>Ga0233403_10001089_pt1 | contig 12798 bp, 13 predicted proteins | sample Na_oxic_1_MG_FD_179866 | JGI IMG/M metagenome (GOLD analysis project Ga0233403, IMG submission 179866) | Seawater microbial communities from Saanich Inlet, British Columbia, Canada - Na_oxic_1_MG | ecosystem: Environmental > Aquatic > Marine > Inlet | place: Canada: British Columbia | collected...
TAGCAAAAAAGATAAATTACTATATTATCTATTATTTTTTGTGTTAGCTAATAATAGGAAAATTCCACAGAGCGGTCCCCCCTCCCAGCGGGAGGGGGTTAGGGGGAGGGAGAGATCGTGGTTCTAAAAAAATACCTCAAGAAGAGGAATGCGTAACTTTCATCATTCATCATTCACCATTCATCATTCATCATTATCTTGCGTATCCTTTATACTATTTTATTTTATTTATTGATTCCTTTTATACTGCTACGTTTACTTTGGCGTGGTATACGGGCCCCGGCTTATTGGCAACGCTGGGCCGAACGATTTGGCTTTTGTCCAACGTTACCCGTTCAAAAAAATTTGTGGATACATGCCGTTTCAATGGGCGAAGTTCAAGCAGCGGTTCTCCTTATTCAAACATTGCGTAGCCGTTTCCCAGAGCAATCCATACTCGTTACCACGATGACACCGACCGGCTCACAACGAGTACGCGAAGTATTTGGTGATCGTGTATGGCATGTTTATTTACCTTATGATTTACCAGATGCTATCGCCCGATTCTTAATTCGAGTGCAACCGCGTTTGCTCATTTTGATGGAAACGGAATTATGGCCCAATTTATTACACGCCTTAAAGCAACGCGCTATACCGGTCATATTGGCTAATGCGAGATTGTCAGCCGGTTCAGCGGCTGGCTATCAACGCATTGCTGGCTTGACACAGGAAATATTAGCCAATATTACCGTCGTCGCTGCTCAAACGGAAGTTGATGCGGCGCGTTTTAAAGAGTTAGGCGTACCACCTGACAAAATACAAGTCACTGGTAGCCTCAAATTTGATACGCGTTTGCCACCGGACTATTCCGAAAAAACGCAAACTTTACGCCATCAATGGGGAAGTGAACGGCTAGTATGGATTGCTGCTAGTACCCATGAAGGTGAGGAAGTCGCGGTATTGGATGCTTTTTCGATGCTAAAAAAAGAATGGCATGATTTGCTGTTAGTGTTAGTGCCGCGTCATCCAGAACGTTTTAATCGAGTGGCGACATTGTGCCAACGACGAGGATTTGTAGTAGCACGACGGAGTGAAGGCAGTATTAGTCCACAAATCGACATTTATTTGGGCGATACGATGGGAGAATTACCGTTACTCTATGCCGCTTGTGATGTGGCTTTTGTGGGGGGGAGTTTAGTCCCGGTTGGTGGACATAATTTATTAGAACCAGCGGCTGTGGGTTTACCGGTCATCATGGGGCCCCATGTATTTGAATGTGCAGAAATTTGTCGCCAATTGTTGGAGGCACAAGCGGCCCACCAAATCCATGAAGTTGCTCAATTAGCCCCGGCAGTCAATCAATATTTAAGCGATGCTGTTTTGAGAAAACAAACCGGAGAACAGGGACAATGGTTTGTCGAACAAAATCGGGGAAGCTTAGAACGTTTACTGAAAATAATTCATAGGTTATAGAGTGTAAGTCGGGTTAAGCAAAGCTCAACCCGACCTACTCTTCAAACTCAAGCAATTCCTCTAACAACTGATTGCAAACGATAACGCTTTGTCTATAGCCTTCACAATCCAGCAAAAAATTATACCGATATTCTTCCGCACAAACCGTAATGACTTGCAATGCCATAAAATATTTGGTTTTATCGGTTTTAAATGGCGTACTTGCAATCAATTCTTCTAATAACCTCTGCAATTTATGCGTTCTGCCATAAGAACCAAATTCACTTTTTGTTTCCAACAAATGCTTAAAAAATAATTCCATCATTTGTTGGTAATGAAAACACTCTATTGCACAATCCTTTATCTCAGTCGTTGCCAAGACATCTATTGCTACCGCATGTTCCCAAGCTTTCCCAGCCAAATTTTCAATATTCTTAAATTTTGCTAATTTTTCTTGATACATTTCTTAAATCCTATTCATATTCAAATATAAACGAATAATTCCACAAACTAAACCTGACCAGTTTTAAAAAGCGGTCAGGTTTGGCGATTCAAGTTTCGGAAGTGATTAAAGCCTCATTCCTTAGCCATTTTAGAAAGTAAGCCGTTGTAGTTTTCTTTTATAGTGCGTACATTAGGATGGTCAGCATCAAAGAACTTGTTATAAATTTTTAATGCTTTTTCATACAATTCCTTAGACTTTTCGTATTGCTCTTGTTGTTTATACCAAACAGCAAGATGCCAAATAGTCATAGCTGTATCAGGATGGTCTTTACCAAAGACTTTCTCACGAATAGCTAATGACCTTTCAAGCAAAGGTTTAGCTTGATCATAGTTACCTTGGAAATAATGAAATAATGCTAAGTTGCTTAGGCCAGTTAAAAGGAGTGGATGTTCTTTACCAAAGACTTTCTCTCGAATAGCTAAAGAACGTTCATAAAGCGGCTTGGCTTGGTCATAGTGACCTTGGGAATTATACAATTCAGCCAAGTTGTTAAGATCTATTGCAACATCAGAATGTTCTTTTCCATAAACCTTTTCATCAATAGCCAAAGCACGTTCATACATCGGCTTGGCTTGGTCATAGTGACCTTGGGCTCTATGCAATTCAGCCAAGTTGTTAAGGCTGGTTGCAACCAAAGGATGTTCCTCACCATGTACTTTTTCCCAAATAGCCAAAGAACGTTCATACAACGGCTTGGCTTGGTCATAGTGGCCTTGGGATTTATGCAATAAAGCCAAGTTGTTAAGGCTGATTGCTACAAGTGGGTGTTCTTTACCATGTACTTTCTCATAAATAGCCAAAGCACGTTCAAACAGCGGCTTGGTTTGGTCATAGTGACCTTGGACTCTATGCCATTCAGCCAAGTTGTTAAGGCTGGTTGCAACTGAAGGATGTTCTTTACCATGTACTTTCTCATAAATAGCCAAAGAACGTTCATAAAGCGGCTTGGCTTGGTCATAGTGACCTTGGACTCTATGCCATTCAGCCAAGTTGTTAAGGCTGGTTGCAACGTCAGGATGGTCTTTATCTTTACCAAGGACTTTTTCTCGAATAGCCAAAGAACGTTCATACAGCGGCTTGGCTTGGTCATAGTGACCTTGGGCCCTATGCAATTCAGCCAAGTTGTTAAGGCTGGTTGCAACAAATGGGTGTTCTTTACCATGTACTTTTTCTAGAATATCTAAAGCACGTTCTAAAAGCGGCTTGGCTTGGTCATAGTCGCCTTGGACTCTATGCCATTCAGCCAAGTTGTTAAGGCTGGTTGCAACTAAAGGATGCTCATCACCAAAGACTTTCTCATGAATAGCTAATGACCCTTCATATAAAGGCTTAGCTTGGTCATAGTGACCTTGGGAATCATGCAAACTAGCCAAGTTGTTAAGGCTGGTTGCAACTAAAGGATGTTCATCACCAAAGACTTTTTCACGAATAGCCAAAGCTTGTTCATACAATAGCTTAGTTTTATCATACAAAGCCGCATCACCAAAAGCATACCCTGCCCAATTTAAATAATCAGCTAAAACCTCATCATTTCCCATCGGTAATAACTTAGCCGCTTTTTCATAATATTCTCCAGCTTCACGATAAGCCAATTGCGTCATTTTCAATTCGCCATTAGCCGCTAAAGATTCTGCCGCTGATACCAATCGTTTATTGGCTATTTCTTGCGCTTGTTTAGCCGCTTCAATATCCAATTCACTCGCTTGGTTAAATAGTTGCTCGGCTTGGTCAAATTCACCATTTTCTAAGGCTTGTTTGGCTTGTTTTATCAATTTAGCCACTTCGGGGTCTTCTGGATTGAGGGTATCAACCTTAGCCAATAATTCTTTGTAATGCTTGGCAATTTCACGCAATTTATTATCTAAATCCTCAATCGGGACTTGTTTCTTCTCGGTGATTTTAAAGAAGTTTCTCAAGGCGATTTTAGTCACGCCTAAGTCTTCTGATAATTGTTGAAAGCGATCTGGCGAAATACCTTGTGGGTAGTTAATGTTAATATCGCCTGGCCCGGTATGAATGGGGCCACCGGTGGCCTTATCGTTGATATGTTGGGTGATAACCGTTTGCGGCGGAGGGCTACGAAAAATTCCAATCAATAATCCAATCACCGATACAACAAAAATGCCGATGAATAACCATTTGCTATAAGGGTTGATGGTAATATTATCGCCAAGATGTTGAACGATAGTTGTCTGTTGGCGTTGCCGATGCATTCGATACAGCACAAAAGCAAAGCCCAATGCTGAAAAAGCGATGCCTATCACTGATAAACCCACTCCAGAGAATATCCATTCTTTTTCAGCCCATATCCAATTTAACCAAGATGTGTCTGTGTTATTCATATTTTTGGGTACCTTTTATTTGAATTAGAAAGATTGCTTATAAGAAAGAATTAAAATTTCCTATAATAAATAAGAGATAAATATGATAGCATTCTAAATATGTCAAGTAAAACATGATAAATTATTTCAGAATGTTGAAAATCCGCAATCCTGAATGTTTGGAGTATAAATATAACAAATAGCTTTTAATTCAGATCAAAAATAGAGGTATATATCATGATGAATACTATTCAAATGGTTAATAGCAACCTAACTAAATTACCCCCAGTGCTTCAAACTGAAGTATTTGATTTTACCGAGTACCTGATTTTCAAACACCAGCGTCAATCTACCGTCGAAACATCCGATAATGAATTATTATTATCGCTTAATTTAGCGATGCGCGGTATGGAAGATGAAGAAATCGCTTCTTATACTCTCGAAGATTTACGGGATAAGTTCTGATGAAAAAATCTGGGCAAATTGTTCTGTTTCGTTTTCCTCAAACGAATCAAATGCCGGGAAAATTACGCCCGGCCCTCTTATTAGAAAAGTTACCCGGCGCTTATGATGATTGGCTCATCTGTATGCTTTCTACCCAATTACAACATTATATGGCCGGGTTTGATGAAATGATAGATGAAACAGCACCAGATTTTTTGGATTCTGGATTAAAAGAAGCCAGTATTATTCGAGTTGGGCGATTTGCTGTTGTTGAAGGTTCTATGTTGATCGGTTCAATCGGAGAAATCTCTCAAGAAAGATTGAAACGTATTAAATTCAATATTGCTCATTGGCTTACAACCTAAAAGTCATAATGGGTTTAGCATTAGAAAAGCGACTCAATCAATATAAAACCCACGAAATTTTTATTCCAAAACCATCATTATCGTATGATTGTAACGGATTTTGGGGAAGCAAGGAATGATGGTGATTTTCCTTCGTCAATAAGGGTCGACACATAGCTCAACCTTTACATAATTTGGTGCTGGTAAAGGCTTGTCCCAAAATCTGTTACAATCCGTTTTTCTCTACCGGTAAATTTTCTTTAAAAATGCTGATATCCCGGTCGTTTAGGCACAAATGTTTGTCCTTTCTCATCTAAACAACGTAAACCACTTTCTGTTTCTATCGTGCCAATGCGTGTATAAATCTCTGTTTCTAATGCTTCTTGTAATGCTTTTTCTTTGTTGGGTGGTACGGTAAAACAAAGTTCATAATCATCGCCGGCACTTAACGCAAAATACCAGGCTTGTTCTAATGATAAATAGTCATGCAAGACATTTGACAAGGGCAAATTTTCTAATTGTAATGTAGCCCCAACACTGCTGGCCTTTAAAATATGTCCTAAATCGGCAACTAATCCATCTGAAATATCAATAGCACTACTTGCAATACCACGCAAGGCTTGACCGATTTTCAACTGGGGCGTGGGGCGATTAAGGCGAGATTTTACAAATTTTAAGGCCCTTTCCCTATCTTCCTCCCAGAATGCCCTCACCCTATCCCCCTCCCATGTTTCGACATGGTTCGACAAGCTCACCAACCGCTCAACAACCAGGGGGGGACCGCAACGCGGAGTTTCCCTCTCTTTTGGGGATATTTTTTCCGTTTCTTGTATTAAAGCCAATCCAAGTCCTGCATCGCCGAGGGTGCCGGTGACATAAATCCCATCTCCTGGTTGTGCTAAATCTCGTCGTAATGCTTGACCGATAGGGACAAACCCGCTGATTTGAAGGGTAATTGTCAAAGGGCCCTGTGTCGTATCGCCACCAATTAAACTGACTTGCGCCGATTGCGCCAATTCCAACAAACCTTGACTAAATCTTTTTAACCAAGTTTCATTGACTTTTGGACAAGTCAAGGCTAATGTCATCCACGCTGGCGTTGCGCCCATCGCTGCCATATCGCTCAGATTAACTGCCAAGGCTTTATAGCCAATATCTTCAGGCGAAGTCGTGACCGGAAAATGGACACCTTCGACTAAAGTATCAATAGAAACAGCCAGTTGCATTCCATTTGGCACAGAACACAGGGCCGCATCATCACCAATGCCCAAAATAACATCCGTGCGTTTTGGGAAATTTTGGCTAAAATAGTGAGCAATCACATCAAATTCAGTCATAGTCAGTTATCAGTTATCAGTTACCAGTTATCAGTTATCAGTTACCAGTTACCAGTTATCAGTTACCAGTTATCAGTTATCAGTTATCAGTTACCAGTTATCAGTTATCAGTTATCAGTTATAGCGTTTCCCTATTTAGTGTAAGACAACAACCCCTCGCTCCTCTAATTTCATAAGGAGAAGATTGGGGAGGTATGCAAACGGGAACCGCTATATCAGTTATCAATTACCTATTACCTATTACCTATATATTTCGAGCGTTCAAATTTTTGGTTTTCGTGTTTTGGAATTCAAAGCGAATTTCCGAAACTCAAGCGCATGAAAAATTTTGAAAATCCAAAATCTTGAACATTTGGAATCTATAGCAAAACTAAAATAAAATGATTATGAAAATAAATGACATATTTATTTAATAAATTTTAGATCAATTTATAATCATCTTATAATGGTTCTACTATATATAGGTAATTGATAACTGGTAACTGATAACTGGTAACTGATAACTGATAACTGATAAAGAGATTATAAAATGTTTGAATTTATTAATGCCGGCGGCTGGATTATGTGGCCGATTGTTTTTTGCTCCATTGCAGCCGCTGCGATTATTGGAGAACGTTTTTGGAGTTTGCAGAAAAAGCGTGTGGTGCCTAAAGGTCTAGTCGCCCAAGTCTGGAAATGGACCAAAGAGGACAAATTAGATAAAAAGCGATTGACTCTTTTGCGTAGCCATTCACCTTTAGGCCAAATATTGGCGGCGGGTTTGGTGAATAGACACCATGATCGTGAAATGATGAAAGCGAGTATCGAAGAAGAAAGTAGTCAAGTAATACACGATTTGGAAAGATATTTAAATGCGTTAGGCACTATCGCCGAAATTGCGCCGCTATTAGGATTGCTTGGTACTGTCACTGGGATGATTAGAATGTTTGCTGCGGTTGGCGAAGTTGGATTAGGCAATCCACAGGTATTATCCAGTGGACTTTCCGAAGCCTTGATTACAACCGCTGCCGGATTATCGGTTGCGATCCCAGCTTTTATTTTTTATCGGTATTTTCGAGGGCTTATTGATGAATTAGTCTTATCAATGGAACAAGAAGCCTTAAAAATGATAGATATATTGCATGGAGAACGCGAATAGTAAATAGAATGGTGAATCGTGAATGAATAATCTCTTTGCTAGTTTCAGATTATTTTCTCTATCACGCGGTAACGCAAAAAACGCAAAAACGCAAAAACGCTATGAAATTTCGCCGCCGTCAGCATCAAGACAATTTAAGGGTTAATTTAACACCATTAATTGATACCGTTTTTTTATTGCTCATCTTTTTTATGATGACAACCACCTTTAATCGGGAATCACAATTACAAATTGATTTGCCCGAAGCTAAAGGTAAACCACTAACCGAACAACAAGAACCGATTAGAATTATTATTGATGACAAAGGAGGATATGCCATCAATGATTTAGAGCATGGGCTGATTAATAACCAATTAGAAACGCTAAAACGCGCTTTAGAAGAAACCGTTGGTAATCAAACTGATACCCCATTACTCATCAGTGCCGATGAACATGCACCCCATTATGCAGTCATGAAAGCAATGGAAGCCATCCGGGATTTAGGCTATGTTCGCCTCGGTTTTGAAGCACAACAACGCTTAGATGAAAAATAATGATACAAATAGTATTTCTTTAAGAAATACTATTTGTTGGGGATCGTAAAACAAATATGAAATTTGACGATTTATGGTATGACAATCATCCATTAAGTTTGGCACTAATACCATTTTCTTGGCTATTTTGCGCTATCGTTAAAATACGTCAAAAAGCCTACCAATATAATTTATTGACTAGTCACCGAGTATCTGTACCCGTTATTATTGTAGGCAATCTCAGCGTCGGAGGAACCGGCAAAACGCCATTAGTCATTTGGTTGGCAAAATTTTTAAAGCAACAAGGCTTTAAACCGGGTATTATCAGTCGAGGTTATGGTGGACACGCTAAAAAATGGCCCCAACCCGTTTATCCAGAGAGTGATCCAAATTTAGTGGGCGATGAACCGATACTCTTAGCACGACATAGTGATTGTCCGGTCGTCGTCGCACCTCAACGCATTCTTGCCGCACAAAATCTGTTAAAAAATCACCCTTGTGATGTGATTATCAGCGACGACGGCTTACAACACTACGCTTTGCACCGAGAGATAGAAATTGTCGTTGTCGATGAAAATAGACGTTATGGCAATCAGCATTGCCTACCGGCTGGACCATTACGTGAACCGATGAATCGTCTTTTAAATATCGACTTTCTAGTGATTAAAAAAAATCCAAAGCTAAAGCTTTGGACTCCAGTTCGTGGTTTGGAGTCCAAAGCTTTAGCTTTGGGCTTTTCTATGCACTACACCGCCCAATCTCTCAAGCGCGTTGACAATAACACTATTTCACAACCCTTATCAAAATTAGCTGGCAAAACAGTCCATGCCATTGCCGGCATTGGCTATCCCGAAAAATTTTTTAATCAATTGCGTGAGAATGACTTAACACTCCATTGTCACACCTTTCCAGATCACTATTATTATAAAAACAGCGATATTCAATTTAATGATGATCTACCAGTAATTATGACTGAAAAAGATGCTGTCAAATGTCAGTCTATTGCCAGCCCTAAACATTGGTACTTGCCAATAGAAGCTCACTTAATTGATAGTTTTGATATAGAATTACTCAAGAAACTCAAAGAAATTTAATCCAAAGCTAAAAATTTTGGTATTTTTGGAGTCCAAAGCTTTAGCTTTGGTATTTTGGAGTTCAAAGCTTTAGCTTTGAGTATTTGGAGTCCAAAGCTTTAGCTTTGGTATTTTGGGAATTAACGGGGAAATGATTGAAAATGAATGAAAAACTACTTGATATTCTGGTGTGCCCAGTCACTAAAGGGCCCCTAATTTATGACAAAGACAATGAAGAATTTTTGTGTAAAAGCTCACGATTGGCTTATCCGATTCGAGAAGGCATTCCGGTAATGCTACCTGATGAAGCTCGCCATCTAACATTGGAAGAAGTTGAAAAATTGAAATAGGGAATGGGGAATGATGAATTATTTAATGGTGAATGATTAATGAACAAATATCAAAATGACCTGTTTTTTTGTTATTCATCATTCATCATTTACCATTCATCATTAAATAATTCACCTTTACCAATATTTATTATGATTAAAATATTATTTGTTTGCATGGGTAACATTTGCCGCTCTCCTACTGCTGAAGGGGTATTTACCCATTTAGTTGAACAAGCCGGCTTAAAAAAGCAGCTTGCCATTGATTCTGCCGGAACACATGATTACAACATCAGCAAACCGCCTGATTCACGCTCACAAGCCGCCGCACTTAAACGAGGAATTGATTTAAGCCAATACCGCGCTCGTCAAGTCACTCAAGCAGACTTAATCGAATCGGATTATGTATTAGCGATGGACAACTATAACTATCAGACTTTAAAAGCCTTATGTCCACCAGAACATCAACATAAACTCCATTTATTCCTTAATTTTGCACCCACATTAAACACACAAGAAGTCCCCGATCCTTATCAAAGCAATGACGGGTTTGAACAAGTGTTAGATTTAATAGAAGCGGCTTGCAAAGGATTATTAGATGAAATACGTCAACATCTTTAAAATCAACCCTGCCTTGAACCTTGAAAAAAATCTCAAGGCTAAAAAGGGTAGTGCTGAAAAGTAGTGATTTAGAATTTATAATACCAAACCCAAATTAAAGTAAAGTTTGGACTCCAAAATCACTACCACTTTTTTTAGACAACGGCTTTAACCGTTGGTAGGTGTCTTAATTACGAGCGCGATAAGTAATACGTCCTTTTGACAAATCATAAGGCGTTATCTGCACCTTCACCTTATCACCCGTTAAAATACGGATGTAATGTTTACGCATCTTGCCTGAAATGTGGGCAGTCACCACATGTTCATTCTCTAATTGGACACGAAACATGGTATTGGGTAGTGTTTCTATCACCTTCCCTTCCATTTCAATACTTTCTTCTTTTGGCATACATTCTCTAATTAGTTGAAATTGAGGCAATATATTATGCACTCATTTTCTGAAAGTGCAACATCATTTTTTAACGGAGAAAGGAAATAGGGGGTAGGGGGAAGGGGAAGATGAAAGAGGGAAGGTGAAAGGGGGCAGGTTTCAGGGACAGATTTCAGGGGATAAAGCGATTTCATATCAAGAATCGCTTGCACCGCGACAAGCTCAAGCAGCGGTATAATCTTTTCTAGAATCACCTAAAGAAGATGGTAAAAATGTGGTTTCAAGAATTTCATTCCTCAATTCCCAAAACTTCAAAAAAATTTGGCGTGTTTTGTGGAATTGCTCAGCTAATACGATCCTGAAATCTGCCCCCTTTCACCTGCCCCCTTTTACCTGCCACCTTTCACCTGCCCCCTTTCACCTGCCCCTTTCACCTGTCCCCTTTCACCGGTCCCCTTATTTATAATGACACAAATTCAAACGTTTAATGCTCAAATACCGCCAGAAATGGCCGGTTATCGTCTTGATAAAGCCCTGGCCGATTTATTTCCTGACTATTCAAGGGCCCGTTTACAACAATGGATACGTGGTGGGTATGTCCTTGTTAATTCAATCTCGTGGCGTGCAAAAGATAAAGTCAAAGGCGGCGAAGACATACAAATCACCGCCCAACTTGAAGAAGAAGTTTCTTGGCAACCACAAACCCTACCTTTGACATTGCTTTATGAAGATAAAGATATTTTAGTCGTCAATAAACCCGCTGGTTTGATTGTTCATCCAGGGGCCGGACATCAACAAAATACCTTAGTGAATGCCTTATTAAATTACGCCCCTGAACTCGCACAATTACCTCGTGCCGGTATTGTTCATCGCCTTGATAAAGATACTTCCGGCGTATTAGTCGTCGCACGTTCTTTACCAGCGCATAAGCATCTCGTCGAACAATTACAAAATCGTGAATTTTTAAGAGAATATAAAGCCATTGTTATTGGCGCATTAATCTCCGGTAGCACAGTTGATGCCCCAATTGGACGACACCCAACTCAGCGCACACGTATGGCAGTGGTAAAAAAAGGCAAACCAGCCATAACACATTATCGCGTACTCCAACGTTACCGTGTCCACACCTTTATACGAGTGCAACTTGAAACTGGACGCACCCATCAAATTCGCGTTCATCTTGCCCACAAACATTATCCATTAATTGGCGATTCTGTTTATGGCGGACGCTTGCAAATACCACCGAATAGCAGTGACACATTTAAAGAAGCTTTACGCACATTCCCACGTCAAGCCTTACATGCTGAACGATTAGGCTTGACTCATCCCATTAGCGGTGAAATGATGCAATGGACAGCCCCCTTACCCGATGACATGCAACAATTATTATTGGTACTTGAACAAGATATACTCAGCACAAGCACAACCTAAACTGTTTAACATCCAATAATCTCCGGATTGACTTTTGATGTTCACGATCTCTCCCTCCCCCTAACTCCTAGGGTGTACAGTTTGAGCTTTTTTCGAGGCTATTTTTTCATTGATTTTTGATGTTCACGATCTCTCCCTCCCCCTAACCCGCTGGGAGGGGGGACCGCTCTGTGGAACTTTTCTATAGGTTAGCTAAAACAATAAATAAAAATAATAGAATAATTTTTTGTTTTAGCTCACAGATAAGAAAATTCCACCGATCGGTCCCCCCTCCCAGCGGGAGGGCCGGTGTAAAGTCATAAAAAATAATATAAATCAAATAATTAGAAGTAAAATATTTTTAACCATCTAAAATATAACCCATTTTTGGTTGTGAATGTGTAATAATTTTCCATAAATGTTCCACATTGGAGCCCATTGCACTGATTCCTTCAGAGATGGATTTGAAACCATTCATTTGAAGAAGATTAAAAGCAATATCGCGAAAAATTCCTAAAATAGCAGCTGGATAAGGTTCCCGAATTCCACAATTATCTTCATTGAGAACCACATCCTTGGTCCAATGTAGGTTGTTTTCAATTCGTCGATGTCCTCGAACGAAATCAGCCAAACGATAGGAACTTAAAACTTCACTGGTGATATAGTAAGTTGTGGAATCAAATAGTTTTTTATTCCGAATGCCGTGTCTTCTCACAGAAATAAAACGTTTCAAACCAGCCCATTGTGCCTTCATCAGTTCAGGAGCTTCCCAAATTTTGAGACGGCAATGACTCTCATGACCGTGCCCTTTTTGAATCCAACTCCATGCGCTTAATGGAGAATTTTTAGCCGTGTCTTCAATAGCACGGCGAAGAGTCGGTTGATTCTTTTTGACGGGAATAATATATCCATTTTGCTTCCTAATAATCGTTGCTACCGTTTTTTTTTGGCAATGTAAAGCAT
>Ga0233403_10001090_pt1 | contig 12789 bp, 10 predicted proteins | sample Na_oxic_1_MG_FD_179866 | JGI IMG/M metagenome (GOLD analysis project Ga0233403, IMG submission 179866) | Seawater microbial communities from Saanich Inlet, British Columbia, Canada - Na_oxic_1_MG | ecosystem: Environmental > Aquatic > Marine > Inlet | place: Canada: British Columbia | collected...
AACTTTTCAAAAAACTTTTGGTTCGCGTGGTAGAGTCGGGGCTGGGTGGGCAGCAAAAACACGCTACCCACCCTACCAAAAATGTTAAAAGATTTATGCGTACCTACATAAATCACCGTTTAAATGTTTTGTTCTAAAATAGATTTCATAGTATTATCCGCACACTATAAAATACATTTCATACCAAAAGCGATAGCATGACACCCATATTATCTAAATTATCTAAACGATTCCTATCGAAAAAATCTTTATCTTTTAAAAGGTTTTTATTTAATCAGATAGATTTTAAAGCACCCATTATTGGTATTAAAGGTGGACGAGGTTCTGGGAAAACGACGCTTTTGCATCAATATGCGAAAAGTACCAAATATAAGCCCTCTCAAATTCTCTATATTTCTTGTGATCATCCGGCTATGATTTCCGAGCCGCTTTATCAAATAGCCGATGAGTTTTCGGCTCATGGGGGTAGATTATTGATATTAGATGAAATTCATAAAATCAACCCTTTTGCCTCACACATTAAAGCGATGTATGACTTGACCGATTTACAAGTGATCTTTTCCGGTTCTTCTGCCATTTCGATAGAGCATGAATTGGGTGACTTGTCTAGGAGAGCTTTGGTTTATGATATGCCGGTTCTTTCATTTCGCGAATTTTTAGCCATTAAAAATATTGCCCATTTGCCGTCTTATGCCTTTTTTGAAATGATTTCAAATCATGAAGATATAGTCGTCGATATTCTGAGTCAAATTAAACCGTTGGAATGGTTTGATGAATATTTAGAATTTGGGGCTTACCCTTTTTTTAAAGAGAGTGTCGAAGGATATGGTCAGAAATTATTAGAAGTGGTCAATACGACGATAGACAGTGATTTAGCCTCATTGTTTCATATTCAAACGGATAAACTGGATACGCTCAAAAAAGTGCTTTATATGCTTTGTTGCACTTCACCTTATGAAATTAACAAATCTAAGCTATCAGGAGAAACGGGTGTCGCTTATGCAACACTCTCTAAGTATCTGACTTATATGGATAAGGGCAGCTTAGTTCATCTGATACGAGGCAGTAAAGGGCATAAAACTTTACCAACGCCAAATAAAATTTTACTTGATAACCCGAATCTATTTTCTATACTTTGTGCTAAACCAGATAAAGGGGCTATTAGAGAAAGTTTTTTGGTTTCTCAACTTCGACAAAAACATCAACTCCACTATCACCATCAAGGTGATTTTTTGATTGATGAGAAAGTCATTATAGAAGTGGGTGGTCAATCAAAAGATATGAAGCAGATAAAAGATTTAGAAAATGCTTATCTTGCTATTGATAATATTGAATCGGGTTACAATAATGTCATTCCATTGTGGTTGTTTGGTTTTTTGTATTAAACTTTCTATTCAATCTTATTCGCATCATCATCTATCATGTAAGATATTCTTCTTAGCGTCGTGACGCTGGGTTTTTCAACCAAAGAATTTATTTCTGACTGCGATAAAAAGTTTCGAGCCAGGCCCATTTTTCCCGAGTCAGGTAGGTATGTTCTAAGTAAAATAAATGGTGGGACTGCATTGCTACTAGAAAGGTGCCCAAATTGAAGAATCGTGGTGCTTACCCACCCTACCTGGCTGATAACACTTGAAAATTCGGGAGTTTAACAAATTATGGCGAAAGAATATTCGTTTTATCCTGGTTGTTCCTCACAAAAAGGTGCCTCTTCTTCCAACCAGTTTCGTTCCACGCAAACCATTTGTGAAGAGTTGGGTATTCAGTTAAATGAAATTCCTGATTGGAATTGTTGTTCGGCTTCTATCGGCTATGCCGGCGGTGGCGAGTTGCCACGCTTGACGTTATCGGCACGTAACTTGGCCTTGTCTGAGAAACACCATCAGGGACAAGACTTGGTGGCAACGTGTGCGGCTTGTTGGTTAGCCACACGGGAAGCGGATGAGCGTTTGAAACATGATCAGCAATTAATGGCTGAAGCCAATGAAGCCTTAAATGAGGCTGGCTTAACCTTCAAAGGTGAGAAAAAAGTTCGTCACATGGTGGAAGTGTTGATTGAGGATATCGGCTATGAAGAAATGGAAAAGCATGTGAAAAAGCCGCTCAAGGATATCAAAATCGCTGGCTATGTGGGCTGTCAAACCAATCGTCCATTTGGTATTGATGGCGAATCGTATGAGAATCCGGTGTACTTGGATAAAATGATAGCGGCGATGGGAGCGGAGCCGGTAGAGAATTATGACAAGAAAGTCTCCTGCTGTGGCGGAGCCTTGATGTTCTCCGAACCGGAAAAAAGTCAAGCTTTGGTGAAGGATATCATTGAAGCGGCTTACGACGGCGGTGCCGATATGATCGTGACACCCTGCCCGGTGTGTCAGATGAACACGGAAGTTTATCAAGAACATATCAATAAAAAGTATGGCACTAAGTTTAATATACCGTCGGTATATTATAGTACCTTGATGAGTGTCGCGTATGGGCGTAGTGCTAAGGATGCCGCGCTGGATGGACACCTTATCCGTGCGAAGAAGTTAGAAGAGATTGCTGCGAAGTGAGTCAGGGATTTGACTTGGACTAGGGAACCCCCACTTAGCTCAGAGTAATTAATTACTGACAAGCCCAATCATTTATTTGGTTGGGCTTTTTTTATGTTTTTTTATGTCTACTCGGCCAATTTTCTATTTCAACAAAAAGTTCAGGGAGATAATCCAAAAGTGCGATATGTTTATCATTTGTTACCAAAACAAGATTATATCTTTTAGCTGTGGAAGCAATCAATAAGTCTATATCGGGCATTTTTTTCCGACTTTTCGTAGTTGTGCTTTGGCTTCACCAAAAAACTGCCAAACCTTTCTATACTTCGGGCGTTCAAGTTTTCGGATTATGAGAAGATACTAAAACGGTTATCAACTATTATTTTGAATGACTGAAAGTGATTATCGATCCGCCAGCCTTAAATCCGAAAACTTGAACGTGCGGAGTATATATCTTCAAATGTCCATTGAAGTCATGTTTAACCACACACGGCGGTTATTTTTTAGCCTTCTCACAATCCTCAATCAGTGTATCTAAAGCTTTAACAGAGGTTTTCGCATCCTTTTTTAGCTCTTGAAGAAAATCCAACTCGCTTTTACTAATGTATCCATCAGTAAATAACGCTTTGCGGAGAACATCAACTTCTTTCTCACTGATATGACCATCCCCTAGTGCAAAAGCTTTTGCTACTTCACGCCATTGAGCCATTTTTTGTCTCCTTAACAGTTTAAATGAATCTCGAAAATACTCGATTAGAAAGTTTATAGTAAAAATAATATGCTCTCGAAAACGCCAATTATCAATAGCGATTCTGAATATTATTCGACATTTTGCATTATATGCCTATCAACAACAAAAAATCAATTAGATTTTTTTTTCTAGGCGACAAAAACTGTTGCATTACCCATTTTTCGATGCAACAAAAACGGACTTTCATTATTTTGCTTGCAACATTATCATACGACCCATTCCAAAAATGAAAAAGATCAATCAATAAATTCAATTTCAAGAAATCTGACAAAAACTAATTGGATTTATAAATAAATATAAATGATATCGGTTTATTCATGGTATAGACACAAGGAAGTGCTTTTAAACAGTCGGTCCTTAATTGTCGGGGGCCGGCTGTGCTTTTTTAAATTAGGTTATATCGTTCACAAAAGCATTGATAACTATTAATTTAGTACTGCTAAATGTTTTTTTCAAAGCGATTTGAAAAAAAAACCCAGTCTTTTAAATTAAAAAACTGGGTTATTATGTTACGTTGAAAAGTACTATGCGAATCATGAATCGCTAAAGCAACTGATTACCACATAATTCACTCCTTTCCCGTTTCCCCTTCTTCCTCGCCATTTATGATTGAGGCCAATGGTTTTTTTGAATTGGGCAAAATCTTTATCGTTTTGATGGCTTTATTAGCCATTTGTACAATTTCCAATGGGTGCCCTTCCAAAAGTAAACTCGTGTCGGCTTCTGGAATCGCCTCTAAATAGTCTAAAATCAGGCCATTAAGCGTTTTGGGACCCTCCGTGGATAAATTCCACCCTATAACGCGGTTAAGTTCTCGCACCGTGACGCTGCCATCAACGAGAAAACCACCATCCTCTTGCGGATGAATGTCCAAATTCAACGCATCAGGATTGGTAGTAAATTCGCCCACAATTTCTTCGAGAATATCCTCAAATGTGACTAAACCCTGAATGTCACCATATTCATTCACCACTAAACCAATACGCCGCTTATGTCTTTGAAAGTTAAGTAATTGTGTATTTAACGGCGTACCTTCTGGAATAAAATAAATCTCCTGAGCCGTTTCTTTCAACAAGTCCTTGCTGAACTCTTCAAGCTTGAACAGGCGCAACACTTTACGCAGGTGTATAATACCCACCACATTATCTATACTTTCACAATAGAGCGGCAAACGAGTATGTTGACTGGTCGCTAATTGTTCAGTAATTTTATCCAACGGCGCGTCAAGATCAATGCCAACAATTTCATTGCGCGGCACCATAATATCTTCTACGGTGACTTTCTCTAAATCCAAAATGCCTAGCAACATTTGTTGATGACGATGAGGAATCAGTCCACCCGCCTCATGCACCACTGTCCGCAATTCTTCCGGACTCAAATGTTGGCCATCTTTGTCTTGCTCAGAAATACCAAACAACTTTAACAAATTGTTACCTGCCCAATTGAGCAGCCAAACTAGGGGATACAACAACTTCAGCAACGGCTGGATGATAAACGACGCCGGAAAAGCCACCTTTTCAGGATGGCGTGCGGCGATGGTTTTCGGAGTGACTTCGCTAAAAATAAGAATAACTACCGTCAACAAAGAAGCAGCAATCGCAATTCCAGCTTCCCCCATCAAATCAACCGCGATAACCGTTGCAATCGAAGAGGCTAATATATTGACAAAGTTATTACCTAATAAAATCACACCAATTAAACGATCAGGACGCTTCAATAACTCGCTGACGCGCTGTGCGCTGCGATGCTTTTTGGCGGCCAGATGGCGTAGACGATAACGATTAATCGCCATCATACTCGTCTCTGAAGCCGAGAAAAATGCCGAAAACAAAATGAGAAAAACCAGTAGACTCAATAGCAAACTTATCGGAATATCGTCCAAGAAAAACAGACCTTTGGTTACAATGGAATTTTAATATGTAAGGCAAACTGAAAAAAATGTCAAGAGTGGAAAATTGGAAATTGGAAATTAGAAATTGGAAATTGATGACTTAAGTATACTAAACACTGCTCTTTAAATCAGTGAAAATTTTTTCAAAATTTTAGGCTAACAAATTGTTGAATTTTACCAAATCCAAAGCCGGTTTTCGGAAAAACTATATATAGTCAGGTTTGGAGTAGGAAACTATAGCTAAGCCAGCATAAAATGATTATAAAATTCCGTATTAAAAACATATATGTAGGTACGCATAAATCTTTTAACATTTTTGGTCGGGTGGGTAGCGTGTTTTTGCTGCCCACCCAGCCCCGACAAAATGTTAATAAACTTTTGCGTACCTATTTATAATCAATCTTGAGAGCCTATTGCAAAACTCTTTTTGAAAGTTTCCCCAGGTTTCACCTCTTGCTCTTAAAATTCAACCCCTATCGGGGTTGTCCCAGGTTTCACCTGGGGAGAAAGCAAGAGGCGAGTGGGGTTATTTTTTTAACAATATCAACCCCGTAGGGGTTGAACGTTAAGAGCAAGAGGTGAAACCTGGGGTTTTGCAAGAGCCTCTTGAGATAATCAAATTATCCTAGCTTTGCTATAACCATTAACTACCCTTTTTAGGACGTTTCCACCCCAATACCGTTTTCTGTGATGTACGGCTCAAAGTTAAAGCCTCCGGTTTAGTATCTCGCGTAATGGTAGAACCGGCCCCAATAGTAGCCCCCGTTCCGACGGTCACCGGTGCGACTAACTGGGTATCTGAACCAATAAAAGCATTATCACCAATAACGGTTTTATGCTTATTGGCACCATCATAGTTGCAAGTAATTGTCCCAGCACCAATATTGACATCATGGCCCACTTCACTATCGCCGATATAACTTAAATGATTGATTTTAGAACCGTTTGCGACAGTCGATTTCTTAATTTCAACAAAATTACCAATATGTACTTGTTCCGCTAACACCGTCTCCGGACGCAAACGTGCAAATGGCCCAATTCGGCAATTGGCCCCAATAATGACCCCATCAATCACGCAATGACTTGAAATCTCCACATCATCACCAATTTGAGCGTTGCGTATTACTGTGTGAGGGCCAATTTTGACCCGATGCCCAAGCGTCACGTCACCTTCAAGGATCACATTGACATCAATAGAGACATCCCGCCCAGTTTGAACGGTGCCCCGAATATCAAGGCGTGCCGAATCGCGCACCGTGACACCTGTCAACATAAGGCGATTGACTTGTTGAGATTGATAATAACGTTCTAAGGTTGCTAACTGGAGGCGATCATTGATGCCCATGACTTCATACACGTTGCCGGTCGTATGAGTATAAAGTGGCTGCTTTTCTTGCACTGCCAAAGCAATGATATCCGTCAAATAATACTCACCTTGAGCATTATTATTGTTTAATTGAGCTAACCAACGCCGCAAATTGAGGGCAGAAACGATATAGATACCGGCATTCACTTCTTTGATTGATTTGATATTCAAGTCCGCATCTTTTTCCTCAACAATGCGCTCCACTTGTCCCCGATCATTACGAACAACTCGTCCATAACCCTGCGGATTGTCCAATTCAGCCGTCAGAACGCCAAGACTGTTGGCATCGGCTTGTGAATACAACGCTTGCAAAGTTGCCGGAGTCAATAACGGCACATCACCATTGAGCACTAATACCATTGTCTCATCATCGAGGTAAGGCATCACTTGAGCCACTGCATGTCCAGTACCCAACTGTTGGGCTTGCTCCACCCAATTGACTTCAACATCAGCCAGTGCCTCACGGACTTGTTCGCCCTGATGGCCATAAATAATATGCAGACTCTCTGGCTCAAGTGTCTGGGCAGCCTGAACTACGTGACGAATCAAGGGCTTATCAGCAAGAAGATGCAAAACCTTGGGTAAATCAGAATGCATCCGCTTGCCAAGCCCAGCGGCGAGTATAACAACAGAAAGTTTCATAACATAAGAACAATTAAAACTGAAAAATGACAGAAATCCGACGTGTTAAAGACATCGGATTTCTAGTTAAAATTACCTCTTCAATTTCCGCAACTTTTCAATAGCGCGTAATTGTAGCATTGCCTCCGCCAATTCGGCTTGCGCTCTCGCATAATCAAAGGCGGCTTGTTTATCGGTCAACAACTTCTCGGCGCGTTGTTTCGCTTCGACAGCCGATTTCTCATCAATATCCTGCGCTCGCAGTGCCGTATCCGATAACACCGTCACCTTATGGGGCTGCACTTCCAATAGTCCGCCTGATATGTAGAAGGATTCTTCCTCATTCTCGTTAATTTTAAGCCGAACCGCACCTTCACTGAGTTGGCTAATATATTGAGAGTGACGAGGCAAAATACCCACTTCGCCTTGCACCGCCGGCGCTACCACCATTTCAGCTAAACCGGAAAAAATTTCCGCCTCCGCACTGACGATATCGACATGAACAGTCATTGTCATGTTTATAATCTCCTGATTCAGTTATCCATTATCAGTTGATGTGATTTTGGAACAAATCGAGTTGGTTAAAGAAATCCGATGTCTTATCGAGTTCGGATTTATAGTTAGAAATAAATTTAAAAAATCGGATTTCTTTTAAAAGGGTAGATGGTGGGCAAGCTGCCATATCGTGTCGGGTAACCACAAGGGATTGGGGTAACCACAAGGGATTGGGGTAACCACAAGGGATTACCCCTACAATGACCAATGGGGCAATCTGGAATGGTTGCCCCCAATCCTTTATGGTTGCCCCCAATCCTTTATGGTTGCCCTCCGAAAAATCCTTAACTTAATGGCATTGACCCTACAGACTAATAACACTTAACCATGATAACTTCCAATATCAACAACTCATTAATACCGTTTGGCTTGTTGAACGACTTCCTCAATGTTACCCACCATATAAAAAGCTTGTTCGGGCAAATCATCATATTCGCCATCTACAATCGCTTTAAAACTCTTGATGGTTTCCTTGAGTGGTACATATTTTCCGGCCGATCCGGTGAAGACTTCTGCCACAAAGAAAGGTTGTGATAAGAACTTCTGAATCTTACGGGCGCGGGAGACGATCAGTTTGTCTTGTTCCGACAATTCGTCCATGCCTAAAATGGCGATGATGTCTTTGAGTTCCTTGTAGCGTTGCAAGGTACCCTGTACGGCGCGTGCGGTGTCATAATGTTCTTGCCCGACGACTAACGGATCCAATTGCCGACTGGTAGAGTCCAGCGGATCCACGGCGGGATAAATCCCTAATTCGGCCACTTGACGAGACAATACCACGGTGGCATCTAAGTGAGCAAAGGTTGTCGCTGGAGACGGATCGGTTAAATCGTCCGCCGGAACATATACGGCTTGAATGGAAGTAATTGAGCCGGTTTTGGTAGAAGTAATGCGTTCTTGCAACACACCCATTTCTTCGGCCAACGTTGGCTGATAACCCACCGCGGACGGCATACGTCCTAACAAGGCGGACACTTCGGTGCCGGCGAGTGTGTAACGATAAATGTTGTCAATAAACAATAATACATCACGACCTTCATCACGGAAGTATTCGGCCATCGTTAAACCGGATAAGCCCACACGCAAACGGTTGCCTGGTGGTTCATTCATCTGCCCGTACACCAGAGATACTTTGTCCAGCACCTTGCTTTCAGTCATTTCATGATAAAAGTCATTGCCTTCACGAGTACGTTCACCAACACCGGCAAAGACGGAATATCCACTATGTTCAATGGCAATATTGCGAATTAATTCCATCATATTCACCGTTTTACCGACACCGGCACCACCGAACAAACCGACTTTGCCGCCCTTAGCAAATGGGCACAGCAAATCAATCACCTTAATACCGGTTTCCAGTAATTCATTACCGCTAGACAGTTCCTCAAAGGAGGGGGCTTTGCGGTGAATTGACCATCTATCTTCTTCGTTGATAGGACCTTTTTCATCGACTGGTTTGCCCAACACGTCCATGATGCGGCCCAAGGTTTTTTGGCCGACTGGCACAGTAATCGGGCTGCCGGTATTACTAACCGATAATTCTCTGGCCATCCCGTCGGTAGTGCCCATCGCAATGGTACGAACAATACCATCTCCCAATTGCTGCTGCACTTCTAGGGTTAATTGGTTGTCATCCACCAGCAAGGCATCATAAACCTTGGGCATAGAGTCGCGCGGAAATTCAACGTCAACTACCGCACCAATAATTTGCACAATTTTGCCTGAACTCATGTTTTAAGGCTCCTCTTAATATTCAATTAATTTTTGGTTCGACCGATAAAACAATAAAACTTGTTGGAGATTTTTTTTAGATTATAGATAAATCTATACAAAGTTTCTAGCGATGCGAAGTATATATATAGTATTTCAAATAAATACATTGGTATAGGCGACTATAAAAATCAAAAGGTTAGATGATACTTTGGCCAATTTCTTTTTCTGGAATACTATAGAATTTTGAGCCGTTGCTCAGTGTGCCTAACAATAAAATGAGTCATTATATCAGTTTAGTCGCCTATTCCATCACATTGGCAAAAAAAGCGATGATTAAACCAGAGTACTGGCTATTCAACTATCAGAAACTCAGTTTTCTGCAAAAACTGGAGAGAAATTGGATGAAAATTTTTTTATCTAAAATGCTATTTCATGATAAATGAGACAAAAAACTTTATTTTTGACGCTAACAACGGGTCAGGTTGCCAGATGAATTGGGACCAAATTTTATTCAAAAGAAAGGTTCGACAAGAAATTGCTTTTGATTCGGGGTTAAATATCTATTTCCCCAGGTTTGACCTTTTCTGCCCCAAGTTTCGCTTTGGACACTTTAGCCTGAAAACCCCGAAGGGGTTGGGCGTTATGTTATTGCTTGGTATTTCACTCAAGCGGAAAATGCTATAAGTCTTTAGAAGACATTGCCGTATATATACTCCGCACGGCCATCTTTTCGGATTTTTTTGGGGGCTTAAAGAAAGATTGTGGTGTTTTTTAACAATAATCGCGCCAGCTTACCTCCCTACAGACCGGTTTTTAAACCGGTTTGGTATTAAACCAAAAAATCCGAAAACTTGAACGTTTGGAGTATATCTCATTTTTTTATTTCCAGACCAGCTATCGCGTTTCCTGATTGAATAAAGCACACCTTTTTATTTTAATTATCAATTATTTAAATAACTGATGTTACGCACTGCACTTCCCCAAGCCTTGGAATAAATTCCAAGGCTAAAAGCTTAAGTCACATCAATGTGACTAAATTCGACGGATTTTTTTTGGTCACCAATTTTAACAAACGATCTTTGATAACCTAAATAAAGCTAATCTCTATAAGTTTATAGGCGCGGGGAGTCACATTGATGTGACTTAAGCTGTTAGCCTGGGGATTTATCCCCAGGCTAAGAAGTGCAGTGCGTAACATCAGTTAAATAATCTAAATGTCACTTACTCAATCGGGAAATGCTATATATACTAAAAATATCTCCTTTTAAACCTTTAGACAAAAAACAATAACAAATAGATAGGAATGGTGGGGTTCGCTATCGCTCTATCCACCCGACCATAAGCTATGCTCGCTAGGTATTCATACTCATTTTATGAAGTGATTTTTCTATTGAAGAGGATATTAAAAAAGCTTGTTTTATATCTAAGCCAAAAAAGTTCTTATCATGTATTTCAGCAATTGGATTTTCTACGGGCATAAATTGATTAACGGCCGGTAAACCTTCGTTATCTTGTTTAATCACTACAACACGAGACAAGGACATGAGTTCATCCTTATTGAGCTGAGTGGTTAATTGTTCGATAATGGCTTTTAGTGCTTGTTGTTTATTGGTGTCGATCCACTTCGCTGATACCAAAACATCCCACTTACCCGGTGACCCATCCCTGAGAAATAAGGCAAAAAGTCTAAAATCACCCTTTTGACGGGCAAGGTACTTTTCAATCGATACCATTTTTTGAATTAATTCATTCATAGTATTTTCATCAAATTTTTAGTCGAATTTATCATGTCATAAGCGTCTGATTTTGACACGGTTTCTACTGGCTCATATCTTGCTTCTGGATTCCAATTTGCTACATTTGACCAGTCACCAAAAAAAAGGTTTTTTATCTTTTCTTCTATCCCTGACAGATGTAGTAACACATCCAAATCATGCGTTTTGAAACATCTATAGTCCGAAAATTCTTTGTTTGTTGAAGGATAACCAGACCATTTTAATGTTCGGCAAATTCTAGCTTTTAGTCCCAATTCTATTGCATAGCCACAAATATAAGCAGCACCATCATAACGTTTTGCAATCAATAAAACTTCCGCATCCTTTATTCTCGCTTTAGCAATATTTCTGAGTTCGGTCCTTTTAATCATATTTTGAGTTGAGCCTAGAATTAGTTTTGAGTGGTTGGAAAAATGGGATTGATCTCGCACCATTTCAAGTCGAAATTGGAGAACAAGGAAATATTTTGGTAAGAGCTTTCTAACGAAATGAGAAAAACTCATCAAAGCTTCAAGTTTGTGGTGGTGGGGCGGATAACACGTTGCTTATCGCCCGCCTGGTTCGCTTGGATTAGCCGTATGAAAATAGTTTAAATATTATTAGGTTATGCCCAATTTTCTCTTTCAGCCAAGAGTTCCAGGAGACAATCCAAAAGTAGGGGCCGACCGGCGTGTCTGCCCTTATTTATCTCCTAAAAGTCAAAAACCCAGGTTTCCACCTTTCATATCAAGTGGAAAAACTGGGTTATAATTTAAAACGGTTTTGTGTTATGTCAAAAAATCAATTAGCTGGCAATGGGAAATGTTTAAATCGGAGAGTATTTAAAAATAAATTTTGCCAAAAGGGCAACCACAACGGATTGCCCTATATATAACATTGACCTAACGCTTGCTATGTTTCGGAATTTGTCCTTCATCCCAGCTCACTGCCATATCGTGTCGGGCAACCATAAAGGATTGCCCCTACATAAGCAATTGATTCGTAGGGGTAATCCGTTGTGGTTGCCGTCAAAAAAATCCTTAACTTAATGGCATTGGGAGGTTTGCTACCTACGGAGTACAAGTCCCATCATCATCATCGAGCTTAACTAACTCGAAAATAGGATTATCCCGATCGACTAGTTCCAACAGCCCATCCTTATACCATATATCCATTGACAGCTGAGGCGAGGGCAATATGAATGTCACCTTAACACAAGGAATATCGATTCTTCCAGTCTGGTTATCATAGACAACCGGGTTGGTAGCACTGGCATCTTCTTTCACCCACTCAAAACTCCGAGGATCCAGTTCAAAGACCCAACCGCTACCAGGTTGTCTGTTTAGATCAGCTTTAAAGACATTCTTCTCGTCAATTTCTTCTCCAGTGAGAGCATCCAGTAACGGAATGAAAATTTCGCTAAAGGACAGTGTCTCAGTACTCAGATCGAAAACCCCATCGCCATTATAACCATAGGTTTGGGCGGACAATGAAGTCATCCATTGGGGCATAATCATAGGTAATGAGCCGGCCGCTATCGCAGCCAGTGTGATTATGGCTCTTTGTATAAAGCCACGTTTTTGTTTAGGTTGTCTCATGATGAG
>Ga0233403_10001093_pt1 | contig 12774 bp, 8 predicted proteins | sample Na_oxic_1_MG_FD_179866 | JGI IMG/M metagenome (GOLD analysis project Ga0233403, IMG submission 179866) | Seawater microbial communities from Saanich Inlet, British Columbia, Canada - Na_oxic_1_MG | ecosystem: Environmental > Aquatic > Marine > Inlet | place: Canada: British Columbia | collected...
GTCCAAAGCGAAGCTTTGGATATCGCTATTCCCATCCTAAATCTTTGACATCCCTAATAAAAGGAATTCCGCCAAAGACACCATTGAGATACCCATCAACTAGGTCCAAATTATCCACTTTGGCATTAGCTAATGAGTAAATCGCGGATTCACCGCTCGGCTTTTTTTCAACAAACCAAATTTCATCTTTTCTGAATAATTTTTTGATGTCTAACAGGTTAACTTCATGGGTTGATGCAATTAATTGGCTTTGCGCCTTTGTAAACATGTCGTGGTTTAAAACCAATTCAAAGAATTTTTTGACCAGTAATGTATGTAAGCTTCTTTCGATTTCGTCAATGACAAATACTTTGTCTTTAGATAAACCGATTAATAAGGGAATAAAATCTAATAAACGTTGCGTTCCTTCAGATTCTTCAGAAATTTCAAAAACGACTTCATTACCAGCTTCGTCTTTTCTGATGCTGGTGAGTTTTGATACTTTTAAGCCACCAGATTCACTTTCTTCAATGACATAATTACGGGAAGCCACTGAAATAAACTGTATGGTTTGTTGTCCATAAGGAAATTCGGCTCGAATTTCATTTTTAACATGCGTTGGAATATCATTGGTATTTTCAAAATCAATTTCTTCAACTTGAACGCGATGAATACCAAAACCAAAAAAGCGCACGATTTGATTAAAAAAATCTATATTTAATTTTGCTAAAGAAGTCAGGGCTTGATGTTTGGAAGTGGTAAATACGATGATCAGATTTTCCGCAAACCACTGATAAATAAAGTGGAATAATTGAATATTGCGTTCTTGACAATTGGTTAAAAACAACAAATTGTCTCTGGTGCTATAGCCTTCGTAATTGATTCTTTGTTTTTCTGGCACTGAAACATTGAAAAAAATGGGATGTTCAAAGTTAAAAACAATTGTATTGCTTACCCTTTCAAAGATGGGAATATCAAATTCATGCCCGGTTTCAAACAACCATTCTTCATGAATTTCGATATTATCAAGACAAAAACCATAGGCGTATTGTTTGTTTTGACAACGAAATTCAAATTCAAAACGAGAACGTTTATTGGAGCAACTACTATCTAGTTTAAACGGTTTGATATTGATATTTCTATTTTTGGCAATGCCATTGACAATAAAATCTCTGGCAAAACCCATTGCCTTAATCAAATTTGATTTTCCAGAGGCGTTAGCACCATAGAGAATTGATGTTCTCAATAAATCAATGTCTTGTTGATTTTGCCCGTGCAAAATATGATGATGATGGCGAGTTTCATCAGAGGCAATCATATTAAAATCAACAAGTTCATTAAAGGATAAAAAATTTTCGACGGTAAATCGGATTAACATTTTTTTATGGAATTAGTTAAATTTTATTTATTATAGATTGACGGTTTTAATGATTCAATTGTAGAAAGAGGCGTAGTTACTATCAATTTTAACTTTCTTTCAAGATATGCCTCTCCCAATGAGCTAGGGGTAGGGTGTTAATTAGGAGCTTTTTTGGAAGTGTATTTTTCATGCTAAAAGAATGTCAACGATTTCTCCCTCCCCCTAACCCCCTCCCGCTGGGAGGGGGGACCGCTCAGTGGTATTTTCCTATTTTGGAGTAAAAACGATAAATAATTGTATTATATATTATTTATTATTTTAGCTAATAGATAATAAAATTACACCGAGCGGTTCCCCCTCCCAGCGGGAGGGGGTTAGGGGGAGGGAGAAATCGTGAACATCAAAAGTATATGAAAAAATAGGGTCCAAAAAAGCTCCTAATCAACATCCTAGACAAGGGGACTCCTGCTTCCAATGGGCTAGGTCCATTAAAAAGTCTATTTTTGAAAGCACGTTAGGACTCAGGATTTAATAACATACGAAACTAAACCGGTCAGGTTTGAGCGTTCAAATTTTGGAAGTGATAAAATCCAGAGTCCTTAGCATGAAGTCTTTATTGAATTTTCATTTTAAAATAAATTTTGGAATCAATCTGGGGTGGTGAAAATCAGGTTTTTTGTTGGGTTAAAAATTGATCCCGTTTTTGTTCCGTTCATCAAAAACAATCAGTTATTAAGGTATTTTTCATTACCAATTACCAATTACCAATTACCAATTACCAATTTTCACCAGCCCAGAATCAATCCATTTTTAAGCTTTGTGCGTAACATGAGTTACCACATTAAATCATCCGGCACTGAAAAGTTAGCATAATAAGGATCATCAATATCACTATCGCTGGTTTTTTTCTCCTCTTTAGCAGGATGAAGTAAAATGGTTTCAGGTGAACGTTCAAGAATTTTTTCCGCAATCGAAGCTGACATGAGATAGTAAGAATCATCCAAAACTGCAATGGCTAATTGACCTTGATCGAGTTGCTTTTGTTGTATTGCGTTAACGTAAATTTGCCGGACAAACTTACCTTCAATAAAGCGATAGGCAATATCTGCTTTAGGGTCCTTGATGTAATGAGTTTGAATCAAATTGCGTACTTGTGTTTTGAATTCTTTTTGCTGACGTTCTGCTTCTTTTTGACGATTTAATTCTTTTGCACGAGCGACTTCCTCTTCCTGTGCCTTAGCCGCTAAATAAGCGGCTGATTCTTTATCAATGAGTTCTTCTGTTTTGCCTCTTTTTTTCTTTTTTCGTTTTTGCTGCTGATGAGCATTTGAGTTAGCTTGTTTTTCGGCTTTTGTAGCTTGTTCTTTAGAAACAACGCCCGTTTTGAGCAATTGATCTCGTAAGGAACCACCCATAATAATTTATCCTAAATTGGCGAATAGTAAATAGTGAATGGTGAATGATGAATATAGAGTTTTCGAGTTTATTGTGTTACGGAGTTATAGAGTTTAATACTTAATTATCAATGATTTAAATAACATTAAATGCACTCTATTCAATAGGGGGTTTCTATAGCAATTAAATCAGATATAAAAAGTTAGGTTTAATTTGGTAATGTGAATCCAAAATTTATTTTGGCGGTTGAAAAAAAGCGATTAATTCATTTTGAAAATATTTTCATTTTACCATGAATGGAGTACAACAAAACGTAGTGGCGAAACGCTCATTTGAAAATATAGCATTTCCCGATTTGGTTAAATACAATTCCCCCTCGCTCCCATCCTTTCAAAGGAGGAAATGGTGGAGGTATGCAAACGAGAAATACTATATCACTTTGAATAAAATCAAAGACTCAATGTTCAAGTTTTTGATATTTCGGGAATTCGTTCCTCATTCCCGAAACAACGAAAATGGTATATTTTTTAAATTGGCGAACGAAGTAACGGAACGAAGTGACGATCAATGACACAAAAAGCTCTGTTTCTAACGGTGTGCAGTATAACTGTATAATTGATAATTGATAACTGATAACTGATAACTGATAACTGATAACTGATAACTGATAACTGATAACTGATAACTGATAACTGATAACTGATAACTGATAACTGATAACTGATAACTGATAACTGAGTTACAGCCAATTGCCAATCAGTAAAAACGGGGCCCAATACGCCGGATGCCTAAATTTGGATTGTGCAATCAATGTTTTTTGGGCTTCTTGAAGTGCTTGTACTTTGGATAGCTCCGGATTGTTAATCAGTTTTTCATAAAATAGAGTCATGAGTTGAGAGGTGGCATCATCTTTCACATACCATAAACTGGCTAACGCACTTTTCACTCCTGCTTTGATGGCAACACCTGCGAGTCCTAATGCGGCACGTTCATCGCCTACCGCCGTTTGGCAGGCACTTAATGTGAGTAATTCAACCGGGGTTTTGTGGCGTTGATCAAATTTAATTAACCCTTCTAATTTATTCATAGTCAGCTTGCTATCGTAAACGAGCAAAAAAGTATCTTTTGGATCACGTCTAAATTGACCATGCGAGGCAATATGCACAATTGAGTAAGACGTTTTACTTTGCAGTGCTTGACTGATATTGCTTAATGTAAATTGAGAATTGAGCAAGATGTTTTTTTGCTGAAAAAATGGGGCAATCGCATCAATTTCTACTTCGACATTTGGTATTGCTGAAAAATTTTGCACGGCTTTCGACAAACCATTTAACAAAACTTGGATATTTTCTCTGGGCAATGGATGCGGTTCTGTTAAATTAATACCCGGAATGGTGGCAATCGCAAATTCATGAATTAAAAACTGTTTTTCTGTGTTATTAAAAAAAGCTGAAATCGGCACCGTGCGTAGGGGCCCATCGGGTACTATCACTAACGTGTTAATTTTATGGGCCAATAATTGTTCTTTCAGCGGCAAAATCAACCAATCATACAATTGTCGGGCTTGGATGATAAAACGATTGCTCATATTGTCTTGAATATTATTACGAAATTGACGTATCGTTTGTTCTAACTGGTCAAAACTGATGGGTACCACTTGTTGAAGAATGTGACCATCAGGAAAACTCAGCAATAATTCGGTGCGATTTGGCAATAAAATGGGATAGAGTATCGCCGTATTTTTAACCAGTATTTTGGTTAACGCTTTTTCTTCAGAAGAAGATTTTTTAGAGGGAATTAACAAACATTCATTTTGAAAATACTCTTGCAATTCACTTTCTTTTAATAGTTCGACACTCTTAATCGTTTCCTCTAATAATTTCGCCTTTTGGTCTGGTGATGTTGTCAGTATAGCTTGTTGGAGTAGCACATCAGCAAGACCAAAATAGATGGGACGTATCTGCTCGCGAAAAACTTCTTGACTATTTCGTTGCCCAATGAGCATTTGTGTTTGAATCGGATGTAAATGGTCACGGGCTTGTCGATAAGCTGTGATAGCATCTGCTAAAATCTGCTGTTTTTCAACACAATCTGCTTGAGGTCCACAGGATATCGCTGATTTTTTTTGTAATATGCGACCGAGTTGCAATTCCCAACGGGAAAGCAATTCAGGGTCTTCTTGTGCAAAAAAAATGGCTTGGCGAGTTAACTGCAAAGCTTCTTGATAACGCTGTTGAGATTCATAGAGTTCTCCTAAAAAGCCGTTGGCATAAGCTATCAAATAATTATCTTGTTGTTGCTTTGCAAGTTGTAGCACTTGGTTAAAAAGCTGATAGGCTTGAATAGCTTGTTGGTCTTGTTGACAACACTGCTGAAGATGCAAGGCTAAGTGCCCTAAGCTCAGTAATTGAAATGCTTTATTATAACTATTAGGTAATTCATGCACTAGGGTTATCGCTTTTCCTAATACTGCATCACTATGTTGAAGATTTTTTTGTACTTTTTCTTTTAAACTGATTAGTGCTGGCGGTTCAAACTGAATACTTAATCTGGCTTGGAATACAGCGATTTTTTCATTGGCTTTGATATGCGCTTGGATTTGATTACTTAATGCTTGAATTTGCAAAAGTTTATCGCCTTGCAGTTGAGCGAGTTGAACGGCTTTTTGATAAGCGGTGATTGCTTTTGAATAAGCTTGTTCAGTATCCCAATCCTCGGTTGCATCAGTTTGTTGAACGCTCCACACATTGCCTAAATTATTCAGCAAATGTGCTTGAATTAAAGGTGCTGCAATCTTCTTACTCTCAATCGTCGGTTTTACATTGCCTCTAAGATTCGGTGAATGCGCTGGAGTTGAAGGTGCTTCTGCCTGAATGAGTTTTAAGCCCTGCTCAAAATATTGTTGCGCTTGTTCCGGTTGTTGGTTAGCGAGTTTTATATCACCCAAATGACTATATATCAGTACCAATTGCTGATGTGTGTTGCTACGTTCTGCCAGCGGTTTGGCTTGTTGTTCAAGAATTTTTTGCGCTTCGGTGTAATCACCCAACGCTTGGTAAGCTGTTGCTAGATGAATCAGTATATCAATTTGGTCAGTTGTTTGTTCTGATTGCTTGAGGGCTGCTTTCCAAGATTGAATGGCTTTTAGAAAAGCCCCCTGTTGGAAAAATGTTTGGCCTTGTTGCAATAACAAATTGGGATGATTTGAAGGCAATTGGAGTGGATTAACTGCCATCAGTGGATAAACACAAAATAATAAATAGCTAAAGACTGATATTATGAAAAAATGTCGTGGTATTGTTATCATAAAAAAACCTTTGAATTTAATGAATTGGGGAAAAATTTCCTGCCACGAAACTAAACCTGACAGGTTTTAAAAACCTGTCACTCGATGTTCAAGTTTCCTCAAAAAAACGACAAGGATTGCATGTAAACAAGGATAAGGCTCCCGTATGTCTTCATGAAAAGCTGAGCTTGGTCGGAAAGCGCAGAACCTCAAAACCTTCATGGTTTTATCCTTGGTTACATGTAATCCTTGTCGTTATTGTCTTTGGAAAAAAACTTGATCATCGAGTGTCAGGTTTGAGCGTTCAAGTTTTGGAAGTTATAAAATCCTGAGTCCTAACGCACTTAAAACTATAACTCATTGTTTATTAATATTTATTATAAACAGAGACAAATAGTATTTCTTTAAGAAATGCTATTTGTTGAAGAAAATCTAAATTTGTTATAGTTTTTTAAGAATATAGGAATCCTTCATTCGTTATATAGACTTTGTCATTTTGAAAAAAGGAGTGACGCGGAGCGTCACATAAGGATTCCAACGCCAGAGCGTTGGAACCAGAAAATAGTTTTTAAGAATAATCATTTCACAAAGGGCAGACACGTAGGTATGCCCTACGATTACGCCCATAAGGGTTCACTTTAGTGTTCGCCCTCTTTAGTGAAATTATTTTTCTGAATTTTTATAGATTATCATAAAATGATTGGATAGCATAAATTTAAAGACACAAATAGCATTTCTTAAAGAAATACTATTTATCTAAATAATACGATGATAAAATTATTATTTGGATAGTTTACTCTTTCTATTTTTTCTAGCTTTTAATAAATAAACTGGCATTTCACCCTTTCCTTTAACCATAATCGGTGGACGTGTTTCAAAAATATAATCTGCTTTGAGTCTTAAATAAGTTCCTTCTGTCACTTGCGTTTCTCCGGGTATCCCATGAGATTCCATGCGACTTGCTGTATTCACCGTATCTCCCCAAAGATCATAGATAAACTTTCGTTTGCCAATAACACCGGCAATCACGGGACCACTATGTAATCCAATACGCATTTGCAAAGGTTTACCAAGCATCTCATAATTTTTTGCCATTTCATGAATGTCTAATGCTATTTCTGCTATTCGTACGGCATGATTTGAACAGGGAAATGGAATGCCAGCAACCGCCATATAACAATCACCAATCGTTTTTATTTTTTCAATGCCATATTTTTCAACTTGTAAGTCAATTTCTGAAAAGAATAAATTAAGTGTTTCAACTAATTGATGGGGAGGAATCTGTGTAGACATGTTAGTGAATCCGCTAATATCGGCAAATAATACGGTGACTTCAGCAAAAGTATCAGTAATAACCGTTTCCCCTTTTTTCAGTCTTTGTGCAATCGGCTTTGGAAAGATATTTAATAACAGGTTTTCAGCTTGTTCATTGGCTGTTTGCAGAGCTATTTTTTCTGATTCCAATAGTTTTTTGGTTTTTTCTAATTCAAATATTACATTATTATACATAAAACCGATTTGACCGATTTCAGTAAATGGATCATGGGGAAGTCTGATACTGAAATCTTGCGTTTGTGCTTGATAACGCATCATATCAAATAATTCTTGTAATTGAGTCGTGGCTTTATGTTCGGCAACGTCTAAGCCCACTTCTTCTGCAAATTCTGATACACGCAAGGGATAAAAACAGCGATTGATGAGCCAAAAAAAACCATAAGTTATACCAAAAGTAAATAATCCACAAACTACGATACCTAATAGTTGTACCATAAATTGTTCAAAACGTGACAAGCCAGTCCCTAAGATATCTAAATTACCAAAGATGGCGACCGCTAATGTTCCCCAAATGCCGGCACCGAGATGTACGGGAATAGCTCCAACGACATCATCAATTTTTAACTTTTCTAACCAATCGTCTACCACGATGACAACGATACCGCTAATCATTCCAATCATGCAGGCTTGATGAGGACTGATTGCATAAGCACTGGCGGTTATAGCAACTAAACCTCCTAATGTACCATTAATGATAAAAATGATATCAACTTTCCCTTTCCAAATCCAGCCAAGGAATAAAGCAGTTACCATACCGAAAGTACCAGCAAGCAACGTATTTTTTAATATAATAGGTACCATATCGTTAAAAGCCAATGTACTGCCACCATTAAACCCAAACCAACCAAACCAAAGTAGTAAGGCTCCAAATCCGGATAATGAGAGATGATTGGTGTTAAATTGTCGTGATTGTTGTTCTTGAAAACGTCCTTTCCTCGCACCAAGAATCAGAACAATGGCGAGGGCTACCCAACCACCAACGCTGTGTACTACGGTAGAACCGGCAAAATCAATAAATCCCAGTTGCCCAAGCCACCCATATTTTTGACCCGCTTCAAGACCATTCCAACTCCAATGTCCAAAGAGTGGATAAACAAATAATGAGATAAAAGCGGTAATCATCAAATACCCACCAAACTTAAGCCGTTCTGCAACGGCACCGGAGACAATCGAAGCAGCAGTCCCACAAAACATAGCTTGAAAGAAAAAAAATATACTGTGTAAATCGGTAACCGCCGTGATTTCCAAGCTTAACCAGCCATGAGAGGTTGGACCAAACATTAAACTTGCGCCAAGAAGCCAAAAACAGCTAATAGAAATACCAAAATCGGCAATATTCTTCATAGCGATGTTCATGCTATTTTTGCGACGAATCATTCCGGCTTCAAGCATTAAAAAACCACCTTGCATGAGAAAAACTAACAGGGCAGATATGAGTACCCAGAGACGATCAAAATCAGTCTCCATCATAATTAATCTCCATTATGTTGATTTTTATATCCAAAGCTAAAGCTTTGGTTTTTTGGAGCTCAAAGCGAAGCTTTGATTTTTTGGAGTCCAAAGCAAAGCTTTGTTTTTTTTGAAGTCCAAAGCGAAGCTTTGATTTTTTGGAGTCCAAAGCAAAACTTTGGTTTTTTGGAGTCCTTCGCAAAAAAAAAGCGAGATCAAATTTATTTTGGATAAAAATAAAACACATATTTCTCAATGTTCAAGTTTTTTATTAATTTTCTGATTTCTATGTCATTTCGAGCGTAGTGAGAAATTTAAAACCATTAAATATTTCTCGCTACATTCAAAACGAAGTAACGGAGCAAAGCGATGATCAATAACAAGTTCCGTACCAATTTTTGTGCCAAGCGCGTAACATGAGTGAATCTAAGGAATGACGAGGATAAACGAATTAATCATTGGAATCATGTTATTATTCATTGTACTATACTCCAAACGTTCAAAAATTCGGTTTTTGGCTTATTTTGAGGAACGAGGGCAACCACAAGGGATTGCCCCTACAAACCGTTATTTAGCGTAGGGGCAATCCCTTGTGGTTGCCCTTCCAAAATCCGAAAACTTGAACGATTGGTGTATATATTTTAAATTGCAAAAATTAGGTATGAGAATCGGTCCCTGTCCCCTTTATCCTTTCCCCTTATGACAATACATTATAAAGATTTACGTGATTTCATCACCCAACTTGAACAACGCGGTGAACTCAAGCGCATTTCGCTTGAAATTGATCCCTATTTAGAAATGACCGAAATCTGTGATCGCACATTGAGGGCTGAGGGCCCTGCTTTGTTATTTGAAAATCCAAAAGAACACAATATCCCGGTATTAGCGAATTTATTTGGTACGCCCAAACGAGTAGCCCTCGGCATGGGCCAAGAATCAGTAACGGCTTTGCGCGAAGTCGGACAATTACTCGCTTTTTTAAAAGAACCAGAACCACCGAAAGGTTTAAGAGATGCTTTAGACAAATTGCCTATTTTTAAACAAGTGTTAAATATGCCACCCAAAGTGCTAAACAAAGCACCCTGTCAAGAAAATATCCTTACCGGTGACGAAGTTGACCTATCTCGCATACCCATTCAAACCTGTTGGCCCGAAGATGCTGGTCCTCTTATTACCTGGGGACTCGTCGTCACACAAGGCCCCCTTAAATCCCGACATAATTTAGGCATTTATCGGCAACAAGTCATTGAGAAAAATAAAGTGATTATGAGATGGCTCGCTCATCGAGGCGGTGCATTAGACTTTCAGGAATGGCAACAAGCGCATCCGGGAGAACCGTTTCCCATTGCAGTGGCACTAGGCACTGATCCGGCTACTATTTTAGGGGCAGTAACTCCGGTGCCAGATAGCTTATCGGAATATGCCTTTGCCGGTTTGCTCCGAGGTAATCGCACCGAAGTGACACGTTGCATCACCCACGATTTACAAGTCCCAGCGAATGCCGAAATTATTCTGGAAGGTTTTATTTATCCCAATGAAATGGCCCCTGAAGGACCTTTTGGCGATCATACGGGCTATTATAATGAAGTCGAAACGTTTCCCGTTTTCACCATAGAACGCATCACCCATCGCAATCAACCGATTTATCATAGCACTTACACTGGTCGTCCTCCCGATGAACCGGCTATTTTAGGCGTTGCGTTAAACGAAGTTTTTGTACCTATTTTCCAAAAACAATTTCCGGAAGTTGTTGATTTTTACTTACCGCCGGAAGGTTGCTCTTATCGGATGGCGATAGTCAGCATCAAAAAGCAATATCCAGGTCATGCGAAGCGCATCATGTTTGGTGTCTGGTCCTTTTTGCGCCAATTTATGTATACCAAATTTGTTATCATCACCGATGACGATATCAATATACGTGATTGGAAAGATGTGATTTGGGCAATGACCACTCGCATGGACCCGGCGCGTGATACTACAATTATTGAAAATACGCCCATTGATTACTTAGATTTTGCATCACCAGTTTCTAGTTTAGGCGGTAAAATTGGTTTTGATGCAACGAATAAATGGCGTGGAGAAACGCAACGTGATTGGGGTAAACCGATTTGCATGACAGATGGGATCAAGAAAAAAATTGATGATATTTGGGACCAATTGGATATTTTTGGTAGAAATTCAAAAGAATCTTAAAATGTTAAGAATAGGAATTCAATCAAACCCGAAACTAAATCTGACCGGTTTTTAAAACTTGTCAGGTTTGGCAGTTCATTTTTAAAGAAATTCATGAGATAAAAAAGTTATTTTTCATTGACTTAAAAAATTTTGACTCTACTTTACTTAGTTGAAAATCCATGTTAGAATTCTGACACCCCATAAAATCTAAGCCATAATTTTGAAAACTCAGAAAAATTACTCACATTGAGGGGTATTGTTTGATATTTATGATTTAATTTTGATTAAAAATCAAATTATTACAATATATCTATTTCTATCAACTATTTATAAAATAGTTATTTGAAATGAATCAGGAGATCAGTTTTCAATACCTGGTTTGAATATATTAAATCACTAATAAATAAATATTTTAACAACAGTTCAATGTGATTAATTTTGTAACAAATGGATTTTTAAGTATATGGGACAACGCCGACAATAAGGAGAAAGGGAAAACGGTTTGCCAAATTTATTTTCCCTTTCCTCTTTATCCTTTATCCTTATTTTCCAACGGGAGGAATTTTGTGAGGTACAAACAACTTGGTATAGGGGTTGTAACTATTCTGCTCAGTCTTCATCAAGTAGCACTAGCACAAGATGAGGTCACAACTAAAATAGAAATTCATAATGATGAAGTGGCACCAGCAAAAGAAGGAACTTTTACGGGTGAGGGTGAATTAGGGATTACCAATACCAGTGGTAATACTGAAAATCAGAATGTTATAGCTAGACTGGGACTTGAATATCATAAATTCTCATGGATACATAAAGCTAATCTGGAAGTTCTACGTTCTGAAACTCAAAGCGAAATCACAGCCGAAAGATATGAGGCTCTGTTGCAAAGTGATTACTTTTTATCTCAATTAGATTACCTTTTCACTAAATTGCGATATGAAAACGATCGCTTTACCGGCTATGACCATCAAGGCGTATTAGCTGTAGGCTATGGACGCAAGTTAATTAATACAGACAACAGACGATTGAGATTAACAGGCGCAGTTGGTATAAAACAGTCTCAATTGGAAACTTCTGATGACGTAGAACGTGGTGGTGTTGCTATTTTAGGATTGGAATATAATCATAAAATCGAACCCTATAGCGAATTTTTTCAAACGTTCCGCGTAGAAATCGGCAGTGATAATACTTATGGCAAATCTGAAAGCGGATTTAAGGCTAATATCATGGAAAATTTGGCGTTAAAGTTGTCCCTTTCAATAACACATAATACTGATGTTCCATTAGATATCAAAAACACTGATACAATTAGTGCGGTTACGTTAGTATATGGCTTTTAATCTTTACTTAAATGCAAAAATAGCTTCCTTCCCTAAATGCCCCCCCCAAATGAAGGATTAGGGACTTGGAAAAATAAATCCCCCCTAATCCTGTAGAGGTTTAGAAAAATAATTTCACATCAGGGGGTGAACACGCAAGTTCGCCCCCTACAACCCCTTTTTATAGAAGTAGGGGCCGACCTGCATCTGCCTTTAACTTAATGGCATTGACCTCTAACCCTAGGATGTGCAGTTTGAGCTTTTTTCTGGGTATTTTTTTCATGCTAAAAGAATATCAACGATTTCTCCCTCCCCCTAACCCCCTCCCGCTGGGAGGGGGGACCGCGCGGCGGCATTTTGCTATTCTTTGGCAAAAATGATAAATGACTATATTATCTATTATTTTTTGTGTTAGCTAATAATAGGAAAATTCCACTGAGCGGTCCCCCCTCCCAGCGGGAGGGGGTTAGGGGGAGGGA
>Ga0233403_10001094_pt1 | contig 12763 bp, 9 predicted proteins | sample Na_oxic_1_MG_FD_179866 | JGI IMG/M metagenome (GOLD analysis project Ga0233403, IMG submission 179866) | Seawater microbial communities from Saanich Inlet, British Columbia, Canada - Na_oxic_1_MG | ecosystem: Environmental > Aquatic > Marine > Inlet | place: Canada: British Columbia | collected...
ATAAACAACAGAGCTTCAAACTGGATTGAACATTTGAAGGTGTTATGACCTATCTAACTTCTGCTAATTATTAGCCGCCTGTTAGTTCCATACAATACTATTGAATACTATTGGTTAGGTAACTATGGCTATATAGTACAACGAATGACGGGCCGATAAACGAATAAACCATAGTACAACGAATGACGGGCCGATAAACGAATAAACCTTGGCGCTATAAATCATTTCAACACAGAATTGCTCATTTCGTTATTCTGCAGTCTAACCCTATCACAATGTCTTCTCTACTCTGAAAACAAACAGATTCAGTCTGATTTTTTCATGGCATGACAGCAACGGGCAACCTATCGGGCTTGCCCCAATTCACGCAATACTGTAACAATGCAAAATTGCGGTGTTTCATTAGCGATATTTTTTCATCCGTTTAACATTAACAATTAACCATTTTTAAACCCCTTTGAAGCTTTCTAAACGATACGACCCCAGTGCCCGAGAGGGAATAGTTGTGAGAATTAAAAGTTAAAGAGATTTATTTAAACGCAAAAGACGCTAAGGACGCAAAAGACGCAAAAGTTTATCTCTCTTGCGCCTCTTGCGCCTCTTGCGCCTCTTGCGTTTTTTTCCTTTTAAAATTCTTAATTATCCCCCTTCTCTTTTAACCACTTGATTATTAAGCAATGTTCAATCCATTGCCGATGACGTAGGGTGGGATCGCTTAGTGCCCTGCACCCACTTGCCCACCATGTTGCTCAGTCTCTTGATGTTTTATCAACGGCCACAAACTATTGCCTAAACCTATCAAACTGCCAATATAATACGTTGTCATACTCGCCGCCATACCGAAGCGCAGAAAATACACCCCACCAATGCCAATAACACCGGGCACAATGCTAGTCAGTAAATTGCCGTGCATGGTACTTTCAAATTCATCAGCCAATTCAAACAAGGGCTTGATCTGATTTAGCGTACCATCCATAAAGATAATTTGCGCCGTATCCGTCGCCGCAGTCGAAGCCCCTTTAAGCGAAATGGACACCTGCGCCGATTTGAGTGCAATCGCATCATTGATCCCATCGCCAATAAAGCACACGAATTTGCCCTCATCGCTCAGTTGTTTCACCAAATCTGCCTTATTTTCTGGCAAGGTTTCAGCAAAATAGTGATCAATCCCTAGACTTTCTGCCATATTGCGCGTCGGTTGTTCATGATCACCCGATATGATATAAAGCCCAATACCGCGTTGTTTGAGTATTTCAACAACCTGTTTCGCTTCAGGGCGAATACTGGGCTGCATTTCTAAAATACCCGCCAACTCTTGATCAACACTCACATAAATCAGAGAAAAACTGTACTCTTGGGCCCTTGCCTGAATTTCAGCAATACTATTTGGCAGAACAATGTCTTCACGCTGCATAAAACGCGCACTGCCAACACGGATAGTGTGTTCATCAATATTGACTTTAATGCCGTAACCCACTTCGTAACCCGCCTCATCCGGTTCAGGCACTTTCAGTTCGGCCGCTTCGGCTTTAGCCAGAATCGCTTTAGCAATCGGATGCGGTTGGCGGTATTCCGCCACCGCCGCATAACGCAACACCGTCTCATCATCGTAATCGCCCAGAGAATGGATTTGGCCAACGGTGGGTTGTTCCAAGGTTAAAGTACCCGTCTTGTCAAACACAATCGTATCGACTTGACGTAGCGTTTCCAGCACCCGCCCATCCTTAATCAAAACGCCGTGGCGTGAGAGAATTTGTAGATAACTCAACACAGTCAGCGGGCCTAAAGCGATCATGTTCAAGCCCAAACCCGCCCATAACACTGACAGTGCAGGCGTTGCGCCCAGTGTAGCCCAAGTGATCCCACCAATCCCCAAAGTAACTGGTGCTAATTGATTAGCGATTTTCTGGCCCCGTAGCATCAGGCTGTCTTTATAATGCTGGGTTTTATTGAGCACTTCACCAATTTGCGCGGCTACCGTTTCATTACCCGCCGTTTGCACATCAATCGCAATTCGTCCCGATAACAGCAAAGTCGCCGCAAAAACCGTCTCACCTGGGCCTTTTTCAGCTGGTTGACTTTCGCCCGTTAAAAGATGCTGATCAATGCTCGCAAAACCACTGTCATAAGGTGTGGAGTGGCTTATTTTGCTAAGCAATTGAGGCGGTTTAAGACAGTTAAATTGGCTTTATGTGCTTATAATGCTGGGCCAACGCGGGTGGGCCAATTGGGGCGTTGCCCGCATATTAAGGAGACGGAAGATTATTGGCGGCGTATCTTGGAAAGGTGGGCTAAGATGTGATGAAACGGCTCTGCGTAAGATTTTATCTCACGCAAAGCCGCAAAACCGCTAAGGGGCTTTAGAGATTTTCTTGAAGGGCTTTGACGTGGTCTCGAATGTCAAGCAAATAATTTTGGATAGCCAACGTCATTGGGGTTTCTCTCTCACCCAGCACGAATCCATCAAACATCATGAGCAAGCCGTCAATTTTAAAATAGAGTTCTTCGGCTGCATCACTGGAACTCATGAAACGCTTGGTGTAGCTGATTTCCGTTTTCATTGGGCGACCTCCATCAGGTGTTGCAGGAGTTCTGGGAAGGTGTCGCGATAGAAATGCGGTTGCGTTTCGCGTGGGTTGTGCGGTGAAACCAAGTTTTTGCCATAGTTCAAGCCGGCTTCGGTCAAGGATTTGAACGTCTTTTCTTTGGACGGGTCCTTGGTCGAGGCGCGGGTTTGGATTTGAAGGAGGCCGAGGGTGATCAGGCGTTCGTTGGCTTCGCGTGTACTGATGGGTTTGCCCTGTTCTTTGAGTAAGGCGGTGAGGGATTGGGTAGGCTGACCTTCGGCGTAGTCGGGTAGGAAGCGGTTGGGTAAGCCGTGTTCTTGGTTGATTTGGTGGAGCATTTTCAACCGGCTACTGTCGTCCATACGCAACATATCAGCGGCAGCGTTAGCAATCAGGAGTTGGCATTCCACCTGTTCCTTGATGGCGAGGGAGAGTTGGGTTTGTGGTACGGGATTTTGGCCGGTCGCCATCCATTCCCGAACCCAACGGGAGACTTGTACGGCAAATTGAGGGGAGAGCCATTGTGCTAGGTGAATGGCGATATCGGGATGTACCCAGGTGCCTTGTTCATTAGGTTTGCCACCTTGGGCAGTTTGTATAACCCCTTGATTTTGTTCCGTTGTGGGAATCTGCACAACGGGAATAAGAGCCTTAATAAAGGCTTTTGTGGTATCTAACCGATGATAATCAGGCCAACGTTTACCGGATGCCTTGCACATGGCTGTGGCATTGATAAAGCCGTCGGATTCTCGTTGTAGAATGGTTTTTCCACTGAATTCGTGGGGGATGAGTTGTGTAGTCATTGCTGACTCCTATGTAATTACTTTTTGAGTAAAGAAAGGGTGTCGGGAGCCAAAAAACCGTACATAGTCGGCGGGCGTATTCCGGCCGAAGCCGTATTGTATTAGCCGCACTCCCGACCTAACGAGATAGCCAAAGTAGCAAAATTCAACTGTGAAGTTGCGTTTTTACGCAACACAGAGTCCACAGAGGACCACAGAGTTTTACAGAAAAGATTTGTACTCTAACTTGGAGGTAGGTCAAAAAAACGCGATGACGGGCGTGTTATCCGCTATGTATTGGTGTTTTTGACACCGTGGTGGCGCATTATACACAGCTTTTGGGTGTTGTCAAGTTTTTTTTGCTAATAAGATACATTAACAATTAAGAATTAATAAAGATGGCGAGGGAGAGTTGGGTTTGTGGTACAGGATTCTGGCCGGTCGCTATCCATTCTCGAACCCAACGGGAGACTTGTACGGCGAATTGAGGGGAGAGCCATTGTGCTAGGTGAATGGCGATATCGGGATGTACCCAAGTGCCCTGTTCACTAGACTTACCGCCCTTAAGTGATTGAATTAGTTCCGAAGCGGGAATCTGCGCTTCGAGCGATATGGGAATTCCCATATCGGCTGAAAGAGCCGTAAGAAACTCGCCGGTAGTTTTAAGACGGCGGTAATCGGCAAAAAGCTTATTGCACGCCTTACACATGGCGGTGGCGTTGATAAAGCCGTCGGATTCTCGTTGTAGAATGGTTTTCCCACTGAATTCGTGGGGGATGAGTTGTGTAGTCATTGCTGACTCCTAGTTGTTTACTTTTTGAGTAATAAGAAAGGGGGTGTCAGGAGCCAAAAAACCGCAACTAGTCGGCGGGCGTATTCCGGCCGAAGCCGTATTGTATTAGCCGCACTCCCAACCTAACGAGATAGCCAAAGTGGCAAACTCAACTTTTTTGCGTCTCTTGCGTCTTTTGCGCCTCTTGCGTTAAAAAAAGAAACGCTAAAGACGCTAAGGACGCTAAAGGACGCTAAAATTTGCACTCTGACTTGGAGGTAGGTCAAACAAAAAAACGCGATGACGGGACGTTATCCCGCTGGTTATGGTGTTTTTGACACCGTGGGGGCGTATTATACAGAGGTTTTGGAGGTTGTCACGTTTTTTTGTTAACGATTAATAATTAAATTAACAATTAATTCTATTTATCCTTTCTTATATCTAATCCTTCTTATATCTAATCCTTGTAGTTCTGGTGCCATTCGCCAAACAGTTGGATTTCAACAAATTTTTCTAGTTCAGGCCGGTTGAGATAACCGCGTGCTAAACCCTCCCCTGCGATACAGAGTTCACCGGCAATGCCAATAGGCTGGACTTGCTCATGCTTATCCAACACAAAAACCTGAGTATTGGCACGCGGCTGTCCAATTGACACATAAAGACTCTCCTTGTCCAAGCGAGAAGGCAAGCGATACAGAGTGGGTGTAATCACGGCCTCGGTTGGGCCATAAGCATTAAAACAAGTCAATGTCGGGAAACGTTCACGGGTTTGCCGCGCCAAATCCAATGGCAACGCTTCCCCACCCAGAATCAGCGTCTGCAATGCTGGCAAGGCTTCCGCGAGGCCTTCTAACCCTAACATCTGTTGCCAGTAAGCCGGTGGCAAATCAGCCATGCTCACCGCTTGAGTCTGTAGCAACTGCACTAAATCATGGGCAGCCATCACATTATCTTTGACCAGCACCGAACAAGCCCCCTTGAGCCAAGCCACCAACAGTTGTTCTAATGCCGTATCAAATCCCATAGAAGCAAACTGCAATACCCTGTCTTCAGGCTGTACCGAATAGGTTTGCAACATCGCTTGAATGTGCAAACTCAAGGCATGGTGTTCAACCCTCACCCCTTTAGGCAATCCCGTTGAACCGGAAGTGTAAATCAGGTATGCCAAATCAACAGATTGGCTTTGCCGATTTGGGTTTAGAGCAGATTGGGCACTCAGAACGACTTCATCCAAACAAATCAATGCCGCTTGAGTTAAAGGGCATTGCGCTTGCAAGGCACTTTGGGTCAACAACACGGAAGCGGCACTATCTTTAAGCAGGTAAGCGACACGCTCAGCCGGATAGTTGGGATCGATTGGTACATAAGCCCCACCCGCTTTGAGAATACCCAAAAGACCGATCACCATTGAAAGGGAACGTTCTACAGCAATCGCAATCAAGGGATTGCTGGCGTTTTCAAGCGTTGGGTGTTTCAACAAATAATGGGCAAGCTGATTAGCTTTGGCGTTCAGTTGTCGATAGCTCAACTGCTCTTTTTCAAACACGACAGCGAGCTTGTCTGGGGTTTTCAAAACCTGCTCTTCAAACAAGTCAACAATGGTCTGGTCTTTCGGATAATCGGTTTGGGTTTGATTCCACGCCTGTAATTGCTGTATTGCTTGTTTATCTAATAATGGTAATTGATAAAGCGGTGTATCTGGATATTGAATAATCGCGTTGTTCAACTGCTGATAATGTGTTGCTAAATACTGCAAAGCTTTAGGCCAATAACAACAAGCACCCGTCGCCTCAATCAAGAGCTTATCACTGCGTTGTTGTAGCAACGAGTCTTGTGCATGCTCAACCCAAGCGATGGAAAACAAATCATTGGGTGCCGTCAGCATGGGTTCGCGCAAAATTAAGTCATATAAATAAGTTCCTTTATTGTGAAGTTCATTTAACTGTTTATGAACTGATTGAAGCATTTCTGAAAACGTTTGCTGGGCTTCAATTTGTAAATTGAGCGGTATTTGTTTAGCAAAGTAATGTTCATATCCAGTAATATCTTGACGTAACACTGGACTGCTAAAGCCTAAGGTTAATGTATAAGATTGAGTGAACCGCGCCAACAACACGGCAAAGCTTAAAGTGAGGAAAACAGCATCATAAGCTTGATGGTAACGAATCTGCGTATAAGGGGGTAAGCTTGTATCACTAGCCAACATGGTTCGATGAGAGTGCAAGCTGACCGGTGTCACCGCCGATAATTGCCGTCTCCAGTAGGCTTCATGACGACAATAACGGTTATCCAACTGACTCAGCTTTTGGATTTGTTCTGCATTGAGAGATGGCAATACTTGCCCCACTTGCACATTACAATGCTGCACCCACTCGGAGGCAGGCAATGATTCACCTTCAATGGATAATAACTGGTGTATTGCTAAATCTTGAGTACCCGTTGCTATTTTAATTTTTGTATCTGTAATCGTTAGCAAGGTGCCAGGTGCTTGTGTCGAAGCAGTTGCCAATACTTCAGTTTGTGAGGGAATAAACAGACGATCCCCAATCAGACACTTAGGCAATCCTACTGTATTGCGATAGATACCCATATTCAAAGCACGTATTAGTGCATCAAGTTGTTCAGCCGTATCGTTCCAATTCAAGACACAAGCAGCTTCTGGGCGATCCCAACGTCCATAATAGCTACGTTCGGCCAAGTTTTGTTTGATGGGATTGACAGTCTCCTCGGTCAATGCCTGAACTAGCTCTGCAAATGCACTAAAAGCGGCTTCATAACACCGTATATTCAAACTCAGAGCCGTATCATCGGGCAATATATCAAACCACGCTTGTTGGAGAATATCTCCTGTATCAATGCCTTCGGCTATTTCATGCCAACTGATCCCGTGACGCGGTTCATTGTGACGTAAAGCATGCACTGTTGCATTCACACCTGCATAGCGAGGCAAGGGTGAATCATGGTAATTAATTGCTCCTTTGCGAGGTAATGCCAATATCTCAGAAGGTATCACCCAAGAATTGACAATACTGAACAAGTAATCAAATTTTTGCGGTTGTTGGAGCCACAATTGCTGATTCTTAAAGCAAGTCATCCCTTGCTGGTTTGCCCATACATTAACTTCAGCGTCCTTAGAAAAAATACCCTGAACGATATGCCCTTGCTGTAATAAATGTTTTACACAGCGAATCAGTAAGCTCGTTTCACCGACAACGAAACAAGTGAATGTTTTATTTGGGCTTATAGATTGGCTAAGAGATACTTCCTTATTATTCATAATTATTCATAATCAATTGAAATGTGAGTTAACCTATATCAGAACGTTGAGTCTTCATAATTATTCAGAATCAATTGGAATGTGAGTTAACTTTCTCAACTAATGATGAAGTTTTAACAGCTATAGATTTTTAAAAAAAGTATTTTGACCGTTTTAGTTTTTCAAAACGGGCATTTTTATCGTGTTGTTCAACGTTCATTTTTTAAATTATTATTTTGAGGCCCTTAATTAATAAGAGGAAAATAAACGCTAAAGGCGCTAAAGGCGCTAAAGAGGCCTTAATATTTTTAGCGTCTTTTGCGTCTTTTGCGTCTTTTGCGTCTTTTGCGTCTTTTGCGTCTTTTGCGTTATTCTTTTTTGCCATTAATAATTAATGACTAATATTGACTGACAAGGAATGACTCTTACAAATCAGGATTTAATTTAATGTCAAAATCCCCATTTGTGTCGGTGCCCCGACTATCCCATCTTCTTCACCAATCGGTAAAAACCGCACTGAATACCCAAATCTTTCCCCAATGTCTTTCGCCCAATTTTGAAATTCAATACGTGTCCATTCAAAACGGTGATCACTGTGACGTAATTTTCCGGCTGGGAGATTTTCAAATTTGATATTGTATTCTACATTCGGTGTCGTGATGATAACTGTGGTAGGGCGTGTCCATTCAAATAATACCCGTTCAAAAGCAGAAAGTCTTGCTAAATCAAAGTGTTCTATCACTTCTATTACGGCCGCTGCATCATAGCCATATAGGCGTTTATCGCGATAAGTCAGGGAACCTTGTATCAATTTAATACGCGCTTTTTGTGCCTCTGGCAGCTTTTCCAGATGTAAACGTCGCTGTGCGATTTCTAGGGCGCGATGAGACACATCGATTCCGACGAGTTCTTCAAAACTTTTATCCAGAATTAAGGCTTGCAGCAATTTGCCTTCTCCGCAGCCTAGATCAAGTACACGTTTCGCTTGACTGCTTTTTAAGGCGGCGACAACGGTGCCAAGCCGTTGTTCATTTAGGCTGATTTTTGCCTCAATAGTCGTTTCTTGTTCATCACGCCGCGCTTCGTTCGATTCAAAATCGGGTTCCTCTTCATCCATTAATCTGGCTAAGGCTTGACGGGTTAAACGCATTTGATGTTTTAAATAGCGTTTCGCAATCAAGGCTTTTTCAGGATGATGGGCGAGCCAATCGCTGCCATGATGTAGTAATTTTTCAACTTCGTCGTCACCAATCCAATAATGTTTGTCATTATCTAATACGGGTATCAGTACATAGATATGTGCCAGTAAATCTTGTAGGCGACAAGTCGCTTGCAACGTGACGGTAAAATAAGCACTGTCTCCCCATTCAGGAAACTGCTCATCAAGAGGATGACGTTTGGCCGAAACGTGATAACCTAGCGGTTCAAACAAACGTTTGAGTAAACTCTCTCCGCCTTTGCAAGGCAGTACGGCGATTTTCGCGATCAAAGGGATTTTCAGGTTTGCCAATTCAGGCCGTTCCTGACTACGGCCGGATAAGGCGCTGCCATAAACATTTGAAATCGCGACGCTTAAAAAAGAGGATGCGACATAAGGCCGATCATTGACATATTCTGCCAATAAACCGCTTTCTCCAGAATGCCCACGTCGCCCACGCACTAAGCCAATCGGATCAATATCCAATAATAACGCCGCTGTGCAACGATCTTTGTCGGCTTCTGAATAAAATACCTGCGCTTGCCCGAAAGATAATTCAAAGGTTTGAACATGATTAGGGTGTTTATGCAGCAAATAACCTAAATCGGTGGCGGGAGAATGTGTGGTTGTGAGGGTTAGAAGCATTGTTTTCAGTTGTCATTTGTGTGTTGCCCACAAGCTTAAGTACTCAAGTTTGTGGATTTTAAAAACTGATAGAACGCTGATTGTCATGATTGTCATGATTTACGCTGATTAATCTATAGCATTTTTCAATAGATATGTAGGGGCAATCCCTTGTGGTTGCCCCAAATAATATAATCCCTTGTGATTGCCCAAAATGATAGCTTAATTCACAATTATTCTTAACTCTTCATCCGTGATTTGCTGAGACAGTTCAAGCCCATATTGCTGGTATTTTTCAATGTATTCCACTTTATCCAATCCCACCTCTTTGTTGCTCAGTGTTTTATCAAGGCGCTTGAAGTGGATTTTGGGATTGATATGCGAAACATGCAGGGCTGCCAGTACTTGATCGACAATGGATTCCCCTCTCGCTTGAAAAAAAGACAGCAGGATTTGTTTAAGCGAACTGATTTTCACTGCCTGGTTGTACGGAACATACGGATTCAGATCGCCAGAACCTAAGGAGAGAATATAAATCTCTTCATCTTGCGTCCAACTGTTGGTCATGATTTCCATCAGGATATAACCCAAGGTATTGTTATGTGCCCCTTGTCCACCATCCTGAAAGACGGCCCCCTCTTTTTGGCTTGAGTGATTTGGAGGCTTACTTGATGGTGATGGGTAGCGACAGCATTCGTAAGACTCTAATCCATCCGGTTCATAATGACACCATTTATAATCGGCCCGGTTGATTTTACCGAAGTAATACGCCGCTGAAAGCGCGGACCATGAAATCACATCGACCAGCGGGTAGGGTTGATCTTTTTGATACCACGATTTGATGAAATGCGTTCTCCGTGAGCAGAGATTGAAGGCTGTCGCCATAAATAGCGTATTCAGATCAGACAGCTTGATGTCGCCTAATGGGATTTTCTGCCCTTGTTCATCCCGATTTTCTGTCTGAGTTTGTGCAATTTCTGTTATGAAGGGCCCGCGATCATATTTACTACGAACAAAGGGAACCCATAACGATCTTTTTGTGAACAAATCACGGCCTTTATCAAGATACAAGCTGGCAATTTGTCTTGCCGAAACACCTGCCGAAATGGCTCCGCCAATAATGGCACCTGTGGATGTACCCGTTATCAAATCAAAACAGTCACACAGTGGCTTATTCGTTCGTTCTTCCAACTGAGCCATAATCGTTGAAGGAATCACACCCATAATCCCTCCTCCGTCAATTTGCAGTATTCTTTTCATCGCTAAATCATCCTTTTCAGTTATCAGTTATCAATGCATTGATATGCTTGATATTTATTAAGTCATGTCTAAGAGTAACCGATTATTGAAGAAATTATAGGTTGATATAGCAAGAAATAAGCCATTTGTAGCCAATAGCCAACAGCTAAAGCAGTTGTCTAAAAGCTTAAGTCACCTAAAGGTGACTAATGCAAGCCAATAGCCAACAGCTTTTCACACCAAAGATTTTTCGCGCAAAATCTGTTGCAGCACTTGTCTAAAAAAGTCAGGTGGTGGTGACTAATGCAAGATCGCCCAAACTAAGGTAACCTACGCAAAGCTTTGATAAATCCTTTCATGCCTTAGTTATTTTATGCTTGTTCCATTGGGATAAAATGCTTTTTTGTATTTATACTGTCCACCATTTCACATTTCTTAGCGATAGTACAGCGAAACTTGAGCGTGGGTGTGATTAAAACGGCATGGCCAGGAACCCCAGGTTCCACCTGGGGCTATGATCTCGCTACGCTCGGAACGAAGTTTCACATTCAACCCCTTCAGGGCCTTAGCGTTTTAAGCTTTTATTTTTAAAATAAAAAAGCCATGTACTTTTAATCACACCCCTTGAGCGTGAAATAAAGTTTTTGCGCGCAAAAACTGTATTTAGCTAGCACACCGAAGCTAAATGTGAAATACAATTTGCGCTTTTGCTGTTAGTCACCTTTAGGTGACTTGAGCTTTTAGACAACTGCTTTAGCTGTTGGCTAGGCTTCCTATCAGGATTTCGGCTGATTTTAAAAAAAGAGACAAGCTCAAACAACAACGGATTCTCGTATAACGATGAAAGCCGTGGCCCTTTTCCAAACGACTAAAAATAACAACTCTGAAGTTGAAAATTGGAAATGTTAGCGGGATGACTGACATTGATGAAATGTGGGGGTTCATTACCCTTCACTGGCCTTGTTTCAAACCAATCACAAATGTCTTGGCTTAAAAATTCCTCAGTTGGCCAGTATTCAGTGCCTTCACAAGAAAAAGTCAAACTGATCATGGCATTCATAATATTGAGGGAACCTGAACGTAAATAAATGCTATCATCAGCTAATCGCAAAGTGCGAAAGCGTTTCAACACCTGTTGGACTGTTGGAGTAGAAACTTTCGCCTTCTCGGGATAAGAACAACGTGGATAAACCAAATACATATCTGGATCAAGTAGTTGTTCTATCTCATAAATACGATATTCATAAGGATTGTCCATTTGCCACAACAAAACTTGAGCACTGTTGTAATGAATCATGACGTGAAACACACCATGCTCGCTGATGAGTTTGTTTAAGATGCCCTGAATGTCATCTTGGTACTTATCAAAACAATTTGTGACACGATGTGGCCGTTTTTGTTTATGGGCAGCGTTGTCGTGGTGGAATTGCCCATAATAACTCGTTTTAGAATCAAGAGACAAAGGTAAATGACGAATGTCAAAATCGGCTACCACAAAACCTAAAAATTGTTGCCCATCCATCACTGGCTGAACGGCGCTGATACAAGGGCGGCCACTGGTGTGACTGATATACACGGAAGACAAGGTAAAATGTCGTTTAGGATATAAACTGACACAATAAGGTCGTCTTGATAAATCCTGATTACGATAACTATTATCAATATCGTTGGTACTGATATTAGAACTGATTTGTTTGCCAAATTTATCAACAGCATAAACTAAATGGCAATGTGGAATAGAAGCGAAATGTGTACTTAAGACTTTGTCCAAACTGTCTAAATCTGACCAAACCACCACACAAACTTTAGATAAATTAAGCAGGGCCGGCTCAAATAAGCCGGTCATGAGATGACGTTGTTCTCCAATCGTTTGTTTCATCCACATTTATTTTTCTCCATTGTCATATCAATAACAAAGTCATTAATTGATAGACTGTTATTCGTGCATCAATAACAAGTAGATGACGATTTGATAAAATATTGTGAATCAAAAAGGATTAAATTCATCAATTCAGCCCTTTCTGATGCCTAAAACAGTTCATCTGTTCACACAAGTTTATAAGTGAATATCAGAGCGGTTATGTCAAATTCTAAGTAATTTGATAGGCTGTTGTGAATTTAAAATATTTTGTCTAAAGATAAAATAATCTTATGTATGGTGTAATTGGTACTATCCTTTTAAATTTTTTATTATTTTTTAAAAAAAGGCCGTCTTTCTTGTAGGGTGGGTAACGGTTTTTTGTTGCCCACCATTCCCCTACCCATCCGACGTGAAATGGCATGCTTTCTTGTAGGGTGGGTAACGGGTTTTTGTTGCCCACCATT
>Ga0233403_10001096_pt1 | contig 12742 bp, 9 predicted proteins | sample Na_oxic_1_MG_FD_179866 | JGI IMG/M metagenome (GOLD analysis project Ga0233403, IMG submission 179866) | Seawater microbial communities from Saanich Inlet, British Columbia, Canada - Na_oxic_1_MG | ecosystem: Environmental > Aquatic > Marine > Inlet | place: Canada: British Columbia | collected...
TAAGGAATGAGGATTTAATGGTTCGACATGGTTCGACAAGCTCACCAACCGAGCTCACCAACAAATTTCCAAAACTTTTGAGCCAAACCTGCCAGGTTTTAAAAACCTGGCAGGTTTAATTTCGGGTTTTATTTAATCCTCATTCCTAAGTGAAAATTAAGATACCAAAAAATTCCCTAACCTAGAGTGTTGATTAGGAGCTTTTGGTGTTTGAGGTAAGGGGATAAGGCAGTAAAATACGTGTTTGGAGATACAAATAGTATTTCTTTAAGAAATACTATTTGTTGAGCGTAGTTATTTTCTGCGGCATCTCTAAGCACTTTGATAATCCCTACCCCCCTTCCCTATTCCCATTTAATCCTTTCCACTGATAACGATTCCCTGGCAACAGCCAATCAATCAACGGCACGAATAAGGCAAACAATGCCAAGGACCAAAAAACGCCATTGGTGCGGTAAAGCCAAAAATGCACAAATCCAGCCCCAACTGCCACTAAAAAAGCCAATAAAATTCTTCCGGCTCTTGAATCTGGCGTAGTTTTCGGATCGGAAATCATGAAAAAGGCAAACAGTAATAATGCCCCATTTTCCAATTGGTGAAGGGGAATGGTCAAAGGATCGCCAAACCATAAGGCCCGTCCAAATAAAATCGCGGTATAAAAAAACAGAAATGCGAGAGTAACATCACTACGTGCGGCCCGATTAAGTACCAATCCACCCAAACAAGCCATCAAAAAACCAAAAAATGCGGTGCTTCCCCATTGTCCCGGCGATACCCATACTTGCCCGGTCAACAACATCATCGCCACCAATCCAAAAGTCGTGGGATTAAAAATATGTTTGTTTTGCCAACGAAAAATAAATTTACTGGCAATGGTAATTATTGCTGTGAGGCCCATTAACCACAAACTATTAGCACGCAGAAGTAAGCAGAGTGATAGGGCTGAAATTAATGGGCTTCTAAAATCAAAATAGGGTAATTTGAAAAGGCGAGTACAAATAAACTGAGTCAGTAAAGCCGTGCTAATAATAGTGAATATTGATAATAGCTCAACATCAAAATTGAGCCATACGATGCCATAAGTTAATAGGATAGATAAAATCGTGATTTGATAATAACGAGGATCACTTTGCAAAATTTGAGAAAATTGAAATTGCATTATTAATATTAGTAATTATTTAATAGTATAATAAATTATTTGCCCTCTCCCTAACCCTCTCCCAAAGGGCGAGGGAACATGGTGCCCTCCCCTAAAACTCCCCAATGCCATTAAGTTAAGGGCAACACAGGTCTGTCCTAGGGGGTTGATGAGGTGTATTTTTCATGCTAAAAGAATGTCAACGATTTCTCCCTCCCCCTAACCCCCTCCCGCTGGGAGGGGGGACCGCTCGGTAGAATTTTCTTATTCTCATAGCTAAAACAAAAAATAATATATTATACAATTATTTATCGTTTTTACCCCAAAATAGGAAAATACCACTGAGCGGTCCCCCCTCCCAGCGGGAGGGGGTTAGGGGGAGGGAGAAATCGTGAACATCAAAAGTACATGAAAAAATAGGGTCCAAAAAAGCTCCTAATCAACACCCTAGGTTAGGGGGAGGGCATTGGGAATAGGACATCAGGAGAACAGAAATGAATTTAGCTCAAATGGCTCAAGATAACAAAATCCTTGAAATCAAAGTTGGCTCTCACTTATATGGCACCAATACGCCAACTTCGGATTTAGATTTTTCGGGGATATTTTTGCCAATTAAAGAATTAGTGCTTGGCTTTCAAAAGGTTGAAGAAGTCAATTTATCTATTAAGGACAAAGACGAAGCCGGTAAAAATACACAAGATGCTGTTGATCGAAAATTATATGAATTCAGGAAGTTTGTCAAACTCGCTTTGGAAAATAATCCGAATATTATCGAACAATTGTTTGTGAATGAACCCAATATTGTTTACATTAATGAAGCAGGACGAGCATTATTGACAGAAAAATACCGATTTCCCCATAAAGGGCTGGTTAAAAAATTTAAAGGCTACGCCTTTTCTCAAAAGCACAAAATGATTATCCGCACGGATAAATTCCATGAATTGGACAATGCCTTTAATTATTTAAAAGACTATGCTGGACAAAAAGAGTTATTGATTGAACTCAAAGATAAATGTTTGCCGTTTATGACATTTACTAACGATTTTTGTGCGATTGGTGATTTGAATTTGCAAAAAGGCCTTTTTGTGAAAAAAGCGGTGAGCATGATTGAAGAGCGACTGAGCAAAGTGGGTAGTCGAAAAACGCTGATTACCAAACATGGCTATGATACCAAATTTGCTTCTCATCTCATTCGCCTTTTATTGGAAGGCAAAGAATTAGTGAGTACCGGTGAAATCATTTTTCCGCTATCTTACAAAGACACTATTTTAGAGATTAAAAATGGCCAATGGACCATTAAAGAAGTGTTAGACTATGCAGAACAATTAGAAGATGAAACGGACATAGCCACTGAAAAATCGGAATTGCCAAGCAAGCCAAGATTTGATGAAATAGAAAAATTTACTATGAATTTGTTGGAAAATCATTTAATTGGGAATCGGTAAATTGGTAATTGGTAATTGGTAATGGGTAATCGGGAATCAGAAATGACACCAATCAGTTCCCTATTCGCCATTACCCATTACCCATTACCCATTACCCATTACCCATTACCCATTACCCATGATAAAAAACATGAAATTTTCAACGAAACTACTTTTATTATATTTAATATTTACCCTTGGAGTCATAATGCCGGTTTGTTCATTTTTGTATTATGCCGGTAAACAAGCGACTGAACAGCGCATAAAAGAACATTTGCAAGAACGTGCTGAGCATTTTATGGACAAAATTGACCGCGTTTTATTTGAGCGATTTGCTGATATTCAGGTAATCTCCAAAAATAAGATATTTTACGCAGATAATTTCAATGCCCTTGATATCACTCAACGCTTAATCACTTATCGTGATGCCTATAAAATGTATATTTCCCTGTCATTTTTTGATGCTAATCGGATACGAGTGGCTGATACTGCCGGTTTGTCTATCGGTAAACCGGTCTCTGATTATCGCTGGGTACAAGATGTGTTTGAAAAAGGCGTAATGAGTATTGGGGCTGATATCCATTTTGATAAAGACCTGCAAAAAAACGTCCTTTTTGTAGCAGCCCCTATACAAGATAAACAGAAAAATGGGCCTATTTTAGGTGCTATCGTTGGACGTATAGCCATAGAAAAATTCTCTATTTTGAATACACTCACTACCAATAAACATATCTATGTTGATCTCATTGATCAACAAGGGATATTACTGTATTCAAATTATAATCCATTATTACTCTTAAAACCGGTGGTCTCATTTGAAAAACCGCTCAAACCTCAACTGATCACTTTATTTGGTAAAAAGGCTTTTCACACCATCGCAACGGAATCTGGTTTTTTGAATTTTCCTGGTAACCAATGGACATTGATTGTGCATTATCCAATCAGTGAAGCTTTTGCAGCCCTTACCCATTTGCGTCACCAGGCTATGATGGTGGGATTTGGGCTGTTATTGCTTGCATTCATCGGGTTATTCTGGTTTTCGCGTCAGATTATCAAACCTATTATTACTTTAAAAGAGGCCTCATTAGAATTAGGAAAAGGGCATTTAAAAACGAGAGTGCCAGTATCCTCAGCGAAAGATGAAATAAGCCAATTGTCCATTGTATTTAATCAAATGGCTGATTTATTGGATGAAAAAATTACTGATCGACAAAAAGAACAAGAAAAATTTACTACTGTCCTAGACAGTTTGGAAGCGATTGTTTATGTGTCTGATATGCAAACTTATGAAATTTTATTTGCCAATCAATTCGCAAAACAGGTGACCAAGAATAATTTAATAGGTCAAATCTGTTGGCAAAATTTTCAAACCGGACAATCTGGCCCTTGTAGTTTTTGCAGCAATAACAAATTAGTTAATTCAGAGGGACAACTTGGTGATGTTTATAGCTGGGAACATCAAAGTACCCTCAATAATCATTGGTATTACCTTCAAGATCGTGCGATTCGGTGGACCGATGGACGCATAGTACGCTTAACCATTGCCACCGATATTACTAAACGTAAACAAGCCGAAGGAGCCCTACAAAAAAGTGAAGAACGCTTTAATTTAGCATTACGTGGTGCTAATGATGGCTTATGGGATTGGAATCTGGAAACCGATGACATTTATTATTCACCACGTTGGAAAGAAATGTTGGGCTATGCTGAACATGAAATCCGCCATCATATTGAAGAATGGCGTAAACTTTTACATCCTGATGATTTAGCCCAAGCCATTGCTGATACAACGGCTTATTTGGAAAAGAAAATACCCACTTATGAATTATATTTTCGTATGCAACATAAGAAGGGCCACTGGGTTTGGATTCTGTCTCGGGCTTTTGCCATCTGGAATGAACAAGGAAAAGCCATTCGTGCGGTTGGTACCCATCTTGATATCACAGCCCAAAAAGAAGCTGAAGCACAACTTCAAAAAACGATACAACAAGTGAAACAATCTGAACAGTTGCTAAAAACCGTGATAAATGCCACACCAGATTGGATTTTTGTTAAAGACCAGAATTATCGTTATTTATTAGCAAATGAGGGTTTTGCTAATGCAATTAATACCAAACCAGAACAAATCATTGGTAAAGATGATGAAGAAATAGGTATTCCAAAAGAACAAATATTTGGTAATCCAGAAAAAGGTATTCAAGGATTTCGCGTTGATGATGAGCAAGTATTGTCTGGTAACACGCTTCATAATCCTTATGATCCAGCGACATTTGCAGATGGGACGGTGCATATTTTTGACACGCTAAAAATGCCTTTACAGGATGAAAAAGGTCATGTTTTTGCTGTACTGGGTTTTTCTAGGGACATTACGGAACGCACCAAAATTGAAAAGGCGTTACTACTGACCAAAGAATCTGCTGAACAGGACAAAATAGGAGCTGAAAATGCGAATAAGGCAAAAAGTACCTTTTTAGCTAATATGAGTCATGAATTAAGAACTCCGCTTAATGGTATTTTAGGTTATGCCCAAATTTTAGGACGTGATAAAACGTTAACTGAAAAACAACAAGAAGGGGTTGGTATTATTCAACGCAGTGGTGAATATTTATTAACCTTGATTAATGACATTTTAGATTTGTCAAAGATTGAAGCGGGTAAGATCGAACTTTATCCCATTGATTTCAATTTTAACCATTTTATTCAAGGTATTATAGAACTTTTCCAGATGCGTTCCCAACAAAAGGGAATTGCTTTTAATTATGAACCACTGTCGCACTTACCGCTAGGTGTAAGGGGAGATGACAAACGATTGCGGCAAATTCTCATCAATCTCTTAGGTAATGCTATCAAATTTACCGAAAAAGGGGGGGTTACCTTAAAAATTAGCTATGATGGGAAAAATATGCGTTTTCAAATAGAAGATACCGGTGTGGGTATCGCCCTCGAAGAAATAGAGAAAATATTTTTACCATTTCAACAAGTGGGCGATCCCAATTCTCAGGCAGAAGGGACTGGATTGGGTTTATCTATTACCAAAAGACTGGTTGAAATGATGGGCGGTGAATTGCATGTTGAAAGTGCCCTTGGGCACGGTAGTACATTCTGGTTTGCATTAAACTTGCAAGAAGTATCAAATTTGATCAAAGTTAAAAAAATGGAACAACAAGTTGTTATCGGTTATGAAGGCGCATCACTAAAAATTTTAGTGGTTGATGATAAGTGGGAAAATCGCTCAGTGTTAGTCAATCTGTTAAAACCATTAGGTTTTGAAACGGTAGAAGCTAAACATGGTAAAGAATACCTAGACCATGCTAAACAAAGTTGTCCCGATTTGATTTTGACGGACTTGGTGATGCCGGTCATGGATGGTTTTGAAGCCACGCGCCAATTGAGAAAAATGCCGGTTTGTCAAGAAGTTCCGGTGATTGCGGCTTCTGCCAGCGTCTTTGACTCTGATCAAAAAGCCAGTCTTGAAGCTGGCTGTGATGATTTTATCAACAAACCCATTCATTTTGAGGAGTTGTTAGAGAAATTAAAAATCCATTTAGGATTAACTTGGGTTTATGAACAGGATGTTTCCAAAAATCTCAGTCATCAAACGACTACTGAAAATCAATCAGAAAACTTAGGTTCTGATGAAAATGCTGAATTTGTGGGCCCTTCGACAGAACAAGCGGCTATTTTATTTGATTTAGCTATGATGGGTGATATTGGGGGTATTTTGGAAGAAATTGACCAATTTGAACAATCAGATAAAAAATTATTGCCTTTTTGTCGAAAAATCCACGAATTAGCAAAAGCCTTTGATGAAGAAAAAATTTGTCAATTGGTTGAACCGTATAAAGCCCAAAGCTAAAGCTTTGGGACTCCAACTCCGTGCTTTGGAGTCCAAAGCTTTAGCTTTGGCAAAACATCTTAAAAAACCTACGATCATGACTTCAATCATTGAACTAAAAACAGTACAAAATAGAATAGCCACTTATATTATCGTTTCCATTGTCCTATTTTTCGGCTATTTCTTACTGCGAGATGTACCTTGGCAGGGCAGTACCCAACTACATACTTTGATGGAAACCGTTGCTACTTTATTGGCTTTAATAGTGGGTACGATGGCGTTAGTACGTTTTTACAGTAAAAAAGATAATACCTTTTTATTCATTGGTGCCGGTTTTTTAGGAACGGCATTCTTGGAAGGTTATCATGCGATTGTGACTTCCACATTTTTTGATTATTTTTTTCCTTCCCCTCCTCCTTCACTGATTCCTTGGAGTTGGATTGCGTCACGTCTTTTTTTATCTATTCTATTATGGTTAAGTTGGTTAGCTTGGCGACGAGAAGAACAATTAGGCAAAATTGGCAAAATCAGTGAAAATACGGTTTATATCAGCGTTGTTTTTTTGACCCTAGCCAGTTTTTTGTTTTTTGCATTTGTGCCATTACCACGTGCCTATTATCCAGAATTATTTTTTCATCGCCCCGAAGAATTAGTACCGACAATCTTTTTTCTATTAGCATTGATTGGCTATTTAAAAAAAGGTGCTTGGAAACACAGTGATTTTGAACATTGGCTCATACTTTCTCTGATTGTAGGATTTATGGGGCAAGCGATGTTTATGTCTTTTTCACATCACTTATTTGATACGAATTTTGATGTGGCTCATTTACTGAAAAAAATAAGTTATATTTGCGTTCTCATTGGTTTGCTCATTAGTATGTATTCTATTTTTGTCCAAACGGAAGACATCGCTAAAAAATTATTTGTCACGAATGAAAATTTGCAACAAGCTAAAGAAGCCGCTGAAATAGCGAATTGTGCTAAAAGTACCTTTCTGGCTAATATGAGTCATGAATTGCGTACACCATTGAATGGTATTTTGGGTTATGCTCAAATTTTAGAACGTGATAGAAGTTTAACGCCTAATCAAAAACAAGGGATTGATATTATTCAACGTAGCGGTAATCATTTATTAACGTTGATAAATGATATTTTAGATTTATCTAAAATTGAAGCCGGTAAAATAGAACTTTGTCCGACTGATTTTCAATTTAATGCGTTTATTCAAGAAGTCACTACATTATTTCAGATGCGCTGCCAACAAAAAGGGATTGCCTTTAATTATAAGCCATTATCGCATTTGCCCACCGGCATTCGAGCCGATCAAACGAGATTACGACAAATTCTCATTAATCTATTAGGCAATGCGGTTAAATTCACGGAAAAAGGGGGAGTTACCCTCAAAATTAGTCTTGTCGAATCAGGGGACAGGAGAAAGGGGGCAGGAGAAAGGGGGCAGGAGAAAGGAATAAGAGAAATGGACTATTCCCAATTCCCAATTTTAAATATTCGTTTTCAAATAGAAGATACCGGGATTGGGATTGCCCCTGACGAAATCGACAAAATATTTTTACCCTTTCAACAAGTTGGTGATGCCAATTACCGTGCTGAAGGCACCGGACTTGGATTATCAATTACCAAAAAATTGATTGAAATGATGGGGGGGACTTTGCATGTTGAAAGTACATTTAGACACGGTAGCCAATTTTGGTTTATAGTCAATTTACCCGAAATCCCTTTAATAACAACAGAAAAATCAGAAAAACCAATGATTATTGGTTTTGAAGGAGGGCCACGCAAAATTTTAGTGGTTGATGATAAATGGGAAAATCGTTTAGTATTAGTCAATTTATTAAAACCGTTAGGTTTTGAAATGACTGAAGCCAATAATGGTCAAGAATGCGTTGATTATGCGAAAAACAATCCTCCCGATTTAATTTTGACCGATTTAGTCATGCCTGTAATGGATGGATTTGAAGCGACTCGCCAATTGAGAACCATTCCCAAATTGCAAAAAGTGCCCATTATTGCCGCCTCAGCCAGTGTGTTTGAATCCGATAAAAAACAGAGTTTTGATGTGGGTTGTGACGATTTTATTGCAAAACCCTTTCATGTTGATGAATTACTAGATAAAATAAGAATCCACTTAGGCTTAATATGGATTTATGAGCAACAATCTCATCCCATTGATAAAATAGTTACTGAAAATACAACGCAATTAGATCATTTGACGGGTAATAAAATCACTGAATTTGTGGGCCCTTCACCCACACAAGCTGCTATACTGTTTGATTTAGCCATGATGGGTGATATTGGGGGTATTTTGGAAGAAATTGACCAATTTGAACAATCAGATAAACAATTAATTCCCTTTTGTCGAAAAATACGCCAATTAGCAAAAACGTTTGATGAAGAACAAATTTGTGAATTGCTTGAATCGTATAAGGAAACAACATAAAAAAACAAAACTTTCGCTTTGGACTTCAATTCCATGTCTTGGAGTTCAAGCGAAGCTTTGGGGATTTTTGGAGTTCAAAGCGAAGCCTTGGTTTTTTTTCTTACAGTCACAACGGAATTTTAAAAATCACTTAATGAATAATTATTAGTGAATTTAAATCTTTAGGAAAAAAAATGACTTTAAAAAATGACCTGTCAATTGATAACTGATAACTGATAACTGATAACTGATAACTGATAATTGATAACTGATAACTGGTAACTGATAACTGATAACTGATAATTGGAAATAAATAAAATGAGTGCCGAAAAAAATACGAAAGGAACACTATTAATAGTAGATGACACACCAGCCAATGTAAGTGTTTTGTTTGATTTTTTGAATGAAAATGGTTTTAAAGTCTTAGTAGCCCAAGATGGTAAGCGTGCTATCCAAAAAGCCCAATATGCTAAGCCGGATTTAATTTTATTGGATATCATGATGCCAGGGATGGATGGCTTTGAAACTTGTCAACTTCTAAAATCTGACGAAAAGACCCTAGATATTCCCATTATTTTTATGACCGCTTTGGCAGATACCATTGATAAAGTTAAAGGTTTTCAATTGGGTGCAGCAGATTATATCACCAAACCCATTCAACATGAAGAGGTTTTAGCGCGTGTTAAATCTCAATTACACTTTACCCACCTAAAAAATCAATTAGAAGCGCGTAGTGTTGAATTAGAAAAGCGTAATATGGAATTAGATGCTTTTGCACACACAGTCGCGCATGACTTGAAAAATCCTTTAAATGCCATCATCGGTTACACCGAAATGTTAATAGGGGAATGTTCACCAGATATACCACCCGATGAAGAAATGAGAGACACTTTACATAAAGTTGAGCAAGCTGGACGCAAAATGGTGAGTATCATTGATGCCTTATTATTACTCGCCGGCGTAAGCAAACAAACTAATCTGGTCAGTGAACCACTTGACATGGCTGATATTATTGAACAAGTTAAACAACGCTTGTCTTATATGATTAATGAATACCAAGCTAACATAAAATTACCTGAAACTTGGATCACCGCACAAGGCTACGCACCTTGGGTAGAAGAAGTTTGGACCAATTATATCAGCAATGCTATCAAATATGGCGGTAAACCACCGTACGTAGAATTGGGTGCCAATACCGAGGAAAAAGATAAGGTACGCTTTTGGGTACGTGATAATGGCTCTGGACTAACAGAAGCTGCTAAAGAACAATTATTTACCCCATTTACTCGTTTACATACCGGCAGTGTAGAAGGACATGGTTTAGGCTTATCCATTATCCAACAAGTGGTAGAAAGACTTGATGGGCAAGTCGGTGTAGAAACCACAGAAGGTCAAGGTTGCCTTTTTTATTTCACTTTGCCAACTCAAAATGATTCCCAAAGCTAAAGTTTTGGTGTTTGGTGTCCAAAGCAAGGTCCTTTGGAGTATAAAGCTTTGGCTTTGAATTTATAACTATTTAAAAATACTAAAAATGACAAATCCCCCAAACATAATAGTCGTTGATATCAACAGTTTTGCCATCGAAGTCTTAGAAAAATCTCAACAAATCCCAGTACTCGTTGATTTTACGGCTGATTGGTGCGCCCCATGTCGAATCATCATGCCGATCTTAAAAAAATTAGCGGTTGAACTAGAAGGACAATTTATTCTCGCCAAAGTAGATACCGATGAACAACAAAAATTAGCCGGACAACATGGTATTCGTGGCTTACCTACCCTCAAATTATTTCGATATGGGGAAATGGTAGAAGAAACTTATGGTGTACAAACTGAAACCACATTACGTGACATGATAGTTCGTCATCGGAACTAACCTCAATATATCAATATTTCCTGACTCACAAATGCTATTTCTTAAAGAAATAGTATTTGTCAGGTACCAAAACACTATGGAACCTCAATACAAAATATTAATCATAGACAATAACCACGATTCACTCATTTATTATCAAAAATATTTTAAAAAACAGGACTTTAATGTAAAAATAGCACGAAATGCGCTGGAAGGATTAGAGAAATTCCATGAGGAAAAATTTCAGGTTACTTTAATCAATATTAATCTACCTCCTCTTAATGCGATTGAACTCATTCAAATGATTTCAGATGAAAATATAGATACAGAAATAATTATTATGAGTGAGAAAAACGAAGGCAACCGGGATGATGCCATAGCCGCTATCAATCTTGGTGTAAAAGGTTGGTTTGAAAAATCACCGCTACAACTTAATCATTTATTAGAAAAAGCCACTAATCTCGCAAAATCAAGTGGAATAGATGAAATTGATTGTTTGCTATCGTCTCTACCTAAGCAGAATTGAAAATGAGTAAAAAACCTTCTTTCCAAAGCTTTGCCCTCAATCTTTATCCAATTGCATGAGTCCAAAGCAAGGCTTTGAGTCGGCTTGGTTGAAGTCCAAAGCGAAGCTTTGAGCTTGCTTAGTTAAAATCCAAAGCGTTAACTTTAGAACAAAATTATCATGTATTCACTATTACGTCCTTTATTATTCACACTACCACCTGAAATTGCCCATCATTTTACCCTACAAACTCTTAAGACACTTTACTACCTGAAGCTAAGTCAACTGCTATTTGGCAAAACCGTTTCTGCGCCTTGTACAGTCATGGGATTAAGTTTTCCTAATCCAATTGGGCTTGCTGCGGGTTTAGATAAAAATGCGGAATGTATTGATGGCTTAGCAGCATTGGGTTTTGGATTTATTGAAGTGGGTACTGTTACACCACGTCCACAGCCGGGTAATCCTTCACCGCGTTTGTTTCGATTACCCAAAGCACAAGCGTTGATTAATCGCATGGGGTTTAATAATCAAGGCGTTGATCAGTTAATAGCAAACATTCAAAAAGCCCGTTTTAGCGGTATCTTGGGCATCAATATCGGCAAAAATTTTGATACGCCCTTAGAGAAGGCTATAGATGATTACTTAATCTGTTTGCACAAAGTCTATCCCTATGCAGATTATGTCGCAGTGAATATTTCCTCACCCAATACGCCCGGATTACGTCAATTGCAACAAGGGGATGAATTAGAAAATTTGTTAAGTTCCTTAAAACAAGCACAACAACAACTTGCTACACAACATAAGAAATATGTGCCATTGGTGGTTAAAATTGCACCAGATTTAAGCGATAACGCATTGAGTGAGTTGGCAGAAAAATTATTAGCGCATCAGATAGATGGCGTAATTGCAACAAATACGACCCTGTCACGCGCTGGCGTTGAAAACTTACCTTTCGCCGATGAAACGGGTGGGTTAAGTGGTGCCCTCTTAACAAAACGGGCAACCCAAATTGTGCAACATTTAAATCACACATTACAGGGCAAAATACCTATCATAGCCACCGGTGGGGTTATGAGCGTGGCTGATGCACAAGAAAAATTAGAAGCTGGGGCTAGTTTAGTGCAAATTTATACCGGTCTAATTTATAAGGGCCCATATTTAGTCAAAGAAATCGTTAACTCATGTTATGCCTATAGCAATCCTTCATTCGTTATATAGACTTTGTCATTTTGAAAAAAGGAGTGACGCGGAGCGTCACGGATGGATTCCAACGCTGGAGCGTTGGAACCAGAAAAAAAACACATAGGGAGCGATACTCAAATTATGCGTAGTTTTAGAGAATGGACATTAGCAGAATTAGATAGAACGTTTAATCTTATCGTCCTTGATAATAGTCCGGTTTTAAAAAGTTGGCTGGACGGACGTGCAGAGATTTCTGATTTTGAACACCAAGCATTATGTTCTTTTCAAAGTCTTCTAACTGCTCATGTGTATGATTGGAATGAAACCGAACTGGCTTATAATTTTATTGGACCAGTGATGGCTCTTGTC
>Ga0233403_10001097_pt1 | contig 12739 bp, 15 predicted proteins | sample Na_oxic_1_MG_FD_179866 | JGI IMG/M metagenome (GOLD analysis project Ga0233403, IMG submission 179866) | Seawater microbial communities from Saanich Inlet, British Columbia, Canada - Na_oxic_1_MG | ecosystem: Environmental > Aquatic > Marine > Inlet | place: Canada: British Columbia | collected...
AAAAAATTCTGTTCTTTCAAAACTGCGGGCAGGCATGGATGAAATTCCAAAATGCGGGGATTTTATAAAACGCTTTCCTCGTGATGCCGGGATTATGTCAGAGTGTCAGGAAATACTTGAGACACAGGGACTGACCCAGGATATAAAATCACAGTCTGATGCTGAATAATGGACACCGAGCTGGCAAAGATAATGAAAAACAACAGAACCCATGCCCGCAATAATGCCGATAATAAAAAAATAGGGGTGGTGCAAAAATAATTTATCAACAAATTTAAAATATTACCCCCATCTCCCCCAAAAAAAATGACTGCCAGTCAAAAAAAGCTTGCCTTTTTGAAATAAGATATATAATATAAATTGTTGTGAACAGGTCCTGTGTACAGTCGTAAAAAGAGGAAAAACGAATAAGCGTTTTTTCTGCCGGCATTGCACAGAATGTGGCCAAAGCCCGGAGATTGAAAAGGCGAAAATATGATGAATGAAGGGAATCATGATGAATGAAACAGCATCCGTCCGAATTCGGATTCCGAAAGAGACAGACACTTATTTTGAACTACTTGCAAAACAGACAGATACCTCCAAATCATTTCATATTGGAAAGGCATTGAACGCTTATCTGGAACGGTTCGGAGAATTGCCTTCCCGATGCGATGACACACTGGAAACAGAGACAGAACAGGTCATCGGTTCGTCTGCCGTGTTGGATAAAACTGACGTAAGTGTCAGCACGAAAAACGAACTCATCGCACAGTTGCGAAAAGTCAGGAGAAGCAGGGAAAAGAAAAAACGGCTCAGTTCTCCCTTCCTGTCTTCCCCTCCTACAGACCTGGGATATACCGATGCGTCATTGCCGGATAAAATCATTGCCGGAGAAAGCTGATGGAACTGTTTGCCGACACCTCTTTTCTGGTAGCGTTTTATAATAAAAGGGACAAAAACCATGCAAAAGCGAGAAACTTCATTTCAGGAGCCGATGATCGTTCCCTGTTTGTCATCTCTGACTATATTTTTGATGAAGTGCTGACGGTCTTACTTGTAAGAAGTGGCAAATTTTTGTCAGCGCAGGCAGGACAAATGATCCTGGATGATGAAAGAATCCATATTTTTCAAACAGACGAAGCCGTCTTTGAAAAAGCCTGGCTGATATACCGGACGTTCAAAGACAAAGAATGGAGTTTTACAGACTGTACGTCCTATGTGCTGATGAAGAATTTGTCCATAAACACAGGCGTTTCATTTGATGAACATTTTAAACAGTTCGGATTCAAAACACTTCCGTAAGATTGTCGGAGCTGAGGTGATTAATACTGGCAGCACAAACGTCAAAATTGGTACTGATCATCACAATCGGCATTTAAATGGAATTATTGACGAAGTCCGTATCTGGAGCACAGCCCGCAGCCAGACGGAAATCCAGGACAATATGTACTCTACGGTACTGGACAGTCAAAGCTACCTCGAAGCCTACTACCGCTTCGACCAGAGCGACGGCACGGAAGTGATCGACCTGACCGATTTCGACAATGACGGCACAATCAACGGCAATCCCACCTGGACAACATCCGGTGCGGACATTGAATAACCCTTGTATGTAAGAGACCTCCGAGGTTTTCAAAACCTCGGAGGTCTGATGTCGGGACAAAGATCATCATCGGCAATAATGGTGTGTTCCGCCGATGCTCCGCCGGAACAGGAGCGGCACACTCAGCGAGAGGCTCGTGAAATGGAGAAAAAAGAAATTCGGAAATTGTTGCGGCCTGTCTTCTGGGATTATCAGACGGACCCACACACCTTTTATCAGATCGCCACCGGAGAAAGACCGGTAATCGGGTGGTTCACGCAGGAGAGGGTACTGCTCCGGCTCTTCGAGCGTCTCTTCTGGTACGATCTCGTGAGACTTTTCGGAACCGACAGACTCACAGGACTTCTCAGAAAAGATGTCATCGCCCGAATCCGGATCCCGGAACTGAGGGAAAAATATGAACTCGCACGGAAAGTTTTACAGGGAGAGGCTGTATCCTTTTCAGGATGGAGTCCTGAATATCGTGAGCAAATCAGCCATACCCTGTTATCTGACAGGTGGTACCGCACTCAGCAGGGGATATTTCCACCACAGATATTCGGATGATCCTGACATCTTTATGAATAAGGAAGAGGCCTATTCAGAGCATGTTGACACACTGCTCACTCATCTCAGAGAGGCTCAGAGGCCGGAAGCCTTTCTGATCGACCACAGAGGATTGCGAAAGATATGAATTGAACTGGAAGTTATTTTCGGAGGATTATGCAAAGAAATCTGAACGATCCGAAGCAGGACTATCTGGACAGGCTGGCCTTTCTCATTCAGCACTTCGGGAATGAGAGAAAAGAGCGTTTTTATCCGTTCTACCTGATATTCAAAGGTGAGAGGGAGCATTGTCGCTTTGAAGAGGCGCTGAACATCGGAAAATATTTCCTGGATAATATGTTCCTGAACACAGAGGATGCCGAGCTTTTTTTCAGGACGTTAAAAAAACTGATAGAAAAATATCAGGCAACAGATTCTGGGCACTGGGAGAGCACGAGTTGATTTCATTGAATTTTAAGGCCGATATAACCAACATGGATTTTCCTGTCATCCTCATCAGGATCAAAATGGATCCTGCCTGCTCCGGGAGTGTATCGTGAATGCCAGGAAAATAATCGGTGTCTGCTGTCGGTGCATAATATGGTTAAGCTATCCCGACAGTTTTCAATTCGGGAGGATGATTCAGGTGTCACTTTTGACGGGATGCTCCCCGGATCAAATGGCCCGATTTCCCAAGCAGAACAATACGTTTCCAATTCAAAAAGCCGCTTCTTGATCTGAACAAATTCAGCATGGTTTTCATGTAAATGAGAGATTTGTTTTTTTACATCTTCGCAGAAAATCAGATGAGGAAATAACGATCTCCGTTTCAGCCAGAGTATTTTCCCATCAGGGACCGGGGGCTTGTTTACAGTTTCTATCCATTTTTCCCAAAATTCCAGATGGGTTGTTCTGCAACAGTGCCTGACCGTTTCTTCCGCTTCGATCACATCTGCTTTTTCGTCTGAAAAATAAGCTGCACATATCAGAATTGAAGTTTTGTCCCATTCAGGAGAATTATTGAAACTTACTGCAAGAGAGTCAAGCAGAAATGCGGCCCCCAGCCCTTTGGCAATTTCATCGTTATGCTTAAATTCAAAGAGATTGTCGCCGCTCTCACTTTTCTTCTCCAAAATATCTTCGATAAAAGGAGAGTTTAACGCCTGAGTTCTGAAAAGTAATCGGATAACCTGATCCGCCGACCGATCATTTAACCAATGAGAAAAGCTGTAATCCGGGGCCAGGAATTCTCCTGAAATATTCCGCACAGTTCTTAATCGTTTAAAGCCCTTCCTGCTGGCCGACTTATAAACCTTCATCAAACTGCACATCCGTTGCTTTGCAATATCAGGATGACCAGCCTGCCTTACTGACAACTCGTTAAAAAATAAGTCCATATTTTCACACCAGGTTAGTCAACTGTTTTTCCAATTCGTCAAAAAAACCGTCAGGCCAGTAATCTATCCTTCCGTTATCGTCAATCTTCGGATTCAGGATATAGTGCGTAAATTTGTCTTCAATGACTTCTCCGGCAAAAAACAGGATATTTGTCTGTTCTTTTTTAATTATCCCTTCCTTAACCGCCACTCTTGCGCCGTTTAAAATGTGGTCGCTGTGGGTTTCCAGAATGACCTGAATGCCATTTGCAGCGGCTGTCGCCAAAAGTCTGGCAATCTGAACCTGCCCTTTGGGATGCAGATGCGCTTCGGGGTTTTCTGTCAGAATCAGGGTTCCGGGCTTGGAGGAAAGTACCGCAACGATGACTGACAAAATATAAGATATGCCAAAGCCGACATTTGTCGGACGAAACTTGTTGCCGGCATCCAGTTCGCCGATGAACTGATAACTTAATCCGACCAGACTCATGTCCAGATTATTCGTAATATTGATTCTGATTCCGGGCCTGATGATCTCGCTTAACCAGGCATTGACCTGTTCGTATAGTGTCAGACCTTCGGTATCAGGATGCCTGAGTTGTCTGACAGGTATCTCCTCAGCCTGAAATTTTGCCAGATAATTCACCGCAAATTCTCCCCGGATTCCAAGATGGTTCTGACTGATCACATTATAATTTGAGACTTCTGAATATACTCTCGGGCCGATTCTCTCCGCGTTCAGGTAATGGAAACTCAGATTAAATAAAGAGGCGTCAAAAATTTCTCCGGGGACTTCCCTGTCCGCCGAAGATATATAATCGCTGTCTGCTTCCTCAATATTCCATTTCCAATATGCCCGGACATCTTTGTCTGTGCTGATCTCAATTCCGATTTGACGAGATTCAAAATATTGGTACAGCAAATCTTTGCAATTTCCGATCTGAACGAATTCGCCGTTCAATGTGATCTCTTCTTTTGTCAGCAACCCCAGTTCATAATTCTGCCGCAAAAGAAGCAATGCCTGAATGAGTGTTGACTTCCCCATTCCGTTTAATCCTGCCAGAAGCGTGAACGGAGAGAAATCTGCGGTTTCATCCTCGAAGCATTTGAAATTTCGGAGTCTGATCTGTGTTATCATTATATTCTCACCTCTTATTTCATTAACTATGCGTTGAGCGATTCAAAAGCGGGTATCAGGCGGAGTGCAAGATTCGCCGACAAAACGTATTCTCTTAAAAATATTGCGCCTGACTTCTTCCGGAGTGCCGGGCTTGATGATATGGGCAGTAACCGCTGTCTCCTCAATTCTGCCCTGGAGAAACAATGGCAGGTCGTCAAATTTGCATGTCTCGTACTTTTTAAGGTATTCCAATTTCCTGAGTTTCAATGTTTTATCTATGACAAAATTTTTCAAAGCCCAAAGCCGTTGCAAACCGTCCACGACTTCCCAGTTATTGTCATCGGAGCCGTCAAAATAAAATGCAGGTACCGGGATTCCGATAAGAACGGATTCTATTAAACTGCTTTGGTGTTTTTTATTCCACAAATTTCCCTGCCTCCGGAAGTCAGTGTTCAAGTCAATACGCGGGGGATCGCTTTTCATCCGCTTAATGAGTAAGTCAATATTTAATGGCTTCATCTCGATATCTATTTTGGTGGGGTCAAACGGTCTGATTATTTCGGATGAAGTTATTCTGTTCATCATCATCTCCCAATATCTCATCTGTTGCAGAAAGAAAGTGCTTGCCCGCTGAGACCGGCCGCGTTATTTTCGGATTCATTACGGTTTCTCCTGCCGCTTGAAAGCTTTACGGACACGCGTCGTCCGCCACGGCTTCCGTATTGGCACTGGATGACACATACCCCTCTGTCCATTTCCAGACGGTTCACATCTGGGGTGTCTGACAAAGGAGGTTTCAGACTTAATCCCCTTCAAATTAGGTCAGGATTTTTATCTGGCCGACGAAAGCCCCGTCCAGAACTTTATCAAAGCCTGCTACGATCCATTGCAGCCTTTTCTAAAATTCCCTCAAGACCAGATAATAAGTCATCACCATACACAACTGTTATGTTACGATCCTTTGCCCATCTTTCAGCGCCCTCTCGTTGTTCATCTTCTGGCTGAGTTGAAGTTACAAAAATTTTTGAGCACATTCCTTTCCCTAACTGATCTCCCATTGTACTGAGGTCATTGAAAAATTGCGATTTGATCTTAGATTCAGTTTTGCAGGAAGCTATAATCAGTTGCCCCTTGAAAACTCCGACAAAATCAATTTCTCCCTTCCATCCCTTAGACCTTCTGTCTTTTCTTCCACACCCCATGCACATTCGTCAAACAGGGGTTGCCCGCTTCGGGATTTCAGATTCCTGGCTGTATTGTAAACGTGAAACTCAAGCCATCCGCCTTTGATGTTTGATGTTTGATGTTTGATGCTTGATGCTTGATGCTTGATGTTTGATGCTTGATGCTTGGTGTTTGATGTTTGATGTTTGATGCTTGATGTTTGATGTTTGATGCTTGATGTTTGATGCTTGATGCTTGATGTTTGATGTTTGATGCTTGATGTTTGATGCTTGATGCTTGATGCTTGCAGGAGGCATCCCTGTAACGGAACTGCGAACTTAATTCTGATCCAAGGGAAAATGACATGCCACCGCCCTGTCACCGCTTTCGACAAACAAAGGGTCCTCTTCCCTGCATACAGGTTTGGTATAAGGACAGCGGGTATGAAAACGGCATCCCGGGGGAAGACTCATCGGGCTTGGGATGTCTCCTTTCAGAACGGGCCGTTCACGCCCCCTCTTATGGGGATCGGGAATGGGAACAGCGGAAAGCAGAAACATCGTATAAGGATGCCGGGGATACCTGAATATCTCGTCCGTGGGACCGAGTTCCACGGTCTTTCCGAGGAACATGACACAGACACGGTCTGCAATATGTCTGACCACGCTCAGGTCATGGGTGATGAAAAGATAGGTCAGCCTGAATTTCTCCTGCAAATCTCTGAGAAGATTCAGAATCTGTGCCTGAATGGAGACATCCAAAGCTGAAACCGCCTCATCGCAGACGACAAATTCAGGATTCAGCGCGAGTGCCCGGGCAATGCCGATCCGCTGACGCTGTCCCCCGCTGAACTGATGCGGATAGCGCTGCAATACATGCGCTCTGAGTCCCACAAGCTCCAGCAGTTCAAAAATTCTTGAGTCAGTCTCCTCTGCCGTGCCGTATTTGTGGGTTGCGAGCGGTTCCGCAAGAATATTGCGGATCCTCATTCTCGGATTCAGTGACGCGAAGGGGTCCTGAAAGATGATCTGAATCTTCTTTCTGAGATCCCGCATGGCCTTCTCATTCAGAGAGTGAATGTCCGTGTTCCGGTAAAGAACTGTTCCCGAAGTCTTTTCCTCAAGACGCAGGAAAACTCTGCCCAGGGTCGTCTTGCCGCAGCCTGACTCGCCCACGAGCGCAAAAGTTTCCCGCTCATGAATGACGATGCTCACATCGTCAACAGCATGGACAAACCGCAGTTTTGTTCCGTAAGTGCCGCTTTTTACCGGAAAATATTTTTTCAGATTCCGTGCTTCAATCAACCGCGCTGTCATTGGTCCCCCTCTTTTCCGTGTAGCCAGCAAGATACATGGTGCCCGCCGCCAAGATCGAAAAATCCGGGCTTTTCCTGCCGGCAGATGTCCGAAGCCCTGTCACATCTCGGACTGAAAGAACATCCGTCCGGGAGATAAAGCAGATTGGGAACTATGCCTCTGATGCTGTTAAGGTGTTTTCGCCTTCCCTGTCCGGTGACGCTCGGAATTGACCTGAGCAGTCCGCTGGTGTAGGGATGCGAGGGTTTGTCAAAAAGATCGAACACATTGGCTGTCTCCACAATTTTTCCCGCATACATCACATTCACATGGTCACATACCTCGGCAATGACAGCGAGATCATGAGTGATCATTATGATGGAAGTATGCAGACGCTCCCTAAGCCCCATCATCAGGCTGAGAATCTGAGCCTGAATGGTGACATCAAGTGCTGTAGTGGGCTCGTCAGCAATGAGCAGCTCCGGTTTGCAGATAAGTGCCATGGCTATCATGACCCGCTGCCGGAGACCGCCCGAGAGCTGATGCGGATACGCGCCGAACCGGGACGCGGGTTCCGGAATGCCCACCAGATCAAAGGTTTCAACCACCCGCTCCCGAATCTCCGCCTTGCCCACATTCTTCTGATGAATCGAAACGGCCTCGCCCACCTGGCGGCCCACCGTGTAAACAGGGTTCAGGGATGTCATCGGCTCCTGAAAAATCATGGAAATCTCTTTACCCCGGATATTGCACAAGACGGAATGGCTCAGTTTCGCAATGTCCCGCTGATTCAGGAGAATCTCGCTGGCTGTCACCTCACCCGGGGGAGAGGGAACCAGACCCATGACCGAAAGAGCGGTCATGCTCTTTCCGCATCCTGATTCCCCCACCAGACCGATGACTTTTCCTTTCCCGACTTCAAAAGAAACATGGTCAACAGCTCGGATAACCCCTTTTTTCGTATGAAACTTTGTTTCAAGGTCCTTTACCTGTAAAATATTTTCCATCCTTCACCCCTTATATAAGGATGAAGTATGAAGTATGAAGACAGTCCATCCTCCATCCTTCATTCTTCATCCTAATCTTTCATATAGGGATCCAAGGCGTCTCGCAACCCATCCCCCATAAAATTGAAAGCCATCACCGTGATCAGAATCGCCACTCCCGGCATGATCGCCACCCAGGGAGCGGAAAAGAGATAAGCTTTTCCCCGGGACACCAGAAGCCCCCAGCTCGGTGTGGGAGGCTGTGCCCCGACCCCGAGAAAGCTGAGACTCGACTCGTACATGATGGCTTCGGGAATGCCGAGTGAAAACAGAACGATAAGTATCGGCACGCAGTTCGGAAGAATATGCCTGACCATAATGACGCTTTTTCTGACCCCGATGGCCCGTGCCGCTTCGACAAATTCCTTCTCTTTCAGCGCGAGCGTCTGGGAGCGCACCACCCGTGCGGTTCCTGCCCATCCCACAAGACTCAGTGCGATGAAAATGTTGAACAGAGTCGCTCCGAGGGTGTACATGACAACCATTGCAAGCAGCAGCGAGGGAAAGGCTATCATGACATCGGCAAGCCGCATGATCGCAAAATCAGTCTTGCCTCCGTAATAGCCGCTGATTATTCCCATGAATGTTCCGAGAAACATGGAGATGAAACTCGGCACGAGACCGACCATGAGAGAAATTCGTGATCCATAGACAATCCGGGTCAGGAGGTCCCTTCCGAATTTGTCTGTCCCGAGCCAGTAGGTCTGGGACGGAGGCAGAAGCTGCTCGTCAAGTTCCACTCTGTACGGATCGTGAGGGGAAATCACAGGCCCGAATATGGCAACAAAGACAAGAAACAGCACCATGACGAGTCCTGCCATTGCTGTATGGTTTTTCCTGAACGTGTGGACAATGTCCTTGAAGAAAGTGTCGGTGTCATCTTCCTTCTGAAAATTTTCATGGCCGGCACGGGTTTCAGACCCTGTCCCTCTGTTTCTTTCTGATTCAATCTGCTGATTCATTGCTTATTTCTCCTGCATTTCAAAGCGGATCCGGGGGTCAAGATATGAATAAAGAATATCCGCCACAAGGTTTCCCGTAATGACGAGAATCGTGGTAAAAAGAATGGCGCCCTGCAGGAGGGGCATGTCCCTGGTCTGAATCGCATTCACCGCGATCCTGCCCACTCCCGGAATGCCAAAAATGCTCTCGGTGATTACCGCGCCTGAAAGAAGACTTGCCACCTGAATCGCCATGATCGTGACAACAGGCAGCATGGAGTTTTTCAGGGCATGGCCGACAATCACCGGCAGTTCGCGCAGTCCTTTTGCTCTCGCAGTGCGGATATAGTCGTGGCGCATCACTTCGAGGAGACTGGAGCGCGTCAGACGGGCAATAACCCCTGCGGAACTCCAGCCAAGTACAATCGCAGGCATAATCACATATTCAAAGCCGTAAAAACCGGAAACAGGAAGCCAGTGCAGTTTGAGAGCAAAAACATACTGCATCAGCAACGCTGACCAGAATACCGGCATTGACACGCCTATCAGCGAAAATCCCATGAAGAAATTGTCAAGAAATGAATATCGCCTCACTGCCGACAGAATGCCAGCGGGTATCCCCATAATCCACGACACCATGGCAGCACACAAAGCCAGAGTCAGCGTGTTTGGAAACGCCTGCATAATCAGGCCGGTTACGGGCCGGTTAAGTTTGTAGGATACGCCGAAGTCTCCCTGGATCGCACCGCTGACAAATCGGAAGTACCGGGTGATCGCGGGATCGTCAAGGTGCATCTGCGCCCGCACCCTGGCAATCACGTCGGGGCTGACATGCTCTTTCATCATCAGAGCCACCGGATCCCCTGGAATGACATTCAGCATGATAAAAAGAAGAACAGTGATTCCGATCATCACGGGAATGGAAACAATCACCCGTTTTATAATATATCTCAGCATAATGTCATAACTGTCCCTTAAAATATACTCAATCGTGTATATTTTTGTATGAAGGTTTTAAATTTATAACTGCAAGCATTTCCTCCTCTGTAAATCCAAATATGTTCAATAATATCGTCTGCGGCTGACGAAAGGCAAAAATTCTGCTGCAGTAATCATGATCCGGGCAGATCCATTTTTGCACTCCGTCCGTCAGTGCCCGGATTTTCTTATGTGCGTATGACATCGGCGGGCCGATGTCATAGGATGCTCCTTTGCAATTCAATAATTCTGTGTTCGTCTGCGGTCACGTCCGAGTTTATAAGGTGGGTTGCGGTTTTCGTTTTTCACTGCGTGAAAAATCGGAAATCCTTCACCCACCCTACAGTCTGTAGTCATCGGCGGGCCGATGTCATAATGATCACTCGATTTCCATTTTGAAGTAGCACATGTCACTCCAGCCGTTCCACGGAACCACGAAGTTCTTGACGCGAGGCTGAAGCACATAGGTGTGATCAAGGCTGAAAAGCGGAAGCCATGCTGCATTTTCATGCACGATCTTCTTTTCCAGTTCCTGATACAGTTCGCAGCGTTTTGCAGGATCGGTCATCGTGCGGCCCCTGTCCAGAGCTTCAAACACCTCCGGGACATTGTTGTTGAAGGACCGGGCCACCGAACCCCGTTCGCTGAAGAACGTGTATAGAAAGTTGTCCGGATCATTGAAATCAGCCGACCATGACTGGCAATAGTTTTCCACCTTGCCTGTCTTGCGGGTTGCATAATATGCGGATTCGTCAAGCTGCTTTATCTTGACATTGAAACCGGCTTTTTTTGTCATTGCCTGCGCTATTTCATTGATGTCAACCCATTTCGCCCCCCATCCGCTCACCTGAACCAGGGTGATGTCAACTCCGTCGGGATAACCGGCTTCTGCAAGCAGTTTTTTCGCTTTTTCAGGATTATACTCAACAGGCTGCTGTTCAGGATTGAAGCAGACCAGTCCCCGCGGCATGACACCGTTTTCAATACGGCCTTTGCCGAAAAATCTTTTCTCAAGAATTTTCTGCCTGTCTATCGCCATCTGAAAAGCTTTCCGGACACGCACATCGTCAAAGGGTTTGACCCCCTGGTTGATGCTGAAATAGTAGATGCCCACTCTGGGCCCGCTTTTTATCAGGTTTTTCCACTTCTTGTGCTGATAAAAATAAGGAATCTGAGACATTGCATAGTCGCAGTCAAACACGTCTATCTCATCTGCCTCAAAAAGAATTCTCATGGTTTCCGAATCCGAGACCACCCGGATGAGAATCCTGTCAATTTTCGGACGGCCCTTGTAATACTTGTCATTCGCTGTCAGAACCTGCCGGTCGTTCAGCACATATTCCTTCAGAATGAAGGGTCCGGTTCCGCAGGTGGTTTCGGGTGTCAGTCCGAACTGGTCTCCGAGGGGTTCTGTAAACTTTTTGTTGAAAATGGATGCCTGGGGACTTGCCATGACCGCAATAAAAGGAGCGTAAGCTTCTTTAAGAGTGATCTGAACAACATACTTGTCCAGCACCTTCAGGCCTCTGACCGAATCAGCCTTGCCGTCCAGCCGCTCTTTAGCGCCGTCAACAAAGTCCAGAATGTCGGTGTTGAGCGCCTTTGTCTTGGGATCAAGCATTCTGCCAAAGGTGAAGACAACATCTTCGGCGGTCAGTTCCTCACCGTTATGGAACAGCACACCTTTCCTCAGATAAAAAGTATAGACTTTCCCGTCTTTGGAAATTTCCCATTTTTCAGCCAGTCCGGGAACCAGATCTGATTTTCCCGGGCTCACGGTGACCGCCTGCACAAGAGTGTCGAACAGATTCAACGGCAATGTGTAACTTTCCGTTGTCTTCTGGCAGTCAGCGGTTTTGGGGTCATCTGCGTAAGAAATCCTCAGAAGTTTTTCCCCCATGGAGGGGCTCGCGAAAAATACCGGCACAAGCCCGAAAATAATAAACAATGCCACCTTTCTCATACTTTTTTCCTCCTTTTTTTATTAAAATTCATCCTGCTGCCGGGACCATCCCGGAATAAGCCGTAAATCATTAATCATTAACGCCTCTGATGCCAGTGTCGCCTGCGAAAATATCGACTAGGGCTCATTTTCCGCACTCCATTCCATTCCGGCTGGTTAAGACCACCTGGCTGTACCTGTTCATTTGCCTTGTCAAACATCCAGTTTAAGGCATCAAACACCCATTGCAAATCTGTGGTGGCTGATATTTTCCTGGGGTCCTTAGTGAAGTACCTGCCACTTTCCATTTGTCCAAACATCCAAATATCACCAGTAGTCACTGAAGCATAACAGACTTTCACACCTTGCCTGGAAGCAGCTACCATTTCAGCCAGAGCTTGTGCCCAACCTTCATCAAATTTTTCCTGCTTTGCTTCAATGACACACAGAGGAGGCAATGCCATGCTTCTGTATTTTATCTTAGGTGCTATCAGATAATCCGGTTCACCTTTTAATCCTTCGTCCGGATCCACATTGTAGGGTACATGCGACCATACAAAAAGATTGCTGTATTTTTCTGCTATCAAGTCTAAAATGGGTTTGATAATATCTTCACATATTGTAACTTCATTGACAAAACTCATTTCATTTTGTACTTTACCTTTAATTTTTGCAAATGGATAATCTTCTATTTCAATTGCCAACCGATCTGCAAAGGGTTCAGATATGACCTCAAGGCTGAATTTGTCAGTCACCTCATCAATTGT
>Ga0233403_10001098_pt1 | contig 12736 bp, 8 predicted proteins | sample Na_oxic_1_MG_FD_179866 | JGI IMG/M metagenome (GOLD analysis project Ga0233403, IMG submission 179866) | Seawater microbial communities from Saanich Inlet, British Columbia, Canada - Na_oxic_1_MG | ecosystem: Environmental > Aquatic > Marine > Inlet | place: Canada: British Columbia | collected...
GTAGTACCATCACACAACAGTTGGTCAAAAACTTTTACTTGACCCCAGAACGCACTTTTAAACGTAAATTTAATGAAGCCATTATGGCTTTACTATTAGAATGGCATTATACTAAAGAACAAATTATTGAAGCTTATTTAAATGAAGTTTTTTTAGGTCAAGATGGTAATCGTGCCATTCATGGTATGGGTATGGCAGCGCGATTTTACTTTGCCCGTCCCTTGAAAGAACTGAAATTACCCCAATTAGCATTATTAATTAGTATTATACGCGGTGCTTCAGTTTACAATCCACGCAAATACCCTGAACGGACACTTGAACGCCGTAATCTGGTATTCAAGTTGATGAACGAACAGGGCAAAATAACACAGACGACAGCCGAAAAGGCTAAAACAACCTCTTTGGGTATCACAAAAAAGGGGAGTGAAAGTGAATTTCCATACCCCGCTTTTATAGGACTCGTGCGTCGCCAATTACATCAAGATTATCGTGAAGAAGATTTGCGTTCAGAAGGATTACAAATTTTTACCACTCTCGATCCCTATCTTCAGAAAACCGGGGAACATGCGATGATCAACGGTTTAAAAAGGCTAGAAAAACAAAACCGTAAAGCACGTAATTTAGAAGGGGCTATGGTTGTCACGAATAGCGAAAGTGGTGAAGTATTAGCATTGATCAACGGTAAAAATCCACACTATGCGGGTTTTAATCGCCCTCTCAATGCGGTACGCCAAATTGGTTCTTTGGTCAAAGTGGCAGTGTATTTAGCGGCTTTAGAAAAAAACCGTCGTTATAGTTTGACTAGTCTGATTGATGATAGTCCCTATCGGTGGACCGATCATGCCACTGGCGAAGTTTGGAAACCACAAAATTATGACTATCGTTCACATGGTCGTGTTCCCTTGTGGCGTGCTTTAGCCAATTCTTACAATTTGGCTACGGTACACTTAGGCATGAAACTCGGACTGAGCCATATCAAAGAAACTCTAAAACGTTTAGGGATTGAACGGGACTTTAAAATGTATCCTTCTGTACTACTTGGGAGTATTTCTTTGGCGCCGATAGAAGTCGCTCAAATGTATCAAACCATTGCCAGTGGTGGCTTTCGTGTCCCTGTACGCGCAATCCGTGCCGTTTTAGATCATGAAGGCAAACCCTTAAAACATTATGGTATTTCGGTAGAGCAACGCTTTGATGCAGCACCGGTCTTTTTACTTAATTATGCTTTACAAAAAGTGATACGGAAGGGTACAGGGCGCAAAATTGGCAAGACATTACCATCAAGCATGGTTTTAGCTGGCAAAACAGGTACCAGTAATGATTTACGAGATAGCTGGTTTGCTGGTTTTGGCAGTGAGTTATCAACGGTGACTTGGGTAGGACGCGATGACAATAAACCGATGGGGCTAAGTGGAGGTTCGGGGGCAATGGTCATTTGGAGTCGTTTTATAAAAGCCGTCCGTCCAGAATCAATAACCCCAATGACTCCCAGTGGGGTACAATGGCGTTCAGTTAAAGGATCGCGTATACCCTATATTGCTGGTCAACACCAAACTAGCCAGGCATTAGCTGGTAATAATGCTAATCTATTTAGCTTTGAATAATTGTTAATTGTTAATTGTTATACTTTGAACGGCTAAAAATTGGACGTATTGAAGAAAACGGCAGACCTGACAGGTTTCTAAAACCTGTCAGGTCTGAAATTCAACCCTTAGCAGTATAATTGTTAATGGTGAATTATTCCCGTTAATCGTTAAATTATTAACAATCAACAATTAACAATTCACTTGGAGATAGCAAAATGAATAAAATCAATACCTATCATTGGCAAAAGCACCTACTAAACTGCCTACTCATCACACTCTTAGCCATGCTATCCGTAGAAAATACCATAGCAACTCCCTATATAAAAACGGATTCCTCATCGGCTGTCAAATCTTTACTCAGTGACGCAAAAACTTACTATGAAGCAAAGCAATTTGAACAAGCCGCCGCTTCACTTGAACGTGCCATAAGAATTGACCCACGCAACCCCATTCTCTGGCATAACTTAGCCGGAGTTCGTTTAGCTCAAGAAGATTGGAAACGGGCAGCCAATTTAGCTCAAAAATCTAATGCACTGGCAGGGACTCGTGAAAAATACAAAACGCTACGGATGAGAAATTGGGTAATTATTACTCTGGCGTGCGATGGTATGAAAAATTTTAATTGCGCCCGTGAAGCACGAAATCGCGCACAAGCACTTGCGCGATCTTTAAAAAGATAAGGAACGTGCATCAAATAATTTAGTCAACTTTAAAACCAGACCTGCCAGGTTAAAACAAAACCTGGCAGGTCAAGAGCAGCGTCCAAACTTGATTTTGACCTGGCAGGTTTTCTTTTGAACCTGCCAGGTCTGGTTTAGTTTTCGAGGAAACCTCGAAACGAATTTATTTCATGCACGTTCCTAAATGGAGTTCATGATAAATTTATTAGGTATTTGATTTCTGTCAGGTTTTTGGAAGTCCTTAAAAACCTAGGTACACCATTAGAAATACTATTTTTCTAAAAATAGTATTTCTTGATGCCTAAACCTGTCAGGTCTTAAATACCTGACAGGTTTTTGGAAGTCTTTAAAAACCTCGTTACCCCATTAGAAATACTATTTTTCTAAAAATAGTATTTCTTGATGCCCTTTAGCTTTAAAAAATTGAACATCGCGTATAAATCAATCTGTTGTACCATATTCACACATCACCAGCCCACTTTCATGCCAACAGTTCCATTAGAATTTCCCGTTCTCGTTACCCCTTCAAAAGAAGGTTATCACCTACGCCCTTTATTTTTAAACCATCCAGACCGCACGGCTAAACGTTTTCGTGATGCGGTCGATTTACTCACTAGAGATGTGCGCCGATATTTTCGTGCCTTTGAAACGGAACGTGAAAGCATTGATGAGTTATTATGGTTTGCCTTTAATCCTAATTTCACATTTGAATTGCAAAAACTGTGTTTTTCCCTTGGACCTTATATGGTTTTTGGCGATTTTGCTGTAGTACGTTTTTCCATAAAAGAGCATCTTATGTTATCCTTGCCGAAATTTGACAATGTTTTTGCAATTGTGAGTGAAAACATTTTTGAACATGGCAGTTTTACCGAACAATTGACAAGCATTGTACATGATCAATTACAGGAACGGCGCAAACAAGACCCCAGTGAGTTTTCTCCCAATGATTATTATGCCAATGGTGGGGAATTTGTCACAACCATTTCGGTGCAAATCCATGTAAAACGCGCTAAATTTCCCTTTGAAGAAAACATGGAGGGATGGTTTGCTTCTTTAACTGGTCAACAAGAACAGTTTTCTGGTGCCGCTGAAATTGCACGGGTAGGTTCTAATTTGCGTGATCATTATCCCAGCCGTTTGCAACGTGCTTCGCTGCGTGACAATCTTGTTAGCAGACTTGGTGAACTCATTTTTGGTTCAACCATGACAGCTGTGGTGATTGTGGGACCGCCCGGCTGTGGGCGCACAACCTTGCTACATGAAACCTTTTACCGCTATGTTCAGGAACAAGAAAGTCAGTCTAAATCTCAAGCCGCCTTATGGCATATTGATCCTAACCGCGTGATAGCCGGCATGAGCATTGTAGGTATGTGGCAGCGACGTTTTGAATCTATTTTAGAATATGTCATTCAACGCCCACGAAAAACGCCACCCAACCTGCGTCCACGTTTATTTATTGATAACTTAGTCGCCCTGTTCCGGATTGGTAAAAGTGCCCAAAATTCGCTGACGCTCAGTGATGTACTCAAACCTTATTTGGAAGAACGAGCATTGACATTAATTGCCGAAGCCAGCCCGGCAGAGTGGAATGTCGTGATGGAAACTGATCGCCGTTTTGCCGATTTATGTCAAGTCTTTCGCCTTAACGAACCAAGTGTAACCGATACTGCCCGGATTGCATTATTAGAACGGGCTCGTTTAGAACAAGAACATGAATGCGAAATTGAGAATGAAGCCATAGAGCGTATATTTGCTTTAATCCATTCTCTGCTACGAGGCACTGCCATGCCTGGCAATGTGGTCAGTTTTCTTGAACGGTTGGCTGCTAAACATCGTCATGGTAAAGTGGGTGTCGCGCAAGTTGAAACCGCGATTAATGAAATCAGTCGCATGAAGATCGATTTATTGGATCGCCAAAAAATATTACGCTTTGATTCGGTTCGACAAAGCCTTTCCGCTCAACTCATTGGACAAGCTGAAGCAGTTAAATGCTTGGTCGAGGTGGTACAAACGGTCAAGGCGGGACTGGCTGATCCAAAAAAACCGATGGCAACATTACTTTTCATTGGTCCAACTGGAGTTGGTAAGACCCAGGCTGCTAAGGTATTAACTCGTTATTTATTCACTGAGGAATCGCAACTGGTACGGCTAGATATGAATGAATATGTTACCGAAGCTGACGTGGGGCGATTGATTGGTACTTGGGGGCGACCGGATGGTTTGTTGACAACACAAGTTCGTCATCAACCTTTTTGTGTGTTGCTATTAGATGAAATCGAAAAGGCTCATTCGACTATCCATGATTTGCTCTTGCAAGTTTTGGGGGAAGGGCGACTGACCGACGCTTTGGGACGCACCACCGACTTTACCAATACCATTATTATTTTAACCTCTAACTTAGGCGCGGAGCAAGTGAACCGCCGTTTGGGCTTTGCCGAACGGGACAAACAAAATCAAGCGAGTAGCTATCGAGCTGCAGTTGAAGACTTTTTTCGCCCTGAATTATTAAATCGGATTGATCGCATAGTCGTATTTAAATCTTTAGAATTACCCGATGCCATCGCCATCACCCGTTTACAATTGGGCGATTTATTACATCGAGACGGTTTTGTACGACGCACGACGATTCTTAATATCTCCGAAGCGGCATTGGTTTCTGTCGCACAACGCGGTTTTGATACGATATTAGGCGGACGTGCCCTCAAACGGGCAATTGAACGTGACTTAACCGCATTAGCGGCAACCCAATTAGTCAACTTAACCGCAACTCAGCCCATTATTTTAGATATTGACTGGAAGAACGAACATTTACAACCCCGTATCACCGCCCTACAGCCGGCATCCAAGGATGCCCATGTTTTCACTGCTCAAGAATTTTCATTAGAAAAAGTAAGCCAATTACTTGAATGGGTTTCCCATTTAAGAGAGCAACTTTATACCTTACGGAAAGCGAATGGCGTTGAATTGAACGATGCCACTGACGAAGTGCGCTTACTGTTAACAATGCAGGAGTCTGTATTTGAAATCAAAGAACAATTAGACGAAATGCTTTGGGCGATGGAAACGGCGCGTGATCCGATGGAAATCCGTTTTACCTCGTCAGGTGAAACAGCGCGTTGCCAATTTAGTTGGACAAATGGACAATGTATTAACAGTGCCGATTTCTATGCCCATCAAGATATTCGTGATTACTTAGAAGAAATGTATATCCTGGCGCCAAAATTGATTCTGGAATCACAAGCTAACTGGTTGAATTTATTAATGAATTCGACATTTCTAGGCTTTTTTTATCAAGGACTCGAATTAAACCAACAAGAGGTACTGACACTTACGTTACTTTCACGAGTACACGGTAGTGGTGATCAGGAATTAGATTACTTATTAACCGCCTACGAAAAAGCCCTTGCCTACATTGGGGTAGAAACCACACGCCTGTCACCCTCATTGTCTAGCAGTCGTGAATTACAAATTAAAGGTCCCCGTTTACAAACCCTATTATCAGGTGAATCGGGTATTCACTTATTTCACCCATCCAATGAAAACGCGCTACCTATCCAAGTCAGCCTAGTTCCCATAGACACCCTCGCTACTATTAGTACGCTACAGATTATTCGTAGCTATGCGCTTCCCGCCAAGGGTGATAACAGCAATGTCGTGACAGATTTGCGTACTGGTATGCTCAATCGCAGCCAATTAAAGCCTTATGAATGGGCATTACTTTGGTTTACACAATTGCCAGAAGAAGATCGGTTATTTAGTCTATAAAAAACCTTAATCTTGATGTTCTCGTTTTTAAAGTCAAAGGGCTTCAAGAATTTGAAATTTTAGTTTTTCTTCAAAAAACTAAAACCTCGAATACTATTTTTACCAAAAATAGTATTTCTAAAGGGTAATGAATCCCGTTTTGAGCGGCGTTCACAAAAAAAACGAGAACATCAAGTTAATGGACTTTCAGACCCGTTTTGCCATTTGTAGCATTTCATCTAACATTGCCTTCAGTATTGGGCATTTTGAATAAGCCATATTGGGATCAAGCTTACTAAACAATTCTCTCCCGTAAGTCACTTTTTTATAACTACGTTTAGTGTGTCGTTTGTAAAGACGTTCAAGTAATTTAGCCGGTGGCTCATTAAAATTGACGGTTTCCGGTAATTTATTCGGCAATGCTTGTTTTATTTCACGACTAAACAGGTTATGGTCTGATAATAACCAAGCTTCAACTTCATGAATGGCAAAAAATTGACGAAATTTTGGATGCCCAACTTGACTTTCAAGATAATCTTTTGCCCATAGATAACGTTCTAATGCAGTGGTTTTATTTTTAGGGTAAATAGTGGGGCCATACAAATCAAGTAATGCAATGACTCCAATAATATTTTTTTTATCAGGTCCTTCAAGGTACATTGAAGCTTTTGTTGGACTATCTTTAACTAATTCCTGCCAACCTTCAAATCGTACCGGTTGAACGCCAACCCGTTTCTCAAGATGTGCATCTAACCAACGTTTCAAAAAAGAGGGAATTGCTTTTTGTTCAGTATATCCTTCAACAAATAGCTTAAATTTCATGCGAAATCCTCTAATTCACCGGATATAAATAATGTGCCTAACGAATATTCTTGTAACCAATAATCAAGTGCTTGAGCATTTAAGTTTTTTAAATGTGTTTTCCCTTGTTCACATATAGCGACAGTTATTGTTGGTTGCGTTTCGGTAAAGGCATTTAAAAATTGAGGTGAATGGGTAGTTAGGATAACTTGTGCCTTTTCTGCCGCTGTGATGGCGTATTCTGCAACGATGGGTAACATGGCAGGATGCAAACCCATTTCAGGTTCATCAATGGCAATGAGTGGTGCCGGTGAAGGCGAAGCCAAAATAGTGAGTAATAACAAAAATCTCAGCATACCATCGGACAGTTCGGCTGCCGATTGTCCTCGTTGAAGAGATTTCCACATCACCCGTAACTGTGTTCTTTGATCAGCCGCGGGTGGAAACATTAACTCTTCAAAGTCATTGCCAAAAGCGGTTCGCATAGCAGCATTGAGATCATATCTAAAATCACGATTTTCTGTATATAATGTATGCAAGACTGTAATCAGATTTTGTCCATCGGGATCAACTCGTCTTTCAGTGCGTGTCACGACAGATTGACGAATAGGTGCTTCCCTATCAACTGAGACATCATGATAGATTTTCCATGAAGCAAGTTGGCGTTGAAATTGATAAATTAAGGAGTCAGCAATGAAAGGGACGATTGAAAGTAAACTTTCTTCTTCAGACATCATTTCTTCTTCGGCTTTTAATGATTGCCCTGTTTTATCTCGTATCCATCCATTTAATCTCAGCCTTTCTACAAAAGGTTTCGCAACTTTGGATTGAGAATCATAAGCTAATCTTTCTCGCTCAATACGATAAGCACTACTTTGACCTAATCTGGCTAGTTCTAATTCATAACTCAAAGAATCAGATTGCCTCTCCTTTTTTTCAGTAATGGGCAACATTTTTAATTGGTAGATTAAGTGATTTGCTTGTCCATCCCAAACGAGAGGTTCCATGCCACCCAAATATTGAATATATTTTCCCAAACGGGCTTGTGCAGAAATACTCATCAATTCCAAAAAACGGAGTAAATTGGATTTACCCGCACCATTAGGTCCAATCACCACATTAAGATCATTTGCCTTCCAATGCACTTTTTTCATTGAGCGAAAACCTTCAATGTCTAAACTCAAAATTTTCAAGACTTATTCCTCTTATTAAAATTTTTCCAAAGCTAAAGACCTGACAGGTTTAAAAAACCTGTCAGGTAGGGCGATGTCAAACCTCCGCTTTCTTCTTTTCAAAAATGCCCTTGAGCGAAAAGACAATTTCTCGACGTATGCCCTTTAAACGGGGTTTTTCCGCTTCTAAAAAAGGCAAGGGACGACAGGCTTGCATGGTTCGTAGACCAAGACGGGCTGTGAGTACACCACTGCCAAGTCCTTGTGCTACTTGGGCTGACATGACTGATAACATTGATCCCCCCAATATTTCAGCCACGCTATCAGCAACCGTTTCACTTACATTGGCATAAATTAAGTTTTGCACGACACCACTGATTAAGCTCATCGTTCCTAACAAACCTGGTTTTCCCCCATATAGGGTGGCAACGTCTTGAATCATCCGGACATTACGCCATAATGTCAGCACCGTATCGAGTAAAGCAATTTGACTAATCATCACCATTAACGCGGTTTCTTTAGAACGTTGACTGACAATATGATAAGCTTGTTGGTCAATTTCTTTTAAGACGAGGTTAGAAAATAAGTTACAAACCTCGCTGTCATGGTGGCTGTCACTGAGGGTAATATAGAAACGTTCAATACGCTCTTTGACATCGGGGCGGTGAGCATAAAAGTGGACCATTTTGTTGATGTAACGAAGCGCGTCGCCATAACCGTCTTTCTCCATCAGTTCATAACCTTCTTTTTGGAGTGCGGAGACTGTTCGTAGGATTTGTATCTTTTGATAGGCTTGCCGACTCAGTATAAAGACGGTACCGCAGATGGTGAATATCAGAGTTAAAAATAATGTGCCGAGAAAAAAACTGCTGGCATATTGTTGTGCGATAAAATGATAAGTATCTACCAATAACATGAGGACCAATAATAGCCCTAGTGCGCCGACTAACCATAACCAGGGCGAGGTACTCGTTGGAGAAATTGACGAAATAATCGGTTCCAACGGTTCTACCTTAAAATCTGTTTCATATTCCAAGGCAGTATCGTCTGGTAATATCACCGGCGGCGTATAGTCTAAAGTGATAGCCGCTTCTTCCTCGGCAATGGTTTCTACTTTATCCAGCTCAAAAAAAAGGGGTGTTTCCCAGGTTTCTGTATTCATTAAAATTTATCTCCCAGTAAAAATTCAAGGGCGCGATCAAGACGAATATGCGGTAAACCACTGCCATGCACATTAGCCAAACGGGGCGGTTTAAATTCCATAAAATGGAAACGTCCATCTACCCATTCTTCTGGCATAGGAACCTCTAGCGGAACTTCTCCAGGAAATAGGGCGACCGGTTTCTCTCCGTCAATAGGCATACCCTTAATACATGAAATTTTTTTGCCCTGAAATGTGGTATAAGCAGCTTGGGTACATTTTACGGCAGCCAATGCTAAAGTTTCGGTCTGCACACCTTCAAAGGTAGCATCATTATGGGAAGTGGCTAACATATTTTGGAGAAAGTGTTCCAAATTGGACAATTGATTCGGCGTGACATGATCCGCTTTAGTCGCGGCAAAGAGTATTTTATCAATTTTCAAACCAAACCATTTGTTAATAAAGCCGGATTTACCATAATGAAAACTTTTTAATACCATATTAATAGCGTCACGCATATCAACAAAACTGGCATAGCTGGTATTAAAAGCTCTTAACACATCAGCCAGCACAATTTGACGGTCAAAATGGGTAAAATGCTCCTTATAAAATTTTTTGACGACATGTTCTTTGTAAGATTCATAACGTCTTTTCATTTCAGCATAAAGGCTATTATCATCAAAGTCAAGCTCTTCAGGAATTTGAAGTATGGGGCAAAATTCTAACAAAGGCGCACCTTTTAAATCATCGCCTGGCATAGTAAAGCGCCCTGGTTGCAATAGGCTCAAACCATATTGCGATTCTTTACAGCGATGTAAAAAATCGGTGTACAGTTGACTTGCTTGACGTAAGGTAGTATCCGTAGCTTCACTGGTGAGATCAAGTGTGTCAAGAAATGCTCGCCAGGCTTGAGATAGGGATAAGCGTGGTTCTACTTCACATAGGCGAGCAATTTGTTCGGACCATTGCTCATAAGTGAGTTCTAACAACGGTAAATCCAATAACCACTCCCCAGGATAATCAATAATATCTACATATAATGTATTAATGGGGGACATCAGTTTCAATAAAGGGTTACTGGAAAAATAGCGGATAGCGAGTCTTATTTCACTTATACCGTTAGTTGGTTTGGGCCATGTGGGGGGGTCGCCACATAATTGCTCAATGGCATGATCATAACGAAATGTAGGAATGTGCATATCAGGTTGCGGCATCGCTTTAGTACCACGCAAGCGTCCCCCACTCACCATTTGGAAAAAGGGTAAGTGGGTACCTTCTAGTCCGTGTAATAGTTGATGCACTAATGAGGTAATAAAAACAGTTTTACCACTCCGGCTTAACCCGGTGACCGCTAGTTTAACTTGTCGGTCAAGGGAACGATTAACTCTTTCATTAAATAATGCCAATGTGTTAGGTTCTCCTTATTCAAAATGAAAAATAGTTTATATTAGGAACATTATGTGACATTTTCCTAACCCTTTAACAAATACCAAGCAAATGATACACTTTTATTCCAAATATTCCTAACATTATCTTTAATTTAATTCTTAATTTCAAATCTTAATATTAATCTATTAACAATTAACCATTAACAGTTAACCATTATAATGACATTTTACCACTGGGAAGGAAAAAATTTAATTTTATCGGTGCATGTACAACCCCGAGCCAAAAGCGCAGGCATTGTTGGTGAATATGGGGATAGACTAAAAGTAAAAATTACCGCTCCCCCGGTTGATGGAAAAGCGAATGCCGAGGTGTGCAAATTATTTTCTAAGATATTTGGTGTTGCCAAATCACGGATCATAATACAAAGTGGGCATACTAGCCGTGATAAATGTCTTTGCATTCAATCACCAAAAAAGTTACCATCATTTATAATATCTGAATCATAAAAATTCTTAAATGTGGGGGTGAAATGATGGCAAAATGGAGAATATTTTTTCTCTCAGTGTTATTTGTAGCACCAATGAATCAAGCAGAGGCTGGATTTCTCAGTGCTATTGCTAAGATATTCAAAGGGGGAGATGAAGCTGTGGAAGCTACAAAGGGCGTGGCAAAAGGGACGGATGAAGTTGTGGAAGCTACAAAAGGTGCAGATGATGTCGCCACAACGGGCGTTACCAAAAGTTCTGATGAACTTTCAACAAAGCCAGTAGAATTTGCAGATGAAACTGATGAATCGTTGCAAATAGTGCCAAAAGAAAAAGTGGAATCAAATGCGGTTTATTCTAAAATAGTAACAGAACCCGTTAATGTACTTGATGTAAGCGGGAATTTGGCAATTGAAGTGGTTGAGACTTGCGTTCAAAATTGTCCAAATGAAGATGAAGAAAAGGGCAATGCACCGAGTAATAGCACTTCCGATAAATAGAATTGTGGTATAAACCTGACGGGCAATGCCATTTGCGTTAAGGGCAGACACGCAAGTCTGCCCCTACAATGAAATAATTGATGTAGGGGCGAACCTGTGTGTTCGCCCTGTGAAATTATTTACCTGAAAACTATAGCCCTACCTGATACAGTTGATGATGATAGCCAATTTTTCACGCATACCATACAAACAGCAAAATAATAGAGGACAGACCACATTTATTTTCACAGATTATTGATGTTACCAATAAATTGTAGAAAAGGTGGTCTGTCCCCTATTTATTATGATCGGGCTTGCCCTATAAATATTGTTATAGGGGCAATCCTTTATGGTTGCCCTGAGTAGTTACGATTTAATTACGATTAAGTGTAGGTAACTCTGCACTCTTTTCATCCAATGGTTTCAACATTTGATGTTGTCCATGTCTACTATCGTCGTTTTCAGCAAACCAACGAAAAGTTTCCTCTTCTGGATTGCGGAGTTGCCGTTCTACCAGTGGTGTTTGGACAGAATGAATTACTTTACTCGGATCGCCTAATAATTTCAACGCCTGTTGAATCGTAGAAGACATTGTTTCGCTAAATAAATCGTGTAGCAATTGCCCTGACGGTGCATCCTCTAAGTTTTGCGTTTGAGCTTCTTGTGGATAAAGTGCTTTTGGGATTTTAATCTTGTCGTCTTTCCAAGCACGATGATAACGCTTAGCAGTAAAAATATCATCATTATCATAGCGTTTTTCACGATCAATAAGAAACAATCCCACTGGATCAATACATACCGTTCCTAAACCAATTGGTTTCCCCATACCCAGTTTATGCCGAAAGTTATCGGTGGGACGCAAAGCATAACACAATAACCCTAATTCCCATTCACTCAGGTTATTGAAATCAAGGTGGAAGAAAAATTCAGTCCCTTTCTTAACGGGTTTGATCTGGTTTTTTTGCTTCGTATGTTCGTGAGGATATGACGTTTTCCAAGGAGGGTTATCTCTATTCGGATCATAACGGTGATGGATATACATTTTCCGCCCTTGGGGTTTATGTTGCTTAGGTTTAAGATCAGCCTTTTTGATATAGGGGGCTTCGGTATAGCGATTCTTAAAATACATGGAAGGGCAAGGTAATTTAGGGGTTGCTAAAATTTTGAGTGGCACCGGTTTGTCATAATAAGAGCCATCGGATGCTACTTGCCCAAAAGAAACTTGTACTCGTCCAGCAAATGCTAACCCAGCTTTCTCG
>Ga0233403_10001099_pt1 | contig 12727 bp, 7 predicted proteins | sample Na_oxic_1_MG_FD_179866 | JGI IMG/M metagenome (GOLD analysis project Ga0233403, IMG submission 179866) | Seawater microbial communities from Saanich Inlet, British Columbia, Canada - Na_oxic_1_MG | ecosystem: Environmental > Aquatic > Marine > Inlet | place: Canada: British Columbia | collected...
CGCCAGCACCATCACCATCCGTGTCGGTTTGGTTAGCATTGACAATCAAGGAACAATTATCCGCACTATCCTCAACGCCATCACCATCGTCATCGGTATCACTGGCATCGCCAATACCATCATCATCGGTATCAGTTTGATCCGGGTTGGGCACTAATGGTGAGTTGTCTTTATCATCCTCAACACCATCACCATCGTCATCGGTATCGCAAGCATCGCCGGCACCATCACCATCCGTGTCGGTTTGGTTAGCATTGACAATCAAGGAACAATTATCCGCACTATCTTCAACGCCATCACCATCGTCATCGGTATCACTGGCATCGCCAACACCATCATCATCGGTATCAGTTTGATCCGGGTTGGGCACTAATGGCGAGTTGTCTTTATCATCCTTAACACCATCACCATCGTCATCAGTATCGCAAGCATCGCCAGCACCATCACCATCCGTGTCGGTTTGGTTAGCATTGACAATCAAGGAACAATTATCCGCACTATCCTCAACGCCATCACCATCGTCATCGGTATCACTGGCATCGCCAATACCATCATCATCAGTATCAGTTTGATCCGGGTTGGGCACTAATGGCGAGTTGTCTTTATCATCCTCAACGCCATCACCATCGTCATCGGTATCGCAAGCATCGCCGGCACCATCACCATCCGTGTCGGTTTGGTTAGCATTGACAATCAAGGAACAATTATCCGCACTATCCTCAACGCCATCACCATCATCATCGGTATCACTGGCATCGCCAACACCATCATCATCGGTATCAGTTTGATCCGGGTTGGGCACTAATGGTGAGTTGTCTTTATCATCCTCAACGCCATCACCATCGTCATCGGTATCGCAAGCATCGCCAGCACCATCACCATCCGTGTCGGTTTGGTTAGCATTGACAATCAAGGAACAATTATCTGCACTATCCTCAACGCCATCACCATCATCATCGGTATCACTGGCATCGCCAATACCATCATCATCAGTATCAGTTTGATCCGGGTTGGGCACTAATGGTGAGTTGTCTTTATCATCCTCAACGCCATCACCATCGTCATCGGTATCGCAAGCATCGCCAGCACCATCACCATCCGTGTCGGTTTGGTTAGCATTGACAATCAAGGAACAATTATCCGCACTATCTTCAACGCCATCACCATCGTCATCGGTATCACTGGCATCGCCAATACCATCATCATCAGTATCAGTTTGATCCGGGTTGGGCACTAATGGTGAGTTGTCTTTATCATCCTCAACACCATCACCATCGTCATCGGTATCGCAAGCATCACCTGCACCATCACCATCCGTGTCGGTTTGTTTCGCATTGGCAACTAATGGACAGTTGTCACTCTCATCCAACACGCCATCATCGTCATCGTCCAAATCCGCCACTGTGGTCAATTCGCGCGTTGAAGAGGGTGTTTTACCCGTCTTATTGTGAGCCACAACGCCCCAATAATACTTAGTGCCTTCCGCCAACCCGCTGATGCTCTGTGATGTTGCAGTTAGACCACTTTTATCATAGAACGGACTACCCAAATCTCTTTGAGTAGAAACAATTAGCTGGTATGAATCTGCGCCAGTGGCCGCTTTCCATGAAAAAGTAGGTGATGTGACCACATTGGTTTTTCCCTGTACTGGAGAAATCAATGCGGATATACCCGGCGGGAAAGCGGTCGCGTCTTTGGCAGTAAAACGCCAAACTTCAGACATTGCATCACCATTGGCATTGCTGGCAATCACGGCCCAGTAGTAAGTCGTATTCGCCGTTAATGGAGTCGTGGTGGTATAGGAAGTCGTCGTAATATCCGAAACATCAATGACAGGTGAAGTTAACCCAGAATCATTATCGACTTTCAGGCGGTACTTATCGGCATAATCAGTCGTTCCCCATGAAAACTCTGGGGTTAAACGCGCTTCTCCGTTCATGACTGGCCCGGTGAGTACCGGAACTGCCGGCGGAGGAGTATCCCAAGGGCCCAGTAAAACGCCATCATAAGGCGCAGTGTCATTCTTATGGTAGCTGCCCCCATTCTGTGTAAACAAGATAACAGAGCCACTGTTCACAGAAACCTTATCGAAGGAATACAAAACCCCACCATTCCCCTTGGCATTTTCCAAACCAATGGTTGCCGAATTGCCATGGTTGCGAGGCGTGTCTTTTAGCAAAGCACGAAACTGGACTTGGATATTGTTACTGCCCTCGTACAAAATTGCTTGAAAAGTACCCATCGGAATAGGATTATTGTAAAAACCCATGTCCGTCCACTGCACAACCAATTGACGATTAGGGGCCGTGCCGATGGTTTTATAGTAGATGCGTGATTTTTCAGATTTATTAGCGGTCACATCGTCCCAGAATGCCCCAATATAGTTATTAGGGGTGGCGGAGTTGGGAATACTCTCATTTACCCACTTCTTATCCACACCTGCAAATGAAATTAGCCCATTGGATGTGACATAAAAACTCGTGTACTTGTTTCCAAAGAACGTGAATGTAAAGCCAATAGGCAATGCGCCACTCACCTTATCATCACCATATACACCAGAGTTTATTCCCTTGTAATAAGTCTCCGGCGGAAGATCGGCGGCATAAGCCTGTGATAAGAGGAACAGAGGCACCGGCAGCCCCAAAAAAAACATAAAGGCCTTGTTCAAACCACTCCTTTTTTGGAAGCGGGCCCCACTAGGCGAAACGGGGCAGACAGGGGATAATCCCCATAACCATCTAAACCAATTTAACATAATTTAAGTTGACTCCTAAGTCTTGATGTTCTGGTTAGTATTTGCTAATACCCATTAAAATTTCAAGCAATATGGGTGCAGTAAAAATTTTTCTTGCCAATTTTCTGATGGAGGTTTGGAGTTCAAAGCGCAACTCTGCTTTGGACTTTCACTGGATTAGTGACCACCAGAAATTTGTAAGCTGTGCCGGTGTCAAATTTTAATAAACACCATTTTTGGATTTTCGATTTAAAAACCATTCAATTGAACGACAGCAAATCATAAATAATTAATTTAAATAACTTAAACGGAAAACTTTGTCAAGCCAAAAATCAATCCGCCAGCAAGTCTAATAGTCTCTAAGTAACTGATTATCAAGAATATATTTTTGAAAAATGGGCTAAAAAATGCTGTTTTAGAAGCAAAAACGCCATTGATAATTATATAACCCATTGATAATAAAGGCAGTTAGACAATTAGAATTGCTGTCAATCCGCTATGTCAAAAATTCGCGCACAACTCGCGCACAAACATAGCACCGAGTCAGCGCAAAACGCAGAATAGGTACAACTTGAGTTGTGCTGTGCGAATAAATTGGCATAAATATTCCCTCATGGTTTGACGTACTAACCCATTTTTTTGCAAACGGCGTATGACAAGTTGAGCCAATGTTGCACAGAACATTCATCACTTTTGGCAAAGGATTAATAGGTAATTAGGGAAATGAAGGTTACCAAGGCGAAGGTACTGTCAATTTCCCAAGTTTGAACAACCTCAATGATTACCATTTTCTAATTTCCAATAAATCAGAAGTGATGAATACGCACACTGGTTTTGATGAAAAAATGCCATGATAAATAAAATAATTAATTAAAAATCTAATTCATTATGACGTGTGAGTTCTACAAAATCCATTGCTGCTAAATACTTATGGGCAATTTTTAAAAAACGCAAAGCATCATACGCCAGTCAATTGTCAAATAGCAAGGCTTTGGCAAAAAAAATCAAGCGAGCCTCTTGTAAAACTATTAAGCATAAACGATAAAACAATAACTTTCGATCTGTTGATGCCATGTAAGTCTTTGATTTGTGGTTGAACGTTGGAGTTTTGCAAGTCTATCAAGCAGTACAGTTGTCTGTGCCGTCAAAATTTTATGTGCCGGTGTCAAATTTTAATAAACGCCATTTTTGGATTTTCGATTTAAAAACCATTCAATTGAACGACAGCAAATCATAATATTATTATATACTCAACGATGTAACTTAACTTTAACTATAAATTTTGGACGAAATTCGCCCCGAAGCAAAGAAATATTTTAACGAAAAGAGCAGCAAAATAAATTTGGAACGACATTCGCCCCGAAGCAAAGAAATATTTTAACGAAAAGAGCCGCAAAATAAATTTGGAACGACATTCGCCCCGAAGCAAATTAATTTTAAAGGCATAAAGTTTTGGTTCAGGCTCTGGATAAAATCCGCTCGGCGGTAGTACAAGCACTGGCAATGCGATCCCGCACCGATACGCCACCTCGATAGTTTGCATCTAGGTGCAAGCCAGGCAATTGTTTCAGGTGTCTATCAATTTCTGCCAAGCGGCCGGTATAATTTCCATAATAGAGGGGCAGCCCTTGGTAATGGCGATCAATACGCACATTTTCTGGATCGCCCTTTATCCCAAGTAAACGCTGTAATGTTGCCATCACGGCTGTCACACTGCGTTCATCATCCCAGTCTACAGCGGCCGGTTGGAGTGCGCCTCCCAAATAGGCACTGAGCAGAACTTTACCTTGTGGGGCGCGATCTGGGAACAGGTTACTCATCCATAAACAGCCGGTTACTGGAAGGCCCTCCTTGCGTGGTGTCAAAAAGCCTGTGCCATCCAGCGGATGACGGATAGCAGAGCGGGAGAATCCAAGATGAACCACAGACAAAGGTGCTGTTTCAATGCCGCGCAGGTATTTTGTCAATTGACTATCCAAAGGTTCCAGCATGGAAGCTGCCACGTTTGCCGGCGTGCTTAATACGACTTGTCGCGCAAAAATAGTCTGTTCGCCTTGTGGCGTTTTTCCAGTCACACGCCATCCCCGCTTCTCTTTCTCCAATCCAATAACCGTATATCCAGGCCGAAAATGCACCCCAGGCGTTTTCGCCAGCAATTCAACCAAGGTAGACATGCCGCCTTGAAAGGAAAAGGCTTCCATAATGGCAGCAGTCCGTCGCCGCAACACTTTGTGTACAAACATGCCCAGAGTCAGACTACCATAACGCCGTTCCAGCGCCGTCAGGCGCGGCAAAACGGAATAAGCATTAGCCTTGTCTGGATCCGAAGCAAGCGTACCGGTGACAAAAGGCCCTAGAGCCTTTTCCAGTACCTCTGTTCCCAAACGGCGCGTAATAAATTCGCTAACCGTTTCCTGAGCATCTCTCCTTCTGGGGATGAAAGGCTCGATGAGAAAGCGCAATTTACCCCGTCTGCTCCACAAAGGGGACATTATCATGGGCACTAATTTCATGGGTATAGATAAAAGACGGCCTTCGTGAACTAAATAGCGATTCGCAATATCTGCTCTCAGCGTTTTATGCGCTTCAAAACCTGATTCCCTCATAAACTGAGAAACGGTTGGTAGAAAGTTCAATACCATAGAAGCGGCTTGTTCCGTGAGGTAGCCATTCGCCCTAACACTCTGGATTTTGCCTCCTAGCCGTGTATCCTGTTCCCAAACTTCTACGGAGATGTCGGCTTGTGCCAACCACCACGCGACAGACAGGCCCGATATACCGCCGCCAACTATTAATACATCAATATCAGTCATAATCTTATCGAATCACCACAAATTCATTGCGTACCAAATCGTCTGGCTGAAAGCACAGCCAAATGCTCAGGCGTGACAAGCTGTTCGCCCAGTTCAACCACATAGGCTTCTGCACGTTTTTTGACCATTTTACGCACAAAAGCTGGAATTCGCGCCATCCGTTGTTCTGCTTCAGCACTCCATTGAACAGGCAAATCGCTCAGTGGTTCAATCACGGGGCCACCTTGAGGTTGATAGGCACACAATGAATCGGCCGCCATCAAATCGCCACCTTGGGCTAAAGGGCGAGCGCGACAACCGCCACACAGTTTTTGATATTCACAGACACCACAATTGCCTTTAAGCGTTGGAAGACGCAAAGCCTGAAAATCGGGTGACTGTTCCCAGATATCCAAAAAAGACTGTTCACGAATATTGCCCACTTCATCAGGAATATAAGGACAAGCAGTCACCCCCCCTTCCGGTGTAATACGGCAATAATGGAGGCCCGCGATACAACCATCACCTTCGGCCCCGCTAATTCTATTAATGGGCGAATCGGGATGAGATTGATAGGCGATACGTTTATAATGTGGCGCACATCGTGCCCGAATAATCAATTCTTGAGTTTGTGCCTGCGCTTCAATCAAGTTTTTAAGCACCTGTTCATAGCGTGCTGCGCTAATATCGGTTCTAAATTGTCCACGCCCAGTGCAAACCAAAAAGAAAACGTTTAAGACTCGTGCGCCACTGCTACGAGCAAAATCAATCATTGCGGGCAATTCATCAGCATTGTTTTCTGTCACCGAAAAATGAATTTGAAATGATAAACCATGACGACGGCAATTTTCAATACCCGTCATCGTCTTAAGCCAAGCCTTTGGCACAGCCCGGAAAGCATCATGATAGGCAGAATCAAGGGAATCCAAGCTAATACCTACGCCTAATACCCCCGCTTTATTAAGTGATTGCACACGCTGTTCGGTAAGCAACACCCCATTCGTACCCACAACCAAAGATAATCCAAGTTGAGTGCCATGAGCTATCAATTCTTCCAAATCACGGCGCAGCAGTGGCTCACCGCCCGTCAACACAACCATGGTATCAGTGCTCTGTTGAGCCACGTTTTCCAATAATCCACAAACTTCTTTGGTAGTCAGTTCATCAGGGCTGCCATATTGCAAGGTTTTTGCATCTAGGTAACAATGTACACAAGCGAGATTGCAGCGGCGAGTCAAGTTGATAGCGAGTAAAAAAAGATCGTTCATAACGAATCCTTGTAGTTATAGCCATTCTCAGTAGTTCGAAAACATTTTTAATGCATTTTTAATGATCTTTGTAGGGTGGGTAAGCGGGCAGCCAAAAATCCGTTCCCCTTAACTCTCGCCGCTTGCCCACCATTTGACGGCATAAAACCTTCTATATTTAATGTTTTTCTGTTTTAGAAAGAATCGAATAATACTAAGCACCTTTGCGCCTTGGATCGAAGCGTGAAATTGGTTTTAGAACCTTCTCGCCTTTGGCATCATTATTTGTTTAGATTATACTTAGCATCGCCATAAATTGCACTTTTAAGATTTTCGTTCAAAATTGATTTTGCGTTATTTTTTGTTACAAATTTATTGTTGCGTTATCTTGGAGTGCAAAAAAAATACTCCTCAAAAGAAGCTCCTAATCAACAGCCTAGTGCAGTAAAGCGGAAATATCGAGACCACCCAGCCAACCAGCCAACAGCTAAAGCAGTTGTCTAAAAGCTCAAGTCACCTAAAGGTGACTAACACAGAATAATACTATTAATCTTATGTCTATAAAATGTTTATCTACTGTTCACAGTTATAATTTGCGCTGTTTTGGAAGTTAAAATCCATTTAAAGCAGCCCGTTTTTGCGTGCCAAAACGGGCAGCATGTTAGTCACCTTTAGGTGACTTGAGCTTTTAGACAACTGCTTTAGCTGTTGGCTTTTGATGGCTTTTGATGGCTGGGTGGTCTGATCATTTCCGCTTTACTGCACTAGGTTCGCCCCTACAATATAACAGTTTCATTAAGGGGAATGGTGGGCAACTGCCTTAAAACACCATTTCGATATCTTCCTTTATCTGTTTTAAAGTGCCTTCTGGGGAGTGAATTTCTAGATATTTTTTTGGGTTGACGATAATCCCCTCAAACATCATCTCATTGGTTTCTCCTTTGGGCCTTTTTTTCGCATTCAAAACGAGATAATACTGTTTCCTATAATCAAAAGTCGCTAAAATGTTTGCACATTGTACGTCACGAGTACGGATGGCTATTTGGGGAAAAAGCGTTTTATCTCGGGCTCGCACTTCGGGATGGCGATATCCTAATAGATAGCTTCCTATTCCCATATAGCTTATGGCTCTTTCTTCATCTATCGGGATAAGAGGACTTTCGCCTGAGTTTAAGGGCAATTTGATGTTCTTATTAGTGCCAAAGTCATAGATTAATCGGTAGGTCGGATTTTCCAGATAAAAGGCTATACCCCGTAAGAAACACAAAGCGATGTTTGGCCTGATATCGTAGAAATCGACTTCGAGGGGTTCTGTGTGTCCAAGTCGAGGTTCCTCTCGCAGGTGATAAGTCTTTTCGGAAAAAAAATGGTTTTCTGGTTTCATCGTGTTTTTACTCAAATTTTTAAGACTAGAGACGCGATGCCTCGCGTATGAGACAGGGTGCCATTTTTTACAAACTGATAGGGGGTAAGGGAATCCTCTGTCTAGCAGGACGATTCATTTTATACTGCACGCGGGCACAATTTTAACTTTTAGTTTCCACAAGCATTATGTGCAAAATCGATCATAAAAATATTAAAACGCACAACCCCGAAGGGGTTTTCAGGCTAAAATTTCGCGGAGCGAAATTTTAGCCTGAAAATGTGAATAGCCCCAGGTGGCAACCTGGGGTTGCCAAAAAATAAAAGTTAAGTTTATTCCCGCGCCGAGTATAGTCAAAATGAGGGATTAAAAATTGTCAAAGTTAATATTATAGAATTTCTTATCGGCCAAAATCAATTAAATAAATTTCCCCTTGATCATCAATTAATATATTTTTCCAGTGTAAATCGTCATGTACCAACTGATGCTCATCTTTCAGATACTTCAAAGCCTGCTGTAATCCGATCTTCTTTTCTGTATCGTTCTCAAAAGCCTTAAAAAAAACTTCTGGCAGGAGTTCACCCTCTTCTGGATAGATATTATAATAAGTAGCCATCTCCCCTTCTCTTTTTTTCACTAATTTTTCAAACTCTACTTCTGAAAGAGCCAGAATTTCTTGCTCCATAAATGGTTCTAATTTTGAACGGTACTCGTCTAGTTTTAAATAGAGCCCTCTTTTTAAAGTTATACCATCCACCCGATCCATGATATAGGCTTGTCCCCTGAATTCGGTGGCTGTGAGATTAGGTATCTGAACTATATTTGGAACATGTACCCAGTCTGAAACCTTTTTATTTCTTTTCCCTTCAGCAATAGCGTCCAGAAAATCAGCATGATTCTTTACCTCTGAAAGTATATGCTTCTCTATATCACCTGAGTGAAAAATCTTGATTACCGTATTAGCCTCTTCACTTTCTAGTACTATTCCATTGCCCCCTGTTCCCACCAAACTGATTTTTCCCTCTGATAATAATTTTCCTAACTCTGCGTGTTCAAGCACCAAGTCGCTCACTTCTTTTGTTGTTTCTTGGCGTATCTGCTCTAATATTTTTTGTTTTCCTAGCTGAACTATTTCCTGAGCTTGTGAACATAGAGGCTCCGAAATAGTTTGTCCATTTTTGTTGTACCAATCAAAAAATACGTTTACCTCTACCAGATTCATATTCTCGATATCAACGTTTTGCTTAAACCATTGCAAGCCTTCATTCGGAACAACTGTGTTTATATTTTTAGAGAGCGTCTTCTTTCTTATCCTCTGTACTTGCTTGATGTAATCTTCTGATGGTATAAATGATTTATACTTGTTTAACCAGTCTAATATTTCATCTGAATAAAGAGAATCAGAATGCCTTTCCAAATAGATTAGTTTTATGGAGACAATAGTTGAGATAATTGAGGAAAGGCTAGAATCTTTGTCTTTATAGTTATCAATCGTCTGAAGCATTTTATCTAATCTATTTAATAATGCATTTTGTCGATCATCCTTTGTTGATATACTACTTAATTCTAATGCAATGTTGTCTATTACGTTGTATAGTTCATTAAGAATGGTTTGTTGGGAGGGGGTTTTTGCTAATCTTTTTATTATAGCAGCGTCTTTTAGAATATCAGACATTTCCTGAGAGCGTTTTTTATTCGCTTTGGCTCCTAACATTGTTCCTAAAATTTTAAAAAATCTGTTTATTATAGCCATTTGATGTCAAAAAAATTAAAACGACTTTAAATTTACCAATACCTTCGCCAAAATAGCTTCATTTTTTTGGCCGATCTGTCCATAAGACATGAAACAATCTAACACAAACTTCATAATTTTTTTGTACTGATTGCACCGCGAAAAATTTCACCCGTTTAAACAGGATCAGTAGATCGAAAAGGCGCATTTCTAAAAAAAGGGTCATCAAGATAAATCTTGAAGGCCCGATTTTCAAACCAAATTTATTTTGCTGCCCGATTTTCAAACCAAATTTATTTTGCTTCTGCCCAATTTTCGTTTCAAATTTATTTTGCGAAGGCCAATTGGAATGCATGTTATTTTGCTTCGGCCCGATTGAGATTGATAATAACTTTTGGGAATGCGCCCTCTTATTTAATTTAATATCTGTTTGGAATCTTTAAATTGAATTGTGAATTGTGAATTGTGATTTGTGATTGTACCTTGATGATCAAGTTACCCACCCTACAAGACTTATGTTAAAAAGTGAGGAAAGTATTATGTCTACATTAACGATTGAAAACATCCCTCCACAATTATACTTAGCACCGTCATAAATTGCGCTTTTTGATTCTAACAGCCAACAGCTAAAGCAGTTGTCTAAAAGCTCAAGTCACCTAAAGGTGACTAACAACAAAAACGCAAATTATAACGGTGGGCAGTATATACGCTAGACTTGAACAAATTAAGTGTATAAAATGCAAGAGATATCTCTCTTTTAGGATATTTGAGCTTTCATTGTCAAATTTAAAAAAAGCGCAATTTATAACGATGCTAAGGATGTGTCAATTATTAACTCACTGGATTCTGATAAACTTTACTCTTAATTATCAAATGGATGCTGATAGAATCCAATGCGTTATTTACAGTTCCTAAGTCTATTAACCATACTGTTTTTATTTATATGAAAAGTGATTCCAATACTTCAGTTCAAGATATGCGAAATACTGAAGCACCTTATGTTCGTGAAGAAGGTGACACGATAAAAACGTACTATACACCTTACGCTGAATTTGCGAAAGAGACACCTGAATACATTTCTGCATTTGTCGAGGAAATTGAAAAATGCTCTGGTTTTCCAAGAAGCGATGATCATTATCCAATAGATAGCAACAGTATACAAATAGCGGCAAAGGCATTTGAACAGGCTGCCAAAACCGTCTTTGGATTTACATTGTCTTTGGAATCTGATGAGGCTTTGCAACTTGATATATTCGCAAATGCTCATCTTATCGACCCAAGAATAAGGCCCTATTTTCACGAGGAAAAACTCAAAGAGGATCTCGATGAAGAACAATGGGAAGCGTATTCCAAACTGTATGACGAGATAACGTTGCCTAAAGAGCCGTTGCTCTATTATGCTATGGGATGCTTTTTGGGTGAATGGTTAGTGCGATATCGAAATTGTACGTGGATGTTGTTTGAATCATTAAATCCCATCCAGTCATTTCCTGATATGGCTATGACTTTGGATACTGCGTGTATGCTTCCATTTTCTCAAGTTGTCAAAAAACTGACTGATCCAGAAGGCGATAATATCGGATTCAAAGCTTCTATGCGCTTGTCAATGAAACAGTATTTCGGGCCTTTTCCACTGATTGCCTCATTAGGCGATCTGAAGCAGGCGGCCACTATCCTTTTACCACAAGAAGCCGTCATCGCATCTGAGAAAGCCTCTAATGGGGAACACGAAGAAGCCTTTCAGCTATACACAAAGGCTATCGAACGAGAACCCAATAATGCTAGAATTTACTCTCTCGCACTCCCTTCGGCATGGCAACTTGAGCATTGGGATACGTTTTTTGAATGGTCAGAGGCGGCATTAGAGCTCGAACCTGAGAATACAGTCATCAATCATAATCTGGCGGTGTTATATTCTTACAGGGAAAATGGCATGTCGAAAGCCATTGAATTGCTGAAAAAAGCGATTCAATCTGATTCAAATTATGGAAGTGCGCATTTAACCATTGCAATATGTTATTTTGAAATAGGTGATAAAAATCAGGCTCTTGAACACGCTAAATGGGTAGAAGAACATGATCAGAAATTAAAAGAAAGGGCGGTTGAATTGATAAAATCAATCAATGCTCAATAGCCAATGGTGCAAGTATAGACGCACGGCCGTGCGTCTATACTGATTTTTAAGGAATAATATAGCGTTTCCCGATTTGTCTTTCAGTACAAATCATTATCGTTCCAAATTGATTTTGCGGGTAGATTTACGTTCCAAATTTATTTTGCGGTTCTCTTTTAGTTACAGATTGATTTTGTGGGTAGATTTTCGTTCCAAATTTATTTTGCGATTTTAAAACGTAGGGGGCCGGTAACGTGTTTTTGTTGCCCACCATTAATTTAAAACGTAGGGGGCCGGTAACGTGTTTTTGTTGCCCACCATTAATTTTAAACGTAGGGTGGGTAACGTGTTTTTGTTGCCCACCATTAATTTTAAACATAAGATTTTGAACAGGATTTAGCGGATTCCGGAATTGACAGGATGAAAAAACCAAAAACGACAAGGATTGTTATTAGGAGAAATGAGTTGAATAGAAAGAAATCACTGCAAAAAAACTTGCGTTTGAGGTATAAAACGCCTAATAAATCGCTACCACTTGCCATTGCATCTGCCCTATTGGCTGTCAGTTATGCTGATCACAGTTTAGCTGCTGCTTTTCAGTTGATTGAGCAAAGTGGAACTGGTGCTGGTAATGCTCATGCGGGTGAAGCGGCACGCGCCTCCGATACTTCCACCGTTTTTTTTAACCCGGCTGGGATGACACGGCTTTCAGGGCATCAAGCAGACGTCGCTTTGCATTTTATAGC
>Ga0233403_10001100_pt1 | contig 12722 bp, 8 predicted proteins | sample Na_oxic_1_MG_FD_179866 | JGI IMG/M metagenome (GOLD analysis project Ga0233403, IMG submission 179866) | Seawater microbial communities from Saanich Inlet, British Columbia, Canada - Na_oxic_1_MG | ecosystem: Environmental > Aquatic > Marine > Inlet | place: Canada: British Columbia | collected...
AGTTGCCAAACGATCTGGGATGGCTTTGAAGAAAAGGCTCCCAGTTCACGATGTGATGATAATCGTTGTGAGAAATGTGGTATCAGTTTGGCGAAATTCTTGCACGAACAGGATCAATATGATGATCCAGAGGATACGTCAGATGATCAGCTCAAAAACACCGTGACGACCAACACAATTGGTTTTGTGTTGAAGGATGAGCATGCCGTAGAGTATATGACTAAGATGGCTGAAATGGGTGGTGGTAGCTTTTATTCGGTTAACGATACCGTTCAATTAAAGGAAGCCTTCACCAGCATTATCGTTTCGGCAATGCAAGAAAGTACTTCTTTTGCACCGGCGGGGATATCAATCAATCGCTATAACCGATTGGTACATAATAACGAGATTTACTTTTCCTTGTTTAAACCAGCGATGACTCGAAGCTGGGCGGGCAATATCAAGAAATTCAAATTTGCCCAAGTTCCGGTTTCCAACCCGGGCAGCCAGTGGTGTGATCGCAGTTCAAGCACTTCCAGCGATACTGTGTTGTGCCTGGTTGACCAAGATGGAAAGGTGGCGGTTGAAAATCAATACATCAGTTCTTCAGCCAGAAGCTTCTGGAGTCCTCAAGTGGATGGTCCAGATGTGATTACCGGTGGTGCCGGTGGATTATTGTCGAGTAACACCAACCGTAAGGTTTTAACTTACATCGGCAGTGGTCTTGATTTTCCGGCGACGCTCCGAGATATCAGCACTTTGGATATCGGTGAACTGCAAAGTGCCGGGCTAACCGGGGTCGATAAACAGGATAACCCATTAACTGCCGACATGTTGCGTAATTGGGTTCTTGGTCAAAAAACCAATGGGGAAGCGCGTGATTGGTTGATGGCTGAGCCGATACATAGCAGTCCACAAGCGATTAGCTATGCGCCGGTGACGACGAATACTGATGGAACCAAAAATGTCTCAGTGAGCAAAATATTTGTCGGAACCAATGATGGACTGGTCAGAATGTTCGACGGTGAAACCGGGGCTGAAGAGTGGGCCTTTTTGCCACAAGAACTGTTCGGAATACAGGCCGATTTGATGAATAACACTTCAGATTATTCAGGTACTCAGCATATCTATGGTATGGACACTACCCCGGCTTTTTGGATTAATGACAAGGATGGTATCATCGACCCGGCGGATGGTGATTTTGTTAGAATGTTTCTTGGGCAGCGTCGTGGAGGCTTGAATTATTATGCCCTGGATGTGACCGGCAGTTCCCGTGATTCGCAAGGTTCACCGCCTAAATTGATGTGGATCATTAACGGGGGAGATCACGATTTCCAAAGACTGGGACAAACGTGGTCTTTCACCAATCCGGTGATGGTTGATCCAAGTTACTGCTCGGCCAGAAATGACGCACTTTTGGAGACCGATGGTTCATGTATTGTCTTGTTGTTTGGCGGCGGTTATGATGTCGCCCAAGACGATGACAACAACTTTGGCCAGGATGGGATCGGAAATGCAATTTACATGGTTCATGCCGAGACCGGTCAACGTTTATGGTGGGCAAGTAGCTATGCGACTGGTGGCGGTAACTTAATGTTGGATGAGATGAACTATTCCATCCCCTCCAATCTGACGGTACTAGACACCAACGGTGACCGTTGGATAGATCGGCTTTACGTGGGAGATGTTGCCGGCCAACTCTGGCGAATTGATCTGTTAGGCAAGGAAGAAGATGGCACTGATTTGACACTGGGTGATCGTTTAGCGGTGGTTTCCGCCGTGGAACCCTCAGGGGTAGTCGCAGCTGACAGTGGCAGAAACGCCAAACGCCGCTTCTTTAATTCGCCGGATTGGACCGAAACGGATATAGGCGAATTGGTGATCATAGCGAGTGGTACTCGTCCAGATCCATTGGGTTCTGGGGTTCAGGATCGGTTTTATGTGTTCATTGACAAGGGGTGGATCATCAATGAGCAGGGCGAAAATACTGGACAACTTGCCACCATCAGTGAAACTGATATGGTAAATGTGGAACAGTTGGAAACCCAGAGTGTTGTAGATGCCGACGATCACGGCTGGTTCCGAGAACTGCCAGGCGAGGGTGAAAAAGCCCTTGGTAGCCCGCTCATTACCAAAATAGCGGATAAAAAAGTGGTACTTTTCACCACTTATACGCCTTCACCGCCCAGTGGTGTCTGTGACTTTCAGGAAGGTGTCGGTCGGCTTTATGCGCTGAACCTGTTGACCGGTGGTCCGGCTTTTAATACCAAGAAGCGTGATGAGAACTGCACCGGTGAGAATTGCGCCGAAGATTTCGATACCAATGATGACGGCGACGAGGAGTCCGATGGTTCAGTCATAATTGGAGGTACCATTTCAGACGTTTCGACGTATTTTACGAAAGACAAAATATCCGTACTGATGGGTGCAGAGAAAATGACGGTAGATGATGATCGTGGACTACAACGGACTTTCTGGCTGCAAGTGGATGATGCAGAAGATTAACACGTTGGTCAAGAAATCCGATTTTCTGTCGAAAATCGGATTTCTCTAAGTAGTTTTTTAGAGGGTGTATACTGCACACGGGCACAAATTAAACTTTTTTTAGGGTGAGCTTTTGTAGGGTGGGCTTTCGTCTTTTCTTGCCCACCGGCATCATTAGTAAAAGTTCAGTTTGTGCCCGTGCCGAGTATAGTTGTTCTTATTACAAATCTGTTAATATCAATCACATAGATTTAGGGTCTATTTTGGAAATAAGTTACTAACAGATAAAAAATCGTTGGTAATCAGAGTAACTGCACCCGTTTTTTTAGAATATTTTAAATATTTGTAGTAGCCAGTTGACTGGCTACTTTTATGATATACTATGCTCCTTTTTCACTAGGAGGCGGGTATGATAATCAGATTAACAAGTTCTCATGGATTTACACTGATAGAAATATTGGTTGTAGTAGCGATTGTAGCGATCTTGGCGGTGGTGGTTTATCCCTCTTATACCTATCAAATCATGAAAACGCGCCGTTCTGATGCCAAAATTGCGTTAACTGAATTGGCTGGCTTGCAAGAAAATCACTATGTGAATGGTTCACCTCCAGCATACACAGCATCATTTGCCACCTTGTTAAATTTAGATTCTGGTGAGACGGATAAATATGGTTTTAAGCTACAAAGTAGTGTTCTGCTACTTTCCAAAGATGGTCACTATGAAATAACTTTTCCTCAAGGAGAAAATAACAATTTGAGTAGAAATTTTACCCTAGAAGCTAAACCAGTTGCCACAGGACCTCAAGCGGATGACACTGACTGTCAGTGGTTTAGGATAGACGCGACCGGCGAAAAAACCGCCTTAAAGGATGATTGTTGGTAGTTTTTTTAGGATTTCCGTCATTTGAAACAAACGTTTTTTAGAAATTGTTGATTGAAACAATCGGAATTCTTGATTGATTCTCATGGAAAACCTCGTTTTTAAAACGAGGTTTTTTTTTGCCAAAAAGCAATAACTTTTCGGATTTTTGAGTACCTTTAGGCTTGCAAACCTAAAGGTTAGGACTCCAAATTATTCTCTAAAAATCCGAAAATCAGCCGACGTGATTGTCCATCAATAAAATTTTAGCCAATTGTTAGGATAAATTTTATAAAAAACTTTAGCCTAACAAGTTAAATTCATAAAATCCTTATTTATTCCCCAAGATAAGTCAATAAAAATCCATTGCCGGTAATCAGAATAACGGCAACTTGATGCCTTTTGGCATAAGCGTCAAACTTGGATTTGAACTTGGACAAAAAGTCAGCCTCATCCCATGCCGAGGTAAAAAATATCGTCTGGCTATTCTCATCCAAACATTCAAGCCAATAAGTCATTGCCTGTTTGGCAATATTACAAAAACCGTGGGCGGAGTCCCATTTGTCGAGTGCCATTGCGATACAGAGTTTTCGACAAGAATCGTTGACATCAATTGGAATCAGGTGAGCTTCTGTACTGGTGGCGGCATGAAGGAGGCGGCTGGCGAGTAAATCGAAATGGATTGACTCACTCTCATTGAATATCTCGAATATCTCCTGAGCCATTCTGTCAAATAGTTCGGCTAACTCCGGCGTTTTTTGTTGTAGCGTTTCGAGTACCATCTTGGTACTGGTGTCGATCAATTGTTTACGGTATTGGGACATTTCCCACCTCTCTGTTAAATTATGGCCCCGTGATTCCAGCATCTCAATCAAACGGTTATAACCTTCCAGATTGAGTGTTGTCAAAATTTGTTTGGTAAAGTTTTTTTTGACAGCTTCCGGCAACAAACTTCTTGGAAGTCGTTTCTCTAACCAAATCACTCTTCGGCGATGAGAGAATCCATTATGACCGGTATCGCTACTACTCACCGTCTCATCGTATCTGGCATCAAAGAAATAAGAAGAGTCTACTTTGGCAACGGCGACTTCCAAGCTGTCCTCACTGAATGGAACCGCCAAAACGATTTCACTAATCTGTATTTCATCTCGGAACTTGCGGAGGGTATTAGAAGAGTCGCGGCAAAATTTATCGCCATAGTCAGAGATGTAGAGGGCCGACACTTTTTGATATATACCGCTTCGATCACAAGAGTACAAATCACCAATGCCCGGCCATCCGATAGCAACAAAACCTTCGGCCAAAAATTGGCCTATGCGGTTGATACTGTGAGGATAAGGCCTTAAAATCCAACCATTCATCATAAATTTCCTCTTATCGCCATTAATCCTCCCCGTTAGATGGCAATCCCATCATTATTAATAAGGTTATTATGGTCACTCTCCTTTCAAGAACAAAACTGAAAATTTATTTCCGTTTGTTTCCTCCTTGAAGCGATAACTATTGTCAATTTCTTGAATGAATGATAACCCTTTGATAATAATTGGCCAACGTATTGACTCATTGACTGTAATGGTCTTGCTCTGTTGGAGGGATTATGTATGGGGAATACTAAACTTATTGGAACGAAGTGTCTCAATGTGGTGGGCTTGTTGTTAAAATTGACGAAGGTTTTAGAAACGGGTTTTTACTCTAAAAAATTGCTTTTCAAAGCCCAATAAATAATATTTTATTTCTAATTTTACGGCTTTGCAACAAGTTTGTAAAACCTATAGTGTTCTCCTAACAGATTCATAAAAAAAGATTGGTTGCGAAAAAATATTATAGCATGTTGGGGTGCCAAGCAAGGCAGCCCGTTTCCTTTTAGGTAGATCGCAGCACATTTGAAAAATGTGTTCTGAAAATAACGAATAGCCCGTTGAAAAATATTAATAATCAATTAAATGTTTTACAGAGCAGCCGATTTTATTCAAAAATAGGCTTTTTGAACAAATGAGTTAATTTTTAATTTGACAAATCATTTAGAATGTCTATATATTAAACATACCGCAAAACCGTCAATTAGAAAATTTTATTGAAAAATCAATGACTTCACTTTGACATATTTAATCATTATTAGGCTAATTCGCAACAAGTCTATGACACAAGTCAAGTTAAATACATTTGCAGGGTGTGATTAAAAGTGCATGGATATTTTTCACGTTGCTTTAGCAACCTCTTCCCAATACTCATTCCAGCCGTTAGCTTCTAAGCGTTCTACAAAGTGGTATTGGGTGAATTATTTCATGAGAATTCCCTATCTCGTTGGCAGTCTAAAAGAGATTAGGCACTGTTTATACTAGCCATGAGCTTTTAATCACACCCACATTTGCATTATTCTAAATTTTATTCCCTTCTTGAGAAGGATTATAAGTGTTTGTTCTGAGAATTTTTTCAGTTAAAGGAAAAATCATGAATTCCAAACCAACATTATCAGCTGAAGAACTGGAAAATCAACAAAAAATCATATCAGATAACAGAAAAATTCGCGCTCAAAATATTATCATTGATAATATATTTTGGTCTTTCTGGACCGGTGCTATTTCTATTCCAATGATTGATATGCTTTATGTGACACTGATTCAATTGAAATTGATTAATGAATTATCTTTTGAATATGGTGTCAAATTTTCCAAAAATCGCGCCAAAGCTATCGTGACTTCTCTCACTGCCGGGTTGGGTACCAGCCTACTGGTTAAAGCTAACCTACTTGGGGTAATTCCGGCAATAGGCACTATATCAAGCGCCGCCGCTAGAACCATTTTTGCCAGTGCAACGACGTATGCCCTAGGACAGGTTTTTGTGCGACATTTTGAATCGGGAGGAACTTTTTTAGATTTTGATCCTAACAAATATAAGGACTATTTTGCTAAGATGTACAAGGAAGGAGAAAAAGTGGCTGTTAAACGCGCCTAATTAGAAATTCAGCCGACCGTTTTTTGAAAAAACGGTAACCAGAAAGCATCAACAACAACAACTTTTAAGGCTAATTTTTTGGCAAAAAATTTGAGCCTTAAAAAAAATAATTAATCCATGTAAGTGACTGATTTTTAATTGGAACCTCATCGTTTTGCAAGTCCCTTGATAGAAATCCAATTTTTGAAATCGTCTTTCAAAAAACATCGGATGTTTTTAAAATTTTCCAAACCTAAATGATACCACTTTCGCTATATTTATCATGTTTGATTTAAAAATATCCAACTTCAGCAATGCTAAAATATTAGCGCCGCAATGGGCTACACACACTATCAGTTTGCTCGATCCTGATATTGATCCAGATTTCATGATACTCCCCAAACCCGGCGTTGATGGACAAATACGACGTTATTATTTCCACGATGTCACTCCAAATTCGGCTCGGGCTCAAATGATCAACGAATATTTAGAGGATATGAAAGTAGCAACCTCTAACGAAATGAAAGATATTTTAGAATTTACTAAACCATTAATATCTACTGATAAACTCCTTGTTCATTGTCATGCCGGAATTTCACGATCAACCGCGGTGGCTTGTGGCGTTCTTTGTCAGCATGGATTAACGCCCTCTGAAGCCGTCAAGTATGTCTTATCGGTTCGGCCAATCGCTTTTCCAAATCAACATATACTCACTCTATTTGATGAACTATTGGGACTTTCCGGCCAATTAGTGATAGCGGGCACTAAAGAACTTGTCGAACTGGCCACCCTATAACAGAAAGAACCTGCTCATAAATCTGATAAATACTATTTTTGAAAAATTGAAATTCTTTCTAAATCTACTTATAGTGACATTCCTATAAAAATGTTCCCCAAAAATCACCAATTGAAAATTGAAAAGAAGACTTGGTTAAATGGACGACAACCCGGCCACTTCATATAATCACCAATTGAAAATTGAAAAGAAGACTTGGTTAAATGGACGACAACCCGGCCACTTCATATAATCACCAATTGAAAATTGAACAGAGGACTTGGTTAAATGGACGACAACCCGGCCACTTCATATAATCACCAATTGAAAATTGAACAGAAGACTTGGTTAAATGGACGACAACCCGGCCACTTCATAGTAACATTCCTATATTTTTGTCCCATTTTGAAAGTAAAAGGACGGTTAAAAATTAAATATTTTTTTGGAACATTTTTATAGGAATGTCACTATAACGGTCAATATTTCGTATTTTTGTTAAGACCTGACCGGTTTTTGAAACCGATCAGGTTGGTCATTTCCTATTTCTTTCTAAACTTGAAAAAAATCGTTTTCTAAATAGACTTAGAAATCCGATTTTTGAATTTTACGATTTCATCATGTTTGATTTAAAAATATCCGACTTAATCGACGCAAGAACATTAGTACCACAATGGGCTACGCACACTATCAGTTTGCTTGACCCAAATATCAACCGGGAGCCAATAAGACTCCCCCAACCCGGCATTGATGGACAAATACGACGTTATTATTTCCACGATATCACTCCAAATTCGGCTCTGGCTCAAATGATGAACGAATATTTAGAGGATATGAAAGTGGCAACCTCTATCGACATGCTAGATATTTTAGAATTTACTCGCTCATTAAAATCTACTGATAAACTCCTTGTTCATTGTCATGCTGGAATTTCACGATCAACGGCCGTAGCTTGTGGCGTTCTTTGTCAGCATGGATTAACGCCCACTGAATCCGTCAAGTATGTCTTATCAATTCGGCCACAAGCTTTTCCAAATAAACATATACTCACTCTATTTGATGAACTATTGGGACTTTCCAGCCAATTAGTGACAGCCGGTACTAAAGAACTGGTTGAACTTGCCCGATCACAAAAATCCGATTTTTGACAGAAAATCTGATTTATTTCTAAATAACAGGCTTAGAAATCCGATTTTCGGATTTCTTTCTAACGATTTCTTTCTATTTAGCTTTTTGCTCTTCCAAAGCCGGTTTAGTAGACTCACATTCTATTTCTAGCAGTGCCAACAGTTCCTCTGCTTTATCAAAACCTCCTCCTTCTCGTCCGAATTTTTCCAATTGTTTGCACAAAATCACGATCCGTTGTACCCCCAAAATAGCACTCGCTCCTTTAAACTTATGAGCGGCTGAATATAAGCTTTCACTATCTTGTGAGGTGATTGCTTGTTGTAATTTGGCCAAATAATCGGGTAATTCCTGCAAATAGAGATCGATAATCCAATGAAGTTTGCTTGGTTGAAGATTTCGGCGCATATCATTTAATACTTGAACATCTAGCAAACTGTCCTCGTCAGTTATCGGTGACGGGGGTATCGGTTTTTTTATCTCAGCTGCGTGTTCAGTTTGAAGGTGTGATCTGTCAGGTAATGACTCTGGTTCGGCGGAACGGTTATGGTTTTTTTCAGCCAGACGATTCTTTAGAGTCGTCTCCGCCGTAGGAGTTGTCAATGCACGTTGACGAAAGTCTTTCAGCCAAGTTTCTAGTTTGTTATTTAATTCACTGATGATGAGAGGTTTCGTTAAATAATCATCCATGCCAACTGAGAGACAACGATCACGAGTTGAAGGCATGACATCAGCGGTAAAAGCGATAATGGGAATATGGCTGCCATTACCTTGCTGCTTTTCACGTTCACGGATTTTGCGACTGGCAGTGTATCCGTCAAGTTCCGGCATACTGCAATCCATGAATATCATATCAAAGTCCTGCTGTTCGACAGCTTCAAGGGCTTCAAAACCATTGGCGGCAACCTGGACGTGACAACCGAGTTGGTTTAGCATTTCTTTAGCCACTTCTTGATTGATCACATTATCTTCCGCTAACAAAACTTGCCAGTGCGGTTCCAAGGTTTCTTTTTCAGCGCGGTGGCAACTATTCTTGGTCACTTCATGGTCATGAGTATAGTTTATGGCAGCCAGCAAACTTTTCAATAACTCGGCTTGAAATATCGGCTTATTTAAATAACCCGCCAATTTTTTTAGAACGAGCGGTTCCAAAATACGTTGCAGAGTTGTCATCATCACCATTTTAAGATTGGCAAGGCGAATATCCGCTTGAATCTCTTGCAATAAAGCTAAGCCGTCCTCCAATTTGGGTATTTCTACATCAATCAATGCTAACTGAAAGGGTGCCCCTTTTATCGCAGCATCCCTTAAAATAGCAAGGCATGCCTGGCACTCGCCAACAGCGACTACTTCCATTTGCCAAGCACGAGTTTCATCAACTAAAATTTGCCGGCAGGTTGCATTATCATCAATAATCAGTAACTTAAGTTGATGTAATTTGGACGGTTCCAATAATCCATTGTCGATGGTTATCAGATTTTCAGTTTCGAGAATAGTTTCAGGGAGTGACTTTTGAGCTAATGGCTCATGGTTATCCAATGATGGTTTATCCAATGGAAGTTTGAACCAGAAGGTACTTCCCTTTCCATAGTCACTTGTTAAATCAATCTCACCGCCCATTTTGTAGACTAATTGACGGGAAATAAATAAACCTAACCCAGCCCCTTGATATTGGCTCCCAGACTCTTCATTACGAAAATATAATTGGAACAAATTTTTACTCACATTGGGTTTTATACCGATACCAGTGTCTATCACTTCAAAGAGTAAAACCGCCTTAGTTGAGGTTTCGCTGCTCACCGATAACCGCAACAAGACTTCGCCGCTCTTGGTAAATTTAATCGCATTACCCAATAAATTATTAAGAATTTGTCGTAAGCGACTGGAATCGCCAAGCAATGTTTTAGGTAGCCGCGGTGGCAATTGGCACAAGATTTCTAGTCCCTTACCCTGAGCCTCGGCAGCAAAGAGGTTGACCATCTCTTCAACTAAATTTCGCGGCTCAAATTCAATAATGTTGAGAACCAAGCCCTTGCCAGCTTCCATTCGGGAAAAATCTAAAATATCGTTAATGACCCTCAACAACACTTGACCCGAATTTTCTATCATTTTAATATAATGTTGTTGTTGGCGGGTTAAAGTGGTTAGATTTAATAATTTAGTTAAGCCGAGTACCCCATTCATCGGAGTACGAATTTCATGACTCATCGCGGCTAAAAATAGACCTTTGAAGCGGTTAGCCGCTTCAGCGGCTTCTTTATTTCGTTGCAAGTCAATTTCCGCCTGTTTGCGTTCGGTAATATCACGCAAAGAAGCTAGGGTCAATTGTTCTCCTTCCCATTCAATCTGAGACAATTGTAATTCACCGACATGATGACCACCTTCTAAATCTTTAAACTTAAATTCCGCCTTTTTTTCTACATCGAAAGGGGCACAGAAACTTTTACCAATCAATCTGCCAATAGATGCTTTATAAAGCTTTTCGGCGGCTGGATTCACAAAACGAATCAATCCTTCTTTATCACAAACAATAATGGCATCCAGACTGTTTTCGATGATGGAACGAAATTTGGCCTCACTTTGTCGCAATGACTCTTTGAACTGTTGACGCGCTAAACTGCCTCGAATGCTGTCCCCTATCACTTTTAACGCCAAAATTTCATATTGTGTCCATTGACGCTCATGGTAACAATCGTCTAAGCCAATAAAGCCCCAGAATTGTCCATTAAAATGGATTGGCACAATTAAAATTGAAATGACTTGATATGAAGCCAACAAGGAGCGAATCGGCTCCGGAAACTCTTTCACCAGCCCGGCAATGGGTTCATCTTTTTCCAGACTCTCATACCAACCTGGTAAATAGTGAGCGTAAGAGAGATTTTTCAGTTTGATTGGCGTATTATAAGGTTTATATTTTTTATTGACCCAAGTAAAACTTTGATTAATGACCGATTCACCGGTGTCCGGAACGGTATAATTCTCAAAAATATAAGCCCGATCAACCGAGGTGAGATGACCTAAAATTTTCAGTGCCGAGCCAATCGCATTCTCATCATCGGGCACCGTTAACAAGGTATGTGTGACTTGGGCAACACCCAGCCAAAGGCGTTGTTGCTCCTGTAAATGTTCTTGTAATTGTTTGCGTTCCGTGATATCAGTATTGGTACCCACCATGCGATAGGCACGCCCATTGTTTTCAAGCATCGTTCGGCCGCGTACTATCATCCAACGAATCTGGCCTTCTTCGTCTAAAATACGGTATTCTTCTTCAAAGCGGGGAATGCGTTGTTGTAAATAATCTCGTGACGCTTGGCGTAAACGAATCACATCGTCAGGATGAATGAGTGCCATCCACGCTTCTAACCGGTTGGGCAGTTCAATATCAGTAAAACCGAGCAGGGCTTTGAGATTGGCATCTAAGTACATGTCATTGGTTTTGAGATTCCAATCCCATACGCCAGTTTTGCCAACTCCAACCGCCAACGCATAACGTTCTTGACTCATTTTAAGGGATTGTTCAATTTGTTTACGCTCAGTGATGTCGTAAGCAATTTCCAGTCGCGCTATCCGTCCATCAACCCAGCGGATGGCGCGATCATGTACCAGGTACCATTTATTCACTAAGGTGCTGTAGCATTCCCATCGATGTGAGACATTGGGCTGTTCCTCTTTGAGAAGAATTTTGCTACAAAACGGGCACGGATTGTTTTTTTGCAGAAAGGCTTGCCAACAGACTTGTCCGACTAAATTACCAAAAGTTCGTTGCCCATACTGGTTTTCATAGAGAATTTCATAAGTTTCAATATCGGCCACATAGATGAGCGCATCCAAACTGTCGAGTACCGACAATAAATATTCGTTGGCTGCCGGCGGTGGCATGGCAGCGTCATTGAATGTGAGTGATTTATAAGCACTCATCTCGGTGATTTGTGCATAAAAACCGTGTTCTTTGGTGGCAGCAGTTGCTCTCCAGAGCAGCCAGTGATAATTGCCATTTATTGATTGGCAACGACATTCAAATGACACTTCATCGATTGAATGACTCAGTTGCGACAAGGCACTTTCAATCGCTTGGTGTTCTTGAGGATGTACCAAGTCTAACAGATTAGGCCAAACCGATTGCGATTCAGGCCTCTCTCCAGTTTCGACATTCGGTTGAATTGGTAAGTCTATCAGCGTGCGTCCCAAGACTTTTGCCAAGGCCGGTGTCACTTGCTTAAATTCACCACTAAAATCGACAAAACAGAGTAATAGTCCAGAAAATGATTGAGATAAATTTTCCAATGGGGAACCTCCAAAAGATGTTATAAGGCGATAGCGGGAAAATAATATACCCGTAGAGGGACTTGCAAAACTCCGACGCGCAATTAAAAATCAGTAACTTACCTGGTTTATTTGTTTTTTAGGCTTGAGCTTAAAAAGTTATTGTTTTATCGTTTATGCTTTCAGGTTCAAGTTGTTATTCAACTTGAGCCTGAAAATGAGTTTTGCAAGAGAATAGGCTCCGTAGATAAACCCATTTTTTTGAAAAAACTTGGTTTATTGTAATTTCGTTAAGGGTATTTTATT
>Ga0233403_10001101_pt1 | contig 12699 bp, 8 predicted proteins | sample Na_oxic_1_MG_FD_179866 | JGI IMG/M metagenome (GOLD analysis project Ga0233403, IMG submission 179866) | Seawater microbial communities from Saanich Inlet, British Columbia, Canada - Na_oxic_1_MG | ecosystem: Environmental > Aquatic > Marine > Inlet | place: Canada: British Columbia | collected...
CATTGTCACCATGTAAATTAATGGGAGGGCCTTTTTCAAGGTGGAACCGAGGCCCGGCTGCAATTAACTGAGTATTGCCTTTGGCATCAGTGCCTCCACCAATGACAAATAGTGGGCAATCTTTCCCCGTGACTTTGCGATATGCTTGATTGATGCGTTTAAATTCTGGGCTGTTTGGATTGCGTATGTCTGGGGGGTACTTGGTTTTGGTGTGAAACGCGATACGTGTTCCGGGATAGGCCTCATCAAAACGTTTAACCAATTGATCAAATATATACGGGAAACGACTCACTTTACCCGGCAAGGAACCACTGGTTTTGCCATCCCAGCTATGAGGATAATGGCCCATTGCATAACGAATATCAACACCAAGGCGTACTTCACCGTTTTCGGTATCCGTGGCAAATTGAGTGAGGGCGTAAGTGGTGCCCACTTTAAAGACATCATCATAAGCTCTCAACAAATCAGGCTGTTTTTCACCAAACACCTGCGTTCCCCATCCCCAAGCTATAAACTGTGTCATTCGGCCAATGGCGTTGTTAGCCAATTGGTTGCCATCAATCAAATGAGCCAGAAAATTGGCTAATGAAACCAATGGGTTAGCACCTTCGCGTCGATTTTCATGGGGGACTGAACCATGTTGTGCGCCTTTGACTTTTGTGGTGAGTGAGAGTGTCTGACTGCCTTTGGTGTATGAGATTTCTAATTCAGCAGGGCGATAATCGGGATCATCAAATTCATAATCGTCATAAAGCGATTTCACTTGAACAGCAAATTGCGCGGCAACTTCATTGGAAATCGCTTTAATTGTTGCAGTAGCGGTATTGGGTATTTGGTTCACTGGGCCCGTTGAAGTATTGAGATTATCAATCCACAATGCGCCTTGAGCTTTGCTCGTTTGGAAAGGTAAGCGAAATACGGGACGTTCAATACCCTTTTCGGCCCGAATAGTCCAAACCGCATCAAAAACAATACCGAAATCCGGTTGCTCTGCTTCCTCAATCGCCTTCAAATAGCGGCGCGTTGCCATACTGGTTTCTTCTGATGTATCGAAAATCAGTTCAAAGGTTAACCCTTCGAGGGCTTCGGGGTTGTTATCATACTGTTTTGCCAATGCTCTCATCACAATCAATGTCGCAATCGCAGGCCCTTTATCGTCGATGGTGCCACGTCCAATCAAGAAATCCATTTCTTCCCCGACATAAACACGCTTTTCGATACGCGGTTCAAACGGCCGATCACTCCCACCGGGCGGGACAACGTCAATATGGGTAATCAGCGACACTTTTCGAGGGCCGTTTCCCAAACGATAACCAAATAACCAATGATCTGAGGTTTCGGAATGCCACTCAAAAGGGCGGAATTTGAGCGATTTTTGAGTTTGATTGAAGCTATCGACTCTTGTTTGCAAGAAGTCTTTGACTTGATTGAGATTGGCTTGCCAATTTTCCAAGCATTTGTAGGTGGGTATCTGGACAATCGCACTGGTTTCTGGTACTAAAAGGCTCTCCAAATAAAAGCCCAACCGTTTTTCAGCATCAGTGCAAAGCACCTCAAAAACATTTTCACCGTTCAACAAGCTCGGGTTATCAGGTGTCGCCAGTGTTGGGCTCGTTGTCAAAGCCAGGGTACTCAATATGGTGGCTATCGAAATGGAGAGTCGCCTGTTTCGATGTTTCATCATCATGATTTCCTCTTTTAGAACTGCTCTATGCACACAAGTCTTCGTAGGGTGGGATCGCTGTCGGCAAAAAAGCCAAGAACAACCCAAAAACGAATCGCCCGCTTGCCCACCATCTTAAAAAGTTATGTCTTCGTAGGGTGGGTAAGCGGGCGACAATGAATTAAATATTATCCCAAAATCTATCCGCCCGCTTGCCCACCATTTCACGTCGGTGCGAGCCTAAAGTGTTCGTCCTTGTTTACATTTCTTGGTTTCTTTTTCAGCCTATTTTTATCCAAATGGGGGATGGTGGGCAAGCGGGCGGTGAAATCTGGGTTTATATTTCACGCTGAAGTTTCGCTCCGCGAAACTTCAGCGTGAAATTGAGTTTATTGTCGCCCGCTTACCCACCCTACAAATCTGGGTGAAAATAAATTTGGGTGGAACCCAGCTCTCATTGTGAAACGATGAAGGCTTATCACCATTTACCGAATCGGTGGCGCGTACATAATCCCACCCTTATTCCACAGCGCATTCAAACCGCGTTCAATTTTCAGGGGCGAACCTTTACCCACATTGCGATCAAACACTTCGCCGTAATTGCCGACTTGTTTGATGATGTTGTAGGCCCAGTCTTTGGACAAGCCAAGGCCTTTCCCCATGTTCTTTTTTACTACACCAAGAAACCGCTTAACACCGGGGTTGGTGCTACGAGATTTTATCTTATCGACGTTTTTCGAGGTGATGCCCATTTCTTCCGCGTTAATCAGAGCAAAAAGACTCCATTTGACGATATTAAACCAGTTATCATCGCCTTGACGCACAACGGGCCCTAATGGCTCTTTGCTGATAATTTCGGGTAGCACCATCACACTATCAGGCTTGGCGAGTTTGAGGCGTACACTATGCAGTAGAGAACTGTCTCCCGTTATGACATCACACCGTCCCGCTTCAAATGCCTTGATGTTCTGGTCAGGCGTATCATAAGCAATTAGCTCGTATTCCATGTTGTGTTCACGGAAGTAATCAGCCATATTGAGTTCTGTTGTGGTACCCGCATCAGCACAAGCGGTAGCCCCATCCAGTTCTTTGGCACTGGTTAATCCCAAGTCCTTTTTAACCATAAAGGCTTGTCCATCATAATAACTGACACCCGCAAAGTTAAAACCAAGCGCGGTATCACGAGTGATTGTCCAAGTGGTGTTTCGAGACAGCATATCAATCTCGCCAGATTGCAGGGCCGTGAAACGTTCTTTCGCTGTGAGTGGCGTATATTTCACTTTATCCGCGTCACCAAAGACGGCAGCAGAGACTGCTCGACAGACATCGACATCAAGCCCCCGCCAATGGCCTTTCTTATCAGGCGCGGAAAATCCCGCTAATCCGGTGTTCACGCCGCATTGTAAGAAGCCTTTCTTCTGAACGGAATCAAGCGTTGTGCCGGCCCCCGCTATGCCTACTGTGGTTATTAATGCCAATGCGGTACTTGCCGCTATTAAAGGTTTCTGTTTCATAAGGTTTTCCTGATGGATAGTTAGTTAAAAAGACAAGGTTAAAATGGTTATACTCGATGATCAAGTTTTTTTCATCGCTTAATAAATAACTACAAGGATTATTTATAATAAAGGATTAGATCGTCGCTTTGAGATGAGTTGTCATTTGATTTGAGTAATTAACTGAGGTAACGCACTCAGATTCCATAATGTTTTTTGAAGTCAAAATCCAATGAAAAACGCACCACTCATGGATGGATGCTGGCTTCATCATGAATGACAGCGTCTTGAACTGATGCGCGTCACTTCAGTCATAAGCCTTAAACGTCTTATCAAATCAATCAAGGTTAAAAGATCAGTGAAAAAATGTTTTCTAAGAGTTAGAACTAAACGTCTGTCATGATCTAATCCTTTTTTATAAGCAATCCTTGTAGTTATATTCGTTGTAGGGGCGAACCTACGTGTTCGCCACATTCCTCGCAAAATAAATTTGGAACGAAAAGAACCGCATTTTTTATTGCACTCCAATCTACGTGTTCGCCCAAAAATAAATGAGTTAATTTTCTTTTTCCTGAATCAAAAAAGAAATTAACACTAAAAGTGTCGCGATTGGAAAAGCGAATAAAACCAACAGGATTGGATTGAAAAAAGCATTAAAAACATGATTCCCTGTGTTATTCGCTAATTTCTTGCTGCTTGATGCCGTGAAATCTTTTAATTTGCCGATGAGATAACCTATCGGATCGAGTATGCGAAGAATCAAAAAAATGAGGCCGAAAAGTATTGCAATTAAAGCTGCTGGTATGGCGATAACAAATGCAATCGGAATGAACAAGATGCCATGTTTCGCAATATTTTGAAGTAGATTTTTGGCGATATTGAAGTAACTCTGTCTTGTGTCACGCAAAAAACTCAAATCTTCACCAGCCGCTTCATTTTCTATCATCACATTGCCGCTGATTTGAGGAAGAATGGCCAACAATATTGCAAAGGGAAAACAGAAAATCATTTTTATAGGCGTAAAAAAATAAGCGCGTTTTAACCTAGAAAGGGAATCTGCGCTAGACTTGAGGCAATTAATAATTTTCTGACGCTTGATATCTAGCCACAAACCGATTTTGTCAAAAATAAGGCCCAATTTGAAAAAACCAGAAATAGGCATCAGGATAACACTCACTAAGAGGGCCCATAGACAAGTTATTGGTTTAATTAAAAAATATCGTTTTTGACACCATTTCCAAAGATTTTGCCTTGCGTGTTTGAAGCTGTTAGTCATTGTTTCAAAAAACAAAATAGGTGCCTCCTTAAGAGGGGACAGCCAATCACATGACTGCCCCTTGTTTTACAACACAAATACGAGCCGATTATTCACAAGTTTGCTTTCTCACAGAATCCGGCAAGATGCTGCAAATCATCTCTTTTGCTTTACCGGCGGTAGAATTATCAGGTAGCAAATCCTTTTTATTCGCCACTTTAATCAGAGCCGATCTGAGTTCTTTGGATATCTTTTTGTCATTGGCAACCAAGTATACCCAAGTCACCAGCGTTTTAACCGTCTTGGTTTCCGTCAAAAAAATCCATTTTGACTCTGTAGCAAAAGGAACATCGACTATATCGTAAACGTCAAACGTTTGAACCTGAGCCTTGTCAAACAGGGGATTGTTGATCTCAATAAAAAACAGATCAGGATTATCTGCCACTTGCTTTATGATCGCATTTTCAGGGTTTGGATTGAGTACAAAGCAAACCAGATCACGACGGCCAGAATTGAGGCGACTCAATTCGGATATAGTGTCATCATGGAAAAATGTGAAATACTCCTTTTTCAACTTAGGATCGAGCGTTATCAAATACTGAAAAGTACGCTCAGTACCGCTCTTTTTCTTTCCCACCGAAATGTTAATGGCCTGTTTGACATTACCAGCGTCCGTCAAATCAGCATAACTCTTCACATTGCCATTTTTATGTGCCGCACAAAAAAGCGCTTCTGGGGCAATTTTTCGGCCTAACAGGACCAAAGCTTCGTGAAAATCACCTTCTTGCATATTCAATGCGGCCACATCAAGTTGGGCTAAACCAAGCAATCGTTCTCCCGACAAAATTTTGTCGATGTTCTCTTGACTACCCGCCGAAATAACCGCTTCAGCACTATAGCCGTATTTCTTCAATGCCACATCAATGGCAGGGACAATCGTGTTAGTGTACTCACCATTAGAACCACCTGCACCTATTTTGAGGCTTTCTTTGGCGTATGTCAGCGGTGCCAAAAGCATGAGGGTACAAAGTAGTGTTGTTGTCAAAATCTTCATAGATAATTAATGCCTCCTAGAGTGGTTAATTTCGGTTTTTTTATGGGCTTAAAAAAAATCCATAAAAAACAGACAGTTGTGAATATTGCCAATAATTGGCAGTGGAAAGCCTAATTAATATTATTAAGCTTGATATAATTACTCTATCACAGATATTTTAGTTATGTGACAAGTGAGCCTTTTGTTAAGTGATGTGAATAAGATTATGATAACTACTGTATCATGGATATTTAATAATGTGACAACTTACCCTTTATCTAATTGACAAAAGCTATTTTATATTGATAGCTGGCCGTATAATTATTATGCGTTATTATCAAATCCAAATAGGCACCCGTTAAATTAATTGACTATATCACGAATAGTTTAGTCGCGTGACAAGTGAGCATTTTGTGAAGTGATATGAATAAGATTATGATTAATACTGTATCACGGATATTTATTGGCGTGACAAGTTTTTTTAAGTTTTAATAATTAACATTTGTGCCTATTGCCAAAGCAATGGAAAACCTAATCAAGATTGATATTTAAGTCTTAATATTTTTAGATTAGAGTATTAAGAGATTACTGATAACGGTTCTCAATTCACAATAAACCATTGCTTGATATAATGACTCTATCACAAATATTTGAGTCTTGTGACAAGTGAGCATTTTGTTAAGTGATGTTAATAATATTATGATGACTACTGTATCATGGATATTTAATAATGTGACAACTTACCCTTTATCTAATTGACAAAAGCTATTTTATATTGATAGCTGGCCGTATAATTATTATGTGTTATTATCAAATCCAAATAGGCACCCGTTAAATTAATTGACTATATCACGAATAGTTTAGTCGTGTGACAAGTGAGCCTTTTGTGAAGTGATATGAATAAGATTATGATTAATACTGTATCACGGATATTTATTGGCGTGACAGCTTGCCTAAAAAAACAATAACTACAAGGATTGTATATAAAAAAGGATTGGATCGTGGTTATGTTTGGTTTTAATCCCTTCATCTACAATCCTTGTTGTTATTAGTTTTTTAAAAAATTGAACATTGAGTCAAAATCTTATAGATAACTGCTTTTACATCAACTCACGACAAACCATTATTAAACTTGATATGATTACTCTATCATGGATATTTTAGTTATGTGACAAGTGAGCATTTTGTTAAGTGATGTTAATAAGGTTATGATTAATACTGTACCACGGATATTTATTTGCGTGACAAGTTACCCTTTTTTATTTTTTATTAACCCAAATTGAATACAAATTTATGTTTTTGTTAATTTATAAATGTTCATTTTACAAAAATTTTTAATTGTTCAGTTTAGTCACATTAGTTTTAGCGTTGTGTTATTATGAAACCAATGGATTAGAGTAATATTGGATACCTCTATCAATTAACGCCATAGAACCTATTTCACTCTTTATTTTTAATTAATTGAGAATTGCTAATTGAGAATAAAAAGTTCATCTGAGCAATACAAAAAAAATAGTGAAATTGTTTGAGATTGAGTCACATTATTTTTGACTTGTGTTATTGTTGAAAATTAATGCATTAAAAAAATCAGTGCAGATCATGATAATCAGCATTTCACGCAAAAGTTGCGCGCAACTTTTGCGTGAAATATCAGCGTTCTATCATATCACCCACATTGCATGACTACCTCAAAAAAAAGAGTGAAATAGGTTCATATAGAGTCACATTATTTATAAATTCAATAGGATATCAATTTTTTGTCCATTTTTTATGCCTAAAATATGGACATATCATTCATTGAATTGTCCGTTTTTTAGGTTTATCATATCAACATGGGTATAAGCTACGCTGAGAAAATGAGAAGGCAAATTGAGGAACTACCTAGTGGGGGAGTCATAACAATAGAAATGTTTCCCTCAACATGGCCAAGAAATGCCGTAACTAGAACCTTGAGCAGACTAGCTAAAGAGGGAGTCATTGAAAGGGTTAAAAAGGGAGTCTATTCAAAAGTAAAACAGACTCGATTTGGAAAAGTGTCTTCAACACCTTTAGAAATATTGGCAACTGAAGTGATAGAAAATGACAATAAGTGTTTTGGCGGGCTTTTTCTCTTTAACAATTTTGGCCTAACAACTCAAATACCCAGTGTGATTGAAATTCTAAACAACAAGTCAAGCTATATCTCCAAAATAGGAGAAACAACTGTTCGGTATGTCAGAATAAGGCCTCAAATCAACAAAAATACTAAAAAGTATATTCCTATTCTAGAAGTCTTAAAAAGTGCTAAGTCAATCCCAGATTCAAGTATTGAAAAAACTTTTGAGTGGATATTGAAAGAATTGAGAAGCCTTGATGAAAAAAGAGCGGAGGATTTAATCAAAATCTCTCTTGATTATCCTCCAAGAGTTAGGGCTATTTTGGGAAATTTATTTCGATCTGAAAGAAAAATAATGTTGGCAGATAAACTCAAGCAGACATTAAATGAAAATAGTACTTATAAAGCGGGTCAAATTGTGACTTTGCTCAAAAATACTCAAGAATGGAGATTAAAAGTTTGAAATTACATGAAAATAATGACGAATTTAGGGCAGCGATTGGAGAAGCCGCTAGGCATATAAAATTGCCTGCACACGTTGTTGAGAAAGACTATTGGGTTACAAAACTCCTCTATAACCTTCATGCTTATAAGGATAAGCAGTATGTCATTTTTAAAGGGGGTACCTCGCTTTCAAAAGGTTATAGGTTAATCAATCGCTTTTCTGAAGATATTGATCTTGCTCTTCATCCTGAGGGCATTGGAAAAGGCAAAATTCACACTAAAGAAAGCAAAGCATTATATAGGGTAGTACAGCATTTAAAAGATTCGAGTTTTAAGCAAGAAGAAGAAGGCAAAGAATCTAAAGAAAAAAGATACAAAAGGGTTTATACCTTTCCACAAAACTTTGATTATCCTGAAAATTCTCAAATTCACGGAAAAATTGTATTAGAAATCAATTCATTTAGCACGCCAATACCAACGGAATTTGTTGAAATAAAAAGCCTTGTTTCTGAGTATTTAGAACGAACTTATGGTATTGATGTGTTGGAAGAGCTAGAATTAAAACCTTTTACACTTAAAGCCCTCCAACCGGAGAGAGCATTTTGTGAAAAATTGTTGGCCGTGCGTCGAGCCAATCATGAGGGCGGTGAATTTTTTAAGCAAAGAATTAGGCACGTTTATGACATACATCAATTATTCAACTCAGATAGAATTAAAAATTGGTTAACTAACCCAAATGGTTTTTTTGACATGTTAAATAAGTGCTACAAAGATGATGAAATAAACCAAAAGATATCTCAAAAAGTGGCTCCCGATTTTAATTCATTCGATATATATCGTAATCCGAAAGCTGAAATAGAGTCCGTTAAAATGGCTTACGAAGGATTAAAAGATATAACCTTTGATAAGTCAGTGCCTGAAATAAACGAAGTGGCAAAGAATTTGGAGAAAATTAATCATATTTTAAATGGTTTTGAGTTGAGTTAGATTTTGTCACATTATTTTTTTTAATTGCGTTATTATCAGTAGGTATAACGAAAAGGCACATAAAAAAAATGGTCATGTTATAATAAATCTTGAAGGCCCGATTGTCATTGCAAATTTTTTTGCGATCCGATTGGAGTGCAAAATTTATTTTGCTCTTTTCGTTCCAAAATTTATTTTGCTCTTTTCGTTCCAAAATTTATTTGGCTTCTAAAAATATTGGTGGCCTATATAGACTCTAAACTGGGACACCTTTCTAAAAAAAGGGTCATTATTCATTATCAATCTATAGTTGAGTTGTACTATTGATGGCGCGATTTTCGTTCCTGTTATTTTGCATTGGCCCAATTGAAGTAATAACCCTTTTTTTGGGAATGCGCCCCTAAAACTCTAATTTATAATAATACCAACTACATAGAAAGTTGTGATATTGAGGAGTATGAGTTATGTCTAATAGTGAAGACAATTCTTCATCTGTTGAAAAGGAACTTGACGAGCAACAACTTAAAAAGTTTCGAGAAGAGCAAAATGAATTCGAGATACAGGATTGTGTAAATAAAGCAATTCAACAGTATTTAATAGAACATCCATGTGAAGGCTGCATGTATGAGGTTATTGAAAATTTACCCGACTATACTCCACCGCCAGAGGGCGCTGAAATTACAAACGATGAAGCTTGGAACAACCATCTAACTCAGATAGCTAAACTTGTCCAATCGCAGATGGATAAATGTCGCATGGAGTTAAAAAAGAAACAACGTTGGAATATTAATCGATGTTTATCCATTTTAACAATGAAGTTAGCAATAGATTTTGATTACGATAACCGTGAAATGGGTATAATTTTTGGTGGCATAACAGAAAAAGCCGTAAGGCAGAGAAGGTGTCGTGCTTTGAAATTGCTGTTGAAGTGGAAAAGTCAAGACGATAAACCTGATTTTCACACGTTTTTTGAATAAAGGAGAAACTAGATATGCTTATTAGCGAACAGGATTCTGATATTTTTTGGGAAGTTTTAAGGGGAAAATCAGCGCCAACTGACGCAAATCCGAAACTCGTGACGATGGCTAAGGCTTTTCGTAATGCTGAATTTCCGACTAATTGGAAGTGGGAGCCTTTGCCTGCCCAACAAAAAGAACAGCAAGGTTCATTTTCACAAACCGTGAAAAAGATCAAGGCATTTACCAACAGCCTTGAAAACATTTTATTACCCAATTTAAATGTTGTCTTTGTTCAAGCTAAAGGGGCTAAAGGGAATTTTCCATCTGCTATTAAGCAAAACATTTCGCTAAATGAAGGGCAGCTTTACGAAAATGATGAACACTCTGAATTAAAGTGTGATGAAAAAGATAAGGAGTGGGTACTTTCATTTAGAATAATAAAAGGAGAACCCGTCACTGAAACGGATGGAAGAAAAAAAGTTGACTTAATGATCACTGACAATTCAACGGGTGAATTCCTTGTCGATGAAGAATGGAAATTAACACCAGTTGGCAAAATGTGGGCTTTTGGATGCTATTTGCCAGAAGAATGTACCAAGAATCGGATTAGCATTTCTGTTGATTATGAATTATTAGCTAATTAATAATAGCTAAAAGACAAATATATTACCGGTAGGAGAGCAAAATTGTTTAAAAAAAGCTTAGCAGAGAAATTACATCAGGTTGTTTCTAATGGGGATATGGGTTGGTTTAATAGTGAAGAAAGCCAAGACGTTAATCAATGGGAGTCAGAAGAGATTTCACCATTAGTTTTGGAAGGTTCCTTTAAAGAATATCGTGTTCGTTATTTCAATGCATTGCGTTACTGTGCAAACATCTCAATAAAAAAAAATGAACACTCTTATGAGACTTTACGTTGTCATGAAGAGAAAACTTGTTTTCCAGCCGGTTTTGTTGCTGATTGTTGTCGCTTTTTAAAAGAGGGAAAAATTGATTCGACCGGAAAAGAGATAAAAATTCCCATATTATCGGTAGAACATTGTAATAAAGCAGGAAAAAGTGGTAAAACTGTCTATAAAGGGCTTGCAGCTTACCTTTACCTAGAAAAAGTTGATTTAAAAGTGTGCAGCAAACCTTACCCGCATCCTGCACAAATGCTTTGCACTTTTGTTGATCACCAACTTGAAAGGGCTATTAATGACGCTTTTACCGTTTTACTACAGGGAGAAAAAGAAGTCCCCGTTTTTCGTTGGTGGGTAAAATCGATTAAGGATGAACCCTTAGATGGAATTGATGGCCCTTCTCTTTATGGTGCATTTCTAGTGGGCATGTATGCTTTAGCCTATGATTTCAGTATACCTGAAAATAGGACAGTCACTTGCGACGGTGATTTTTATGGTCATTTGAGTTTCATTGATGGGCTTAAAGAGAAACTTGAAGCAGCAGCGGCTGATAATAAAAATTGGAAAGTTGTTGTATGTCAAAAGCAAGATGAAAGTGGCTTAACTGAGGAACAAAAAAAGCGGTTACTAAAAGCTGATAATGCTGATGAGTTGCTTCAGCATTTTTTTGGAAAAAGAAGAATAAATAACATTTGTACAAAAAATGCAAGGAAAGTAGCAAAGCAAGCTGTAAAAAAGGCCACAAGAATATTTTTAATGATATCTATTGTAGCGATTTTTTTTGTCGCATGGTATGTTATTGATTTAAAAAAAGAACATCAAGGTTATGAGGAAGAGATACTAAAAATTATAAAAGATTGGGCTACCTATAAAACACAAGACATCAATGACATGTCATTGCGGAAGTTTTCATCACACCTTTTGTTATTTGAAGAAAAGAATAATCCAAACTTATCTCCTGAAGAAAGAGAAAATCTAAATTCTTTATTTCATGTTGCCCCTTTAATTGATAACTATCCACCTTTGATTTACTTTGATGACATTAAGGCAGAACCACATTTATCCATTGATAAATTTTCCATTGAACACTATCGCCAATACTTAAAAGGCCAAATTTTTTCTGATAATACAAACCTTTTAGCTGTACGTCAACAAGTGGAAACAAATATAAACAACATGAGAAAGACAAAAAATGTTGTTCAGCATCTTTATGGATGGAGAATAAAATTAGATGAAAAAGAAAGGGAATATTTAGAGCAAATATTGTCTCAAAAATAGTGTAAGAGCTAAGAACAATTTTCTCTCATTCTTAATATATCCGATCTGGGATCGTCATAAGGTATTTTTTTAACTGGCTTCCACTTTTCGTGTGTATATCCATTTTCAGAATTTTTTAACGTTTCAAGAGTTTTTTCTTGAGACAAGTCATCTTTTATCTGTTTAACAGGATGATCGGTATTGCAATAATTAATACCTACTAACATTGCTTTAACAGCTACTGTTTCAATCCCATTTTGCTTATCATTCTCATTGTTGAACCAAGAGTAGTTGATATTTCCGTTAAAATATCCTTTCTCTTCTAATTCAGCAGAACGCTTGATTTTGATAAAATGGACATTATCCAACTTTCTGTATTCCTGATAGTAATGAAGATTTACAAAATTTTTAAACACTTTCGCATCTTTACCTATTACATAAAAAACAGCATCTGCTTTCCCTTTCAGCACTGAGATGATGCCTTCATATGATGATTGTTCCAAAAAATAGGTTGTTTCTGCTGTTATCTCTAAGGTTTCTAAGATATTCAGAGCAGTGAACCATGTTCCACTACCTGTAGTGCCAATAACTACTTGTTTTCCCTTCAAATCTTCAATATTTTTGATATGACT
>Ga0233403_10001102_pt1 | contig 12690 bp, 11 predicted proteins | sample Na_oxic_1_MG_FD_179866 | JGI IMG/M metagenome (GOLD analysis project Ga0233403, IMG submission 179866) | Seawater microbial communities from Saanich Inlet, British Columbia, Canada - Na_oxic_1_MG | ecosystem: Environmental > Aquatic > Marine > Inlet | place: Canada: British Columbia | collected...
TTTTAATAAGGCGGCGGCTTTAGCACGCACTAACATCACGCGGTTGAATAAGTGTGACAATAATTGTGCTTGTTGACTTTCTGATTCCGTTAAGCCCTCACGTTGGCGTTTTTCAACCAGTGCTTGCATCGAATCCGTTTTTTCACTTGAAACGGTAACTTGAGCAGCCTGCCAGAGTTCGTTATCAGTCAACATGTCAAGCTGAACTAATGCCTGCTTGATGTCATCCGCTAACGCTTGTGAATAGTCAGTTATTTGGTGAGTTTTGGGTTGAGAATCGTCAGTGAGTATTATTATAACACGCACTTGACTTGACTCAGTTAGCGGGAGCGATTCATCTAATAACAATTGGTGTTGAGCGTTAACAATACCGGTTGTTTCAATGGTTTTTGCAATCAATGCCATATTCTCTTCCTCTGGGATGTCGGTGCTGGACAGGACCGGGTTTTACTTCCAAATCTGAAGGTTTGGACTCCAAGGCTTAAACTTCCAAATCTGAAGGTTTGGACTCCAAGGCTTAAACTTTTCTGGTTCCCACGCGCCGGCGCAATGCCATTAAGTTAAGCTAGGGCGAACACATAGGTTCGCCCCTACAGCCCCTGAATACGTGGTGTATTGTAGGGGCAGACCTGCGTGTCTGCCCTTAACTTAATGGCATTGACGCGCCGGCGTGGGAACCATATGGAACAATTCGGGGGCCTAACTAATTGACGGCAAGTGCATCCTATCTCCAAAATGGGTGCGCCGATTTCTATCCCCATAAAACTGGAATATTATCCTCAAATTCTGTTTTTCTCGCTTTCCCATGTTGGGCGCAAGGCCCTCTTCATCGAAATGTTCATTCAAAAAGTCATCCAGTTTTTTGGAACTCTCAACATCATCAGGCTTACCTACAAAGGCTTCTACCATGTCATCGGCATTTTCTCCGCTCATTTGCGCGGCATTGATAATGCTTTGTTTGGCATGATCAAAGGTAATTTTGACCTTGCTACTTGGCTTGGCTTCAGTTTGACGGAGCACAAAAATTACCGCCGCTCTCATCATGTCCGCAGTGGGTTCTTCAGTAGTTGTCAATGCAATATCTTTGTTGGTAACCGAATTGTGGAAAACCCAAATTCCTTGGCTGCCATCTTTTTCAATTACCCCGGTTGCAATACAACGGACAAACGCTTGCATCATCTCTGGACGATCTAACAGTCTAGCGACACGCGCCGAGATATGTTTATCAACATCTATCGTTTCCTCAAGTAGACGATGATAGTAACGTCGCTCAATATACCAAGCTTCTAATTCGGCACGGAATGGATGATAGACTTGAGTACGATACAATGCTTGATCGTGGTTATAGTCCTCATTTTCCTCCTCCATTTGTTCCATCACATAAGCTTGTTGACACTTAGTGAGGTTAGTGACTCCATCCGGGGCCGGTTTACATACTTTCAGCAAAGTCAAGGTGTTACGATCAGAGTGAAGTGTCGCCGCGCTGACTACTTTGGTATTAATGCTAGCTAATTCACTGTGAAGTACCGTTGCTAAGTTCGTTTTATTGGGGGATTCTGGAGCTTTATAAACCCAATTCGCATCCGCTAATAAGGCGGCTGGAGAATCCAACAAAATTCCAGCAGCATTATTCAGTAATTCTGCTACCGCTTTTGGGGTAACGTCCTTTTGCTCTTGGGCATAAATTAAGTAATCGAAGATATCCCGTTTATCCAATTCCACGTTGATATACTTTCTGAAATAGTCATGTAAATCCTGATGGATATGACGCAAACTTTTACCCACACTAAAAGTACGTTCATCGTTATCCAATTTTACCAGCAATTCCAACCTCGGTTTACCCCTTTCCACCTTGAGCTGCCAACTGGCATTGCTTAGTAGTCGAGAAGTTAAGCGTTGGTCATCTTCCCCCACCGCATGGCGACGCAACTCTTCTTGATAACCTTGCATTGAAACATCACGTCCGCCCCCCGGCAAATTGGGTTGGCAACTGATTAACGCACTGCGATTGCGGGCTAAACGATCTAAGCGCCCATTTAGGCGTATGATATCATCGGTATTAATAATATCTAAGGCGGAGCGACGCTCCGGTTTGCTGATCGCTAACTCATCAATGACACCGCGAAAAGCATCCGCCCATTGGGTGAACCTAGCTTTGACACTTTCGACCAGCGTTCGCATATCTGTGAGAAGGCCACGTTTTTGATACCAACGAATGTATTGAGTACACTCATCGCGTGCAATCAGTTGTGGTTCTTCTACCCAATTACCAAAAAACTTGGAACGGCTATTTCGCAAGGTATTCGCTGCATTGACAACTTGACTACTCCGTGTACCTTCTTCTTGATCCAGAGTATTCAAGAAAGTTGAGATAATTTGGAAAATGGTATCTAAGGGGCCACCTTCCGTACTTGCCCATAATATTTCATTATACAGACGAGTCATTGCCGTGCCTTGAACTTGTTCAGCATCGTTCCAAGCAATACTGCGATTTTGGATCAGTTCATTTTTAATTAGGGTATCAATCCGGCTGCTGAGCCTTTGCGATACCGTCTCAAAAACGATTTTACGTCCGGCTGCAAAGCTGCTTTTGCCATCACTGGTGTAACGTTGGGTACATTGCACCATATCCTCAGCAAATCTATCACGCGAAGCGTCTTGCTTTTCTTTCCCGTGCGCTTTTTTATTTTCTGCATAGGTTTTGACGGCTATATCATGGGAAACCACTTTCTCCCTATCCGCCTCAGTGAGAGAGAAATAAGGAGTGGTATAAGATAACACCGTTTTTTGCAATTCTGCCGGCGTTAGGTTGATACCTTCAACAATGCCGGCACCACCCAATTGATACCACTGCGTGACAATCTCTTTGGGATCGAGCGTATTCTTGGCAAAGGCAGCAATCGTCTCTGGATTCTTGCCTTCCAATTTGAGCAACTTTTCAAATAAAGGCAATAGGCTTTCAACTTTGCTCCTCGCACCGAGTTGTCGATCCGCCTGTGATCCAAAATAAACATCGGTTACCTGTGTCCCACCCTCAAGGGTTTTAGGGGCGGTGATGGCATTAATAAATTGAGATACTTCTTCCCACGCAAATAATTCGGCGTAAGTTTCTTGAGGCACATAAAGCCGTGCCGCTCCAAAAGAGGAGGCGGCAAATCCAACATTATTGATGGCTTGTTGTAATAAATCTCGCCCTTGGTTTTGGTCCAAATAGGGATCCAAAGCATTGGCGACGGAACTAAAAAAGGCAGTTCGCTCCGGATCATTTTGACATTTGGTTCCCAAATAAAACAAATTATCAAACAGTCTTGATTCCACCAAAGCCCGTTGTTGCCCAGTATTGTCATAGCTGACTTCAGAGGCAAATTGTTTATTATTGACAAAATAACGGTGATCAGTGCGGTTGCCAAAATCGACTTCTTGCAAACGATCTAATTCCCGAAACAGGCTATAAGCACGGGCTTGACTGATGCCGGCTTTGTCGCTATAAATATCGGGCAACACAATGATGCCGCTGACTTGGATACCACTGCCCTGACGTGCTGCTACTAAGCGTGTCATAAAAGCAGCATCTAGTATGGCACCGGCACCGGTTCCTCCAGCAGCAGAGGCAATAATCCAAACCGGTACTGTCGCGCCACCAGCCTGATTTTTTAACTCCGTCAAAGCACGTTCAATATAACTGGTGATGCCTTGCACATTTTGAAACATGGCAAAACGACCAATTTGACGTTGCTGGGCTGCACCATCTTTGATATTTAGCTTATCCTTGGCAATGTGTCGTCCTAGCCAAGGTGTATGTAACCAGTCTTTTATGTGGGGATATTTATTAGCGGTTGTCGCTCCCGATGCCAAGAGTTCAAAGACATAGTTTTCCAAAGACGGATGACTGTCTTGAAGATAATAATATTCACTGGCTGGATCCAATGATATTTCTTCACCTTTTGCCAGTTTTTCTTCGCCGGCACCACCCCGAATTTGGACGGTTTCCCCGGGCTTCCAACCGGCAATCGTATCGAACAGCAAAAATTTGATGCTGTCGGGTTTTTTGCCTTGTTTTAACACGGCCATTTCTTTGAGGTAAGTCAGGACATGGGCACCAGTGCCCCCAAATCCCATGACTAATGCGTGTACTGCCATAAATTTTCTCCGTTTTTTCAGTAGTTTAATGAAATCCATCCCAAATCTGAAGGTTTGGACTCCATAATATTACGTGTTGGAATCCAAACCTTTAGATTTGGAAATCTGGACTTGTTGGAATCCAAACCTTTAGATTTGGAAATCTGCCCACCACATTTATTTAATTTAAGTTAACAATAAAACCTTGACAATTTCATCCAGAATGCGATAGGTGTAAGTGGGTGTCATGGAATTGACGGAAGATTGTTTATTCACATCTTTGCCATGCGCGATCCAATTCCGATAGTCTAGAATTTGTTTTGCCTGTCCAATAGAATTCTTATCTATTGATGGAATCGTTTTGAGTAAATCCAAAATTTCTTTTTGATTCCAAAATTCAACCTCCTTTTGAAAGTGTTTATACAGAGGAGTTGCCAAAGCAAAGGGAGTCACGGTTTGTTGTAGCCCGGCCCCTTTGTTTTGCAAATAGGTGATAACAAAACGTTCAAAGGTTGCCCATAACGAGAAGACAAATAAATCGTCAATTTCTATTTTCGTTTTGACAATATGTTGTTGTGCGTTTGGTTGAGTCAGTAAATTTAACTCAGCAAACAAATTACTTTGCTGTTGTTTAACTGCTCTTTTGGCAACCTTAAAACACTCTATATAGATTTTGTAAGCCTCCATAATTTGAGAAAGTGGATTAGAGTCCATAGTCACTCGCCTGTGCAAAAAGTTTAAAGAAAGTTTCCTTATTTATCGGATGGGCTTTATCTTTCAGGTTGTTTTCAACCCAATACCAACCATCGTCACCAACATCTTTAAACATCTGCTTGCCATGTAAGTAAGGGCCACCGTTGACTAGGTAAATGATATATTCGGTATCCAACCATCCCAAACAATCGACTCTACCTTCAGATGCCATAATGTAAGCACCCACCGGCTTCAGTTCGGCGAGTTGTTCGGTTTGATGAGTTATGACCAAAGTTGGCACCATATAAAACCCAGTTAGTTTTTCATGAATTTCGATGTTTTGTTGTTCTACATGTAATTCTTTTTTCTCCGTTAACCAGCCTTTTATATTGCCAAAAAGCGGGTTGACTCTTGATAAGAAACACTGCTTAACTTGCTCTACTTCTTGCTCTTCTGTAGTCATGTTTTGTTCCTAAAAAAAATAGGCACCGATAAGTTAGCTTTGAATGTTATTGACAATTAGTAGTAGTAGGGTGGGCAGTTTTTTTGCCCACCGTATAAGTAATGGTGGGCAAAAAAGACCTTGCCCACCCTACAGTTACTACGCCAAATATTGTAGGGGCGAACCTATGTGTTCGCCCTTTTAAATCACAGAAAATCCCCATTATTTATGGTGTCCCCAAAATCCGTTACAATCAGGAATTTCCGTTGTGGGTACCGCTTTCTACCAAGCATAACAGCTTTTAAGACGGTATCTTCAATAAAATAATCGGTGGATTTAATATCAATGGCGATAATTTGGCCCTTTAAATTATCCACCGGTAATTGAGGCAAAATTCGCGTCTTATAAATGTGTTCACCTTTTTCGTGAAGTTCGGACATCTTGATTGCCTTATTATAAACCCATTAGAATACGCAATTTATCCTCCACAATGACCAATGTAGAAGTCTCAATACTACCTAAACGTTTTAACAGTCTTTCTGTAGAAACTGAACGCACGTCTTCACATTTGATAAAACTGATATCGGTTAAACCGCCTTCGGGTGGCGTTACTTTGACATGTAAGGGTATCTTTTTGTCTTTGGTCGTGATAGGTAGCACCACAACTAACCCCGCCGGCCCCTGATTAAACATGTTGACAGAAACAATAAGTGCAGGTCTAATTCCGGCTTGTTCATGTCCTCGTGCCGGGTTGAGGTTTAAAAACCAAATTTCTCCTCGACTGAGTTGTGACATTTTAATCATCCTCCAAACCATCAGACAAAGTACTTTCCCAATTTCTCCGTTCATTGATTTCTTCTTCCCAAGCTTTGGGATTTGTTCTTAGTTTAGCGTAGGCTCTATTTGTCTTTGCCAGCACATATTGATGGCGGTAGTTTTCAATCGCTTTTTCTACCACTGCCTGTATGGAAATTTTTTCTTGCTGTGATATTTCGTGCAAAAATTTTCCGGCGTTTTCATCAATTCTAATACTATATGACATAAAAAAGCATCCTATGTTCCAATACGATTGAATGTAGTGATGGAGTCCAAAGTCACTTAACTGCGGTTTGATTTCCCTTCTCTATCATTCTTTTCTTCCATCTGTTTGAGAAAAGATTCCAATTGTTCTCAGGGTATTTGGCCCTCTTGTTGTAGCATCAGTTTGAGCCCATTTATTACTTCGGTTCGGCCTTCGGTTAGACCTTTGTTTTGGCCCAACTGGATGTCTCTTTGCCGGAAATTAAGTCGTTCTTTCATAAGCTTAAGTAAAGTAGATTTGTTGAACACTTCCTTGACTCAAGGACTTTTCCCACAGAAATATTCAACTGTGGTTCGTAAACTTTCCATTTGAGCAGCAGTTAGAGCCTCAATCATGTCGTTCAATTCCACTTCATGCTCATCAATTTGCTTAACCGTGGAAGATATGATACGGTCTGTTGCTTCGCTTGTCAATGCTTCGTTGATGGCTCTCAGTTCTGACTCGACGACAAATGGGAGCAAAGAGTTTTCGCTTGACAATTGTCTCAATCGTCACCAAACTCAGGTGATATGCTTTGTATTTCATTTCGCCGGAGTATCTGGAATCGGTAGTTGGAAGCTTTACGGTTCGATCTTCAATCATCTCCTTAACATCGGCTATCCGTTTGATAACATTTAGTACAACGGCTCTGAGGACTAACCGGATTAGTGCAAAACTGTAATTCACCGGATAAAACAAAGGCACGCCCCTACAAGCTCATAACGAGAGACTCATCACACACCAATCCGTTCATTCCCCAGATCCGTTGTACTAACAGTTAGATTGTAGGGTGGATAGCGCGTATCCACCAAACGACTACAATTCTTACACTTACTTATTATACTTTGCCAACACCCCTTTCACTCCCTCCGGATCATAAAATTCCTTGACCAATTCCTCGGCCCGATAAGAATTAAGTGTGCCCTTTTCAGTATAACAAAGATAGCGCATACCTTCGGGGTTAGCATCAAAACGACCATCTGGCAATAAAGCTAACCACGCGCCTTTGCCAAAGCTATACAGATATAAGAATGTTTTATAAATTAGCGGAACTGGTAAAATCTATCGGCGCGAATTGTTGAAAAATAGCCGGGATTTCACAATGTTCAAACAACAAAGGGATTAACGGGCGTTCCTTAGCCAGACTCGCCGAGGTTTGGCTCAACGCCTCCACCACCAACGTAAAATTATCAAGCGATTTAAAATAATGCGGTGTCAAAATCGCCACAATTTGCCGTGATGCTTGCATACCTTCACGCGGCTTAGTCACATGATGATCACCGCCTTTCAGCACCCATTCTTCAAACCAAACCTTAACCCCGACTTGTTTTAAACTCTCAGCAATTTTCCGGGATTGTTCAATATCGGGTTTAGTGTGGCTTAAGAAAACGTCGTATTGTTTCACAGTTTGTTGTTTGGCGATTTTTTTGTCTTTTCTCTTTTGAAAAAAGTAATCAATAGCTGCCCATCCCCCGATTAATGTTGCAATAGTCGTCAAAATAATAGTTAAGGGATGTGATAAAATTATTTCAATCATTAAGTGTAATCTCCATACAAAATTTGCGCGTAAGGGCAACCACAAAGGATTGCCCCGGCACTTTTTGGAGTCCAAACCTTTAGATTTGGACGTATAGTGCCGCCAAAGTCTTACGGATTGCCCGGCACTTTTTGGAGTCCAAACCTTTAGATTTGGACGTATAGTGCTGCCAAATCTGAAGGTTTGGACTCCATAGTGCGCCAAATCTGAAGGATTACCCCGGCACTTTTTGGAGTCCAAACCTTTAGATTTGGACGTGTAGTGCTGCCAAACCTGAAGGTTTCACTAGAAGCTACGCTGGCGCGTGGGAACCAGAAAATAGCGTTGGCTATTTTTTCATAATCCTTCTATTATCTCATCATGTACTTTTGCCATTTTGTTGTAAAAATCTTGCATAATCTCAGAAAGTTGTAACTTGAATTCTACCAAATCTGGACTTTCTGGTTCTTTTGTCTCTTTTATAAGATTTTCAATGGCATCAGAAACTTGATGGATTGGTTCTTGTAAACGTTCGAGCATTTCACCAAATTCCTCTTCTGTCAATTCTTTGTCCATACATTGTTGCTCACTAGTAGATGATAAGATGTTTTTTCTCTCCCACAGTCCAGCGTGAAAACGAGAAAAAAACTATTTTCTGGTTCCCACGCGCCGGCATCAATGCCATTAAGCTAGGGCGAACACATAGGTTCGCCCCTACAGCCCAAAAATACGTGGGGTTTGTAGGGGCAGACCACCGCGAATGCCCTTAACTTCATGGCATTGACACCGGCGCGTGGGAACGAGATAAAAGCGACGCTGGCGCGTCCCGACTGGGTTCCCACGCCGGCGCGTGGGAACCAGCTACACATTTTCAGTTTTCTTCTTTCTAATTGGCACCGATTTCGCCACCAATGTCATGTCTTTTCCTAATATTAACAACTTATGCTCCAAAATATATTCCCTGACATGTGGATAAAGTCGCTTTTTTCGCTTAATAAGCTTGTCAATATTCTGGATTATCACAGCAATATCTTCAGCAGTCATTTTAGGAGGAAGCATATCAATAAATTTACTTAGAAATTCTTCTTGATCTTCGTCATCCAAAACTGATAAATTCCAAGCTGTAACAGCCATACGAATAATACTTTTCGTTTGAGTAGTATCCTGATGATACTTTTTTCGCAAAGGTTCCGAAAGTTCTAAAATGGCAGCAGAAATTTTAAAGTCTGGTGGCACTTCTTTAGTTGATTTAGTTGGTCTACGTTTAATTGGTTTGCGCTTCTTTTTTAGCATTGAGTTTCCTTACTAGGTTAAAAAAATATTAAGATGGGGCTTGGTTGACAAAACTATCGGATAATCAGGTGGATACGCTATCGCTTTATCCACCCTACAAATCTCCATAGTGCCGCCAAATCTGAAGGTTTGGACTCCATAGTGCCGCCAAATCTGAAGGTTTGGACTCCATAGTGCCGCCAAATCTGAAGGTTTGGATGGACTCCATAGTGCCAAATCTGAAGGTTTGGATGGACTCCATAGTGCCAAATCTGAAGGTTTGGACTCCATAGCACCAAATCTGAAGGTTTGGACTCCATAGATATTAACTATATTTTCCCAACACCCCTTTCACTCCCTCTGGATCATAAAATTCCTTCACTAATTCCTCGGCTTTATAAGAATTAAGTGTGCCCTTTTCGGTATAACAAAGATAGCACATACCTTCGGGGTTGGCATCAAAACGACCATCTGGCAATAAAGCTAACCACGCGCCTTTGCCAAAGCTATACAGATATAAGAAAGTTTCAGAATTATCTAAATCCCAAAACTGTAAACGCCCGGCACTTCCAGCAGCTACTAAATAGCGTCCATTGGGAGCAAAGGCAACCGACAAAATATTTCCTAAATTACTAGTTAAAATCGCAACACATTCTCCGCTATTACTATCCCACAGTCGCACCGTATTATCATCACTTCCGCTGGCAAGCCGCATTTGGTTTGGGTCAAACGCCACTGACCAAATACTGTCATTATGACCTTTGAGGCTGTGCAACAACTTACCCGAGTTTGGGTCCCACAATCGCACCGTCTTATCATAACTTCCGCTGGCAAGCCGCGTTTGGCTGGGGTCAAACGCCACTGACTGAACCCCGTTTTGATGACCTCCGAGGCTGTGCAACAACTTACCCGAATTTGGGTCCCACAATCGCACCGTATTATCATCACTTCCGCTGGCAAGCCGCGTTTGGCTGGGGTCAAACGCCACTGACAGAACCCGGTTTTGATGACCTTTGAGGGTGTGCAACAACTTACCCGAGTTTGAGTCCCACAATCGCACCGTATAATCAGAACTTCCGCTGGCAAGCCGCGTTTGGTTTGGGTCAAACGCCACTGATAGAACCCCGTATTGATGACCTTTGAGGGTGTGCAACAACTTACCCGAGTTTGGGTTCCACAATCGCACCGTATTCTCATAACCATTTCCGTAGGCAAGCCGCGCATGGATTGGGTCAAACGCTACAGTTGTAACACTGTAGTATCGCCATTGCTCTCCGATGGTGTGCAACAGCTTACCCGAGTTTAAATCCCACAATCGCACCGTCCCATCACCACTTCCACTGGCAAGCCACGCATTGTTTGGCTCAAACGCCACAGACCGAATAGTGTTACCTTTAAGGGTGTCAGGCAGCTTTCCCAAGAATCGCTCCACCATCCCATCATAACTTCCACTGGTAAGTCGTGTGTAGTTTAGGTCAAACAACACAGATTCTACGCTACCCTGGTAATCTTCTGAGGTATACAACAAACGATAGTCAGCACTACGCCAGATTTCGATAATATTATCATGACAACGAGTCACAAATCGCACACCATTTGAACTATAAATAGCAATAGCAGCTTTCAGCGGCTGCCGCATACTATCGGAACTATAAATAGCAATAGCATCCTTCAGCGGGTGCAACCGTTGCACGACCGCAAGCAAGTTTTCCCGAACTAACTCATACTTAGCTTCGGTCAAATCACACTCCAGAAAATTGCAATTATTGAGATTGGCATTAAAAAAAATTGCGCCCTTTAACTGTGCTTGAGGTAAAGTCGCGGCCTCTAAATTGATGTCAGCTAATTGCGCGTTTTGGAGTTGCATTCCACTTGGAAACTGTAACAATTGTTGCAACTTCGCCAAATCCGTGATTTTTTCCGCCATTCCAGCCGCAATGCGTTGGGACCAATACCATATTTGTAAAGCGTTTTCAGAAATTTGGGGTTGGTAGGCATTGGTTAACAGATTTTCGAGTAGCGTTTTAAATTGATTACTATGTTCTAATTGGGTCAAAAAATACACCACTTTCCGATCTAAACGGCGTGTATTGAGAACACTGATATTTTCTTTTGCCAAGCCGGCATGGATTTCATACGCCAAAAAATATTCCATAAAGGAACGGTGCATAAAGACAAATTCATTATTTTCGCATTTAAAAAAAGTTGCGGTTTGTATTTCTCTGGTAATCATGTCCAACTTAAAATCAATTTTATACCCCATTAACCGCTCCACAAACGGCAATAACTCCTTAGAAACAGAAAGAGTATTCCGTTTGCTATCCCACATCTGCCACGCCAATTTCAACATTAACTGCAACCGGCTATCTGGATCCAACAAACGCTTTTTCTCATTCGCCGGTCGTATCCACTGATTGGTATAATATTCATACAACTTTGCCGCCGTGATATGTTGCGACTTATCAAATTTAGGCAAAGTCTTGACAATCATATCTAACAACAACGGCCTTTCCGCCAAACCGCGCATGTCATAAATATGTTCAATCTTATCCCAATCCTCCACAACATGCTCCGGTCGAGTGCGCTGCAAATATGCCTTAATCTTCGCATCATCAAACAACTGCAAATAAACCACCTGCTGCCGAGTCCCATATTGGCGTTGATCTTGGTACAATTTAGTTTCCGTTTCTGTAAATGTAGACTCATTTATAATTTTAGTCTGCTCTTGTGGATCCTTAAAATACCGAGTGCTACAAGTCAAAATTACCTTACTCCGATGTTCAGCCGCCCGCGCCAATTCCCGAAAATTATCGCGCATGGTATCATAGCGAATCCGAGCCGCCATTTCATCAAAACCGTCAAACAACAATATCACCTTACCCAACCGCAACATAAATTCAAAATTGGCATACGACACATTCGTCAAGTCGTGATAATTTTGAAAATGAGTGGTGATAATACTTTCCAAGGTAATTGCTTTCCGCACATCATGTAGTGGAATCAACACTGGAGCCGGATGATGTAACGGATCATCTTGAAACGCCCGCCCCCATTGATAAGCGATATAATTGGCTAACGTGGTTTTGCCGGTTCCAAAATCCCCCAAAATCGTCATAAGATTTTCATTAGGCTTGCCCAACCAATGAGCGACATGAGCCAACGCTGGCACAACCTTTTTCTCATCGGTACAAATATCCGGGGGAATAAACCAATCATTGCCAGACCAAATTTTATCCACAATATCAGTTTTATACTGCTCAATCAAATTATCAACATATTCCCGCAACGGGACTAATTTATCTGTCAATGGATGTGATAAATTTTTTCCAATTATTTCAATCATTAAGTTCAATCTCCATACAAAAGTGGCCGGTATCGTTTTTCACGGTTAAGTTAAGCAACGAATTTTGGTGCTAAACGAATAAGACTCAACAACCTTCTTAGTACTTTTTGGAATCCAAACCTTTAGATTTGGACATGTACTTTTTGGAATCCAAACCTTTAGATTTGGACATGTACTTTTTGGAATCCAAACCTTTAGATTTGGACATGTACTTTTTGGAATCCAAACCTTTAGATTTGGACATG
>Ga0233403_10001104_pt1 | contig 12684 bp, 11 predicted proteins | sample Na_oxic_1_MG_FD_179866 | JGI IMG/M metagenome (GOLD analysis project Ga0233403, IMG submission 179866) | Seawater microbial communities from Saanich Inlet, British Columbia, Canada - Na_oxic_1_MG | ecosystem: Environmental > Aquatic > Marine > Inlet | place: Canada: British Columbia | collected...
TATAGAATGCTATCTAAAATGATAACGCATTTATTATTTTACTAATAGTTAATTCGACTTTGTCATGTTCAAAATTAACCGCCGACAAACGCCATCAAAAATAGTATTTTTGAAAATAGTATCTCTTGTACAAACAGCAACGGGAAGGTATTCATTAGTAGAATTAAATATAACATTTCGGCATCCTTCATTTTCCAATTTACCATTTTTTGTCATGTGGAGGATAAACTGTTCACTACTTTTATAGGGATATGAAGGATGCCAACATTTTTAATTAGTAAAGGCACTCGAAAAATGGCGATCACAAAAAATTGCTACAATATTAGAGAACCATTATAAATACCATTTTTTTGCAAAAATAGTATTTCTTTAAGCCTTCTGACTTTAAAAACTAGAACATCAAGTTTATAACTTCCAACCCCCACTATTTTTGAAGAGTGCCAAAGAAAATATTCAATGACAAATTCATACTCTCAACCCGAACTGTTCCAACCGTGGAATGATGCTTGTGAACGCTGGCTGCTCAACCAAGCGACGAATTTAGAGCAACTATTTTCTGAAGATAAGGAAAAGCAAGATAACCGCGATGAAGAAATGCGTATTGCTGATATTGCACTAAATGGTTTTATTAGTACAATGGCCATTTTCGGCGCAATTGAAATAGGTTTGTTTGAAACCTTACAATCTGGTCCCTACCAGTTAGATGCATTAGCCCAGCAACTCAAAGTCCAAAAAACTAATCTCTATCGTTTGCTCTTAACGCTACAACGTATTGGTTTAGTTAAATTAATCTCATCAGAATATGTATTGCAAACACCAGCACGACGTTTTTTTACCCCGACTGCCCAGGAGTTTGAGCCTTACTTGTGGACACGATTATCCATGACTCGCATTTTTTTGCAAAAATATGTCACACAATGGGCCGACATGGTACGAGGGCAGCGTCAATTTGATGAATTGGAATGGCCCCCCCATGATGAACAAGCATTTCGTCATTTTGAATCTATTATGATAGCTGAAGTCCCCTACCTTGCAGCACGGCTCAAACCTATCATACAAGAAAAATCAACTAAACGTCTTCTTGATGTAGGTGGGAATGGAGCTATTGCTTCATTACTGGCTGTCCAGCAACCTGATTTGAACGTTACGGTATTAAATTGGCCCCATGCTGGTTCGTTTATCGCTGAAATAGTAGAAAAGTTTAAAGTTGCTGAACAAGTTCGTCCCTATCTAGCTGATTTTTTGGAGGACAGCTTTCCGACTCATTATGATGCCGTTTTGTTTTCACGGGTACTGATAAATTGGCCGGATGAAGTCGTCAGCAGACTACTGAGCAAAACCTATCAAGCACTTGATTCAGAAAAAGGGCGGATTATTATCTATGAACATAAGGGAAATATTAAAGAAGGTGTGAACCATATTTGGTTGACATTTATGGCAATGGGAATCAATGCCCAGGTTTTTGGACGCACCCCTTTAAGATGGATTGATTTATTAGATCAAGCAGGTTTTCATAATCCGCGCCTACAGAATGATGGTAATGAAAAAGGGTATAGGGTCATCCAAGCATTTATTGGTCATGAATTAAATGAAATCGAACAACTTCGCCCTTCACAAACCATTTATCACAACGGAGATACAGTGCGGATTACTTTGCCACCATTATCAAAAGGACAAACTCAATATGTAGGCATCAAAGTGCCTGCGGGTGGACAAACTTTTGTTGTCAATCAATTTAATAGCTTACAACCTTTTAATGGGATGAATTTATTTCCATGGCAAGGTGATGAAACGGTGATTGAGCAAGTTGTACTCCCTAATCTACCCCGTGGTAAATATTTACTTTATTTATTACAGGCACCCGAAGGGGTTTCCGCACTGTCTCCATCAGGGCAATGGATATTAAATGTATCAACATTTAGGATAAAATAATGGTTAATTGTTAATGATTAATGTTTAGTAATTATTTAGTTTTAGCGTGTTATAAGTATTATTTTTTGAAAAATAGTATTTCCTTTTATTAATTTATACCTTTAAAGAGGCACTCTTCAAAAATGTTAGGGGCAACCAGTCAGTCTTGCCCCTACATACCCATTTTCCATAGTAGGAGCAATCCTACTTGCTGTGCCCTTTTCAGGATAAATGAAGGGGCTTTTTTTTAAAGAAACCAAGTTTTTTTGAAAAAACTTGGTTTCTAGTTTGGGGTTGGGTATGTTATTTATTTGGAAGTCTCTTAGTGGCTAACGGAGATAGTTCACTATTAACCATTTATAAAGAAGGCTGCATTTGTTCCGGCTTAACTTTTGGCATCAAAATTTCGTCTGCATCATCAATATCTACCATCTGTCCACGAACATCTTCTAATGGTAATTCAAAATCATTCCACCCTTTCACGCCGGTTTTTAACGACTTGACAGAATGATAACCCATCATTTGCATTGTATAAGCGGCAAGAACGCTACGTTGACCGGAACGGCAAATAACAATAATCTCTTTTTCCCGTGACCCGACAAGCTCAGGTCTAGTATCGTCATAACCGTAGTCACAAGCGGGTTCTAAAATGCCACGCGGTACATTCATAGAGCCTTTGATATGTAAGGTGTCAAATTCATAAGGCTCACGTATGTCAAGTAATAGTGGGGCATCTTGTTCAGTTACTATCTGATCTTGTAAATCCCAAGGGAATACTTCATCGACTGAATTGAGACAGTCATTAATGATCTCTTTGAAACTTTTTTTCATGGCTACGTCACCTATGTCATAAAATAAAGTACCTTGTTAAAACTCAATATACTTATCCAGATAAATTTTGACTTACCGAATCAAATACTCTTTTTTAAAGAAATAGTACTTGTTGTCGGTCAAAACTTTTATGAATAACTATATTAAGCATATCAATTGGGTGCAGTTCCTCCTGTCTCCTATAAAATAAAAAGTTATTGAAAATCAATTAGTTATTTATTTTCGCCTTTTTAGTGATAATTATAACTTGTTGAAATATATGGATATTTGTTTTCTGGGAGATGAGATGAATTGCACCCATATCAATTTATGTCATGTCAATATATTAGTATGTTCTAATATACAATATTATAGAAATAAATAATCCAATTTTCAATTTTCTCCAAAAGGTATTGATAACTATTAACTTCTTTTTGACAAAAGAACTTATAGGAACGTGCATAAAATAATTTCTAAAACTCGCTTTGAAAACCTGACAGGTTTTAGAAACCTGTCAGGTTTAGTTGTCGATTTTATTTCATGCACATTCCATAGTATGTGCCTATCAGTTTTGTGAAAATATAAAATGCAAATCAGAAATACTATTTTTCAAAAAATAGTATTTCTAGTACACCATTTTCACAAATTTTAAGTACGTTATAAGTCAACAAAAATCAATGGTCTCGCAATCAAAGCCAAATGGAGTTGACAAAAGAGCTTAAATACAATATCATAACCAAGTCACTTTTAAAGATGGGTTTGGGCTTTGCCAAGCAAAAAAGTAACTCCGAGCTGCAAGGGGATAATTGGTTGATCGTTCCCATGTTCGGATTTATTGACATTTATCAATGCGAATAAAGAGTTGAGAAATCCTTTTAAAATCATATAATTAAAATTGGTGATTTTGGGCGATATCCTGGGTTAGTTTTCTAACCCATTGTTTTTAGTAGATACACAAATTTCAACTCTTAATTCGCATTATCAATAGATGTTAACACTTAACAACAGAATTACAATCTGAAAACACTATTTTGATTAGGGAACACAAGTCACAAAATAACTTGGGCATTTGGTGAAACGAAGTCAGATTAGGAACATGCATGAAATAATCAGGGCAACCATAAAGGTGTGCAACCAACATAATGTGACAATCCGTAGGGTAACCACAAGGGATTACCCCTACGATATTTCAATTGATGTAGGGGCAATTCTTTATGGTTGCCCTAGTTATTTTATGCACGTTCCTTAATTTAAATGCTCACGCTTTCGTCGCATTGAGACGCTAAGTAAGTTAAGTTAATCTTGAAACTTTGCGTCTTTGCTCCTAAAACGTGAGATAAAATTTAAATGTGACAAAGTAGAATTAGAAACCAACTTTCTAACTCAAACGGGAAGTTATTTCGTGACCATTCCTAATTGACGAAAGAGGTAAATATAAACCATGGATAAAACCTATTACAATGCCGTCACTGAAATGGAAAAAACGCAAGTCAACCGTGAGTATGTGCTGGGTTGGATGGGAGGGTATTTGCAAAATCCCATGCGTGAAGAACAACGCCTGAATGAAACTTACGAAGCAGGTTATGCTGATGGCAATGAAGGCAATACAGGTAATTTTGCCCAATGGGCAAAAAAATAAATCGTTAGGTGATTTCCTATAAAAAATTATCACATCAAACATGTTAGAAATACTATTTTGAAAAATAGTATTTCTTTAAAACAGCTATTGATTTATAGAAATCACCCTAGCAGCCTGTCTTCGATCTAACATTTGGTGCTGGACGGAGTTTGTAACCCTGTCCGAAACGTTTTTTCCCGTTTGATTTTTTTAAGGAAGGGAAAAGTGACTTCGCCTGCTGCAAACCCCGCGAAAGCAAAACAATTTCTCCGACAGGCTGTTAGGTAACTATACTGCACACGGGCACAAACTGAATTTTTCTTATTTGAGGAAGGTGGGCAAAAAAAAAGACTTTAGGAGCCCTACATAAAAGTTTAAATTATGCCCGCGTGCAATATAGAAAAAAATAATATACATTCGTTGCACCAATAAAGGATTGCCCCTACGTTGAATATTGTAGGGGCAATCCCACTTGCCGTGTTCCTGATTGGTATATTATTTTTTGTGATTTGCCTAAGCAACCCATCACCGAGTTAGGGAGAACATCATTTATGCCGAGTGTCCGCATGTACTGTACGAATATTTGTCCCTTTTGCATGAAGGCCGAACGTTTACTAAATCTAAAAGGGGTACAAAAAATACACAAAATTTTTGTCGATATAAGCCACCAAGAAATGGAAAACATGATTAAAATCACAAAACGGCGCACGGTACCCCAAATTTTTATTGGAGATAGGCATGTGGGTGGTTATGATGATTTAGTTGAACTGGATTTAGAAGGAGAGCTTGACTCTTTACTATGAACCTACCCCACTATTCAAAAATGCGGAACCATTCATTCCAATCGTTTGTTTTTTAACCAAAAAACGAGGGTATCGCTCTCCGATTTTTCAAAAAATCTGATTGCTTAGCTCAAAAATGAATAGTGGGATAGCTTCATGCTAGTCATACCGTTATTAATAAATATTATTAAAAGTTATTTTCATTTTAAATGTTAATCTTAAATCTTAATATTAATCTATTTCGTATCAATGGATTGATATTAAGGTTTTAACTAAGATTTAAAGTGCTACTGAAATAATAATCCAGTACGGTTTTGACATATGTTCTGCCTATCCAGGCATTGTAATCACTTAATATTAAAAAATAAAAAGCAATACTGCTTGATTATTCATAAATGTATTGCTAAAATTTCATCTGTTGTAATATTGTTCTGAGTGTGGTAAATAAGTTACACTGAATTAAAATAAATTTTGATGATAACGCTATGAGACTAAGTTAAATTTTTAAATAGCCTGTGCTAATAATTAATTTTGAACCTTCGTTATTAAATTGATAGACTGTTTTCAAAAAGTGTGATATTGGCCTAGACTTTTGCTTCAATGTGAAGCCGTAGTGTTTGGAATCTTAAATTTTTCGTTTGATGTCAAATTAATCATCACAATAAGGAAACTTAATTTATGTTTGATTGCTCTGGTCGTAAGATCTTAATCGGGGTAGTCACGGGTACTCTGCTGTCAACGGCAGCGTTTTCCGTTTTGGCTACTAACGATAAAATTAGTCATCGTCTTCTTGATTCTCAGGGAAAACCTGTGTTGACGACACGTCTGAACGAATGTGTCCAGACCCCTAGAACACCTAACACGCCAAATCAGTTATTTGTCATCTGCGGTGACGTTATTGATAGAGACGAAGATGGCATAATGGATGACGAAGACGTTTGTCCCGATAACACACCGGAAGAAATTTCCAAAGGTGTTGACCAAAGTGGGTCTAATAAAGGCTGTCCTATAGATACCGATAATGACGGTGTCCCTAATTATCGTGACGATTGCCCAGAAAACACGCCCTTAGAAATCTCTAAAGGTGTTGATTCACGCGGTTGTCCGTTAGATACGGATCAGGATGGTGTGCCTGATTATAAAGACTTGTGTCCAAATACACCTTATGGTGCTGCGGTTGATGAGCATGGCTGTGCTATTATAGACGAGAAAACGATAGACATGGTTCTTGCCGGCGATGTGACTTTTGCCTTTGATAAGGCTATTTTAACCTCGCAAGCCGAGACAACCCTCAAAGAGCTTGTCAATAGAATTGGGGTTGACTTCATTGAAACTATACAAGTCGTGGGTTATACGGATAGTGTGGGTAGTGAAAAGTACAACATGAAATTGTCCGAAGAACGGGCAAATAGTGTAGCCAACTACCTAATCATCCTTGGTATCCAAGCCAGTAACATTAGTAGCTGGGGCGAAGGTGAAAGTAACCCGATTGCTGATAACAGCACCAAGATGGGTCGTGCTACAAACCGTCGTGTTGAAGTTAAGATCACGCAGATTAAGAAAAAATAAAAGTGTTCTCAAGTTCAATGTTCCTTGGTTATGAATATACTTTTAAATGGCTGAAATTTGGACTTTTATGTCGGGGCAACGTCTTTTTTTGCCCACCAACAGTTTAAAAAAAGTCCAAAAATTACCCGTTAGTAGTATAGTTGAGTCTTAGGGACTTGCTGCGATGTTCCATAAGGGACATCGCATTTTTTTTGCTTATTGATAACTTAGACTTTTAACTGATGAAACTCATTGTGACTGGTGGTGCCGGTTTTATTGGCTCGGCGGTGATTCGCTATCTCATTAATGAAACCGATGTAACGGTTTTAAATGTTGATAAACTCACTTATGCAGGCAATCTTGAATCTTTATCCACCGTAAAAAATAATTCCCGTTGCCATTTTGCTCAGGTTGATATTTGTGATACGTCGGCATTACAACAACTATTTACCCAGTTCAGACCTGATGCCATTATGCACTTGGCAGCCGAATCGCATGTGGACCGTTCTATAGATGGTCCGGCTGAATTTATTAACACTAATATTGTTGGCACCTACAGCTTACTTGAAGTGGTGCGGCATTATTGGCAAAGTCTTGATGATGTAGCAAAAACACGGTTTCGTTTTCATCATGTTTCGACTGATGAAGTGTACGGGAGCTTAGGAAAGGATGGACTTTTTAGCGAATCAACCTCTTATCAACCCAATTCACCATATTCAGCAAGTAAAGCAGCTTCTGATCATTTAGTACGCGCTTGGCACCACACTTTTAAATTACCGATTGTGACCACGAATTGTTCTAATAATTATGGTCCTTATCAATTTCCTGAAAAGCTGATTCCCTTAATAATTCTCAATGCGTTAGAGGGTAAGCCATTGCCTGTTTATGGTAAAGGTGATAATGTACGTGATTGGTTGTACGTTGATGATCATGCTCTGGCACTTTATTTAGTTTTAGAACGGGGGCAAGTAGGTGCAACGTACAATATTGGTGGGCATAACGAAAAAACAAATTTAGAAGTGGTGCAAACATTATGTACGACTCTTGATGAACTATTACCAACATCGTCCCATAAACCCCATAATCAATTAATCCACTTTGTAACGGATCGCCCAGGACATGATTTGCGTTACGCTATTGATGCCAGCAAAATTCAAAAAACTTTAGGTTGGAAACCGATTGAAACATTTGACACTGGTTTACGCAAAACGGTGCAATGGTATTTAAAAAATAGCCATTGGTGGCAACGAGTACGCGATGGTAGTTATCGTGGCGAACGTTTAGGGCTAATGGTTAATGGTTAATGGTGGAACTGATAACTGATAACTGAGAAAAATGAAAGGTATTATTTTGGCAGGTGGCTCTGGTACACGTTTGCACCCCGTTACTCAAGCGGTGTCTAAACAATTACTACCCATTTATGATAAACCAATGGTATATTATCCACTAACTACCTTAATGTTAGCGGATATCACTGACATTTTATTGATTTCGACTCCCCAAGATACTCCCCGTTTTGAACAATTATTAGGGAATGGTCATCAATGGGGTATTAATATTAGTTATGCTGTACAACCGTCACCGGATGGTTTGGCACAAGCTTTTATTATTGGTGAATCGTTTATCGGTACATCAACGAGTGCCTTGGTACTCGGTGATAATATTTTTTATGGTCACGGTTTCCAAAACCAGGTACAACAAGCTGCTACCTTAAGTTGCGGTGCCACCGTGTTTGCTTATCAGGTGCATGATCCAGAGCGTTATGGGGTCGTTGAATTTGATAAGAACGGTAAAGCAATTAGTCTTGAAGAAAAACCTAAATCACCCAAATCTCGCTATGCCGTGACCGGCTTGTATTTTTATGACAATGATGTCGTAGATATTGCCAAGCACATTAAACCTTCCGCCCGGGGTGAATTAGAAATCACTGATGTTAATAAAATTTATTTACAACGCAATACGTTGTCAGTAGAAAAAATGGGACGTGGCATGGCTTGGTTAGATACCGGTACCCATGCTGCATTGTTAGAAGCTTCTTTATTTGTAGAAACCATTGAAAAAAGACAGGGGCTTAAAATTGCCTGTCCTGAAGAAATCGCTTGGCGAAAGGGCTATATCAACGATGAACAATTAGCGACTTTAGCTAACACCTTGATAAAAAATAATTACGGTCAATATCTCAAATCCATTTTGGCACAAGAAATTTAATGAAAGTCACAACCACAACCATCCCAGATGTATTACTGATAACCCCCAAAGTTTTTGGGGATTCACGCGGTTTTTTTTTAGAAACATTTAATGCAGCCCGTTATGCCGAGGCAGGTATTCCCGGACCCTTTGTACAAGATAATCATTCCCACTCCGCCAAAGGCGTATTACGCGGACTGCATTTTCAAAAGCAATATCCGCAAGGTAAATTAGTTTATGTCACCCTTGGTAGCGTATTTGACGTTGCCGTCGATATTCGTAAAAATTCACCATCGTTTGGACAATGGGTAGGTGTCACTTTATCCGCTGACGATCATCAACAATTTTATGTTCCACCCGGTTTTGCCCATGGCTTTTGTGTCTTATCAGAATTTGCTGATTTTCACTACAAATGTACCGATTATTATCATCCGGAAGATGAAGGCAGTATTCGTTGGGATGATCCAAGAATAGGCATTCAATGGCCCATCATTGAACCCACATTGTCAGCTAAGGATGCTAATGCACCTTTTTTAAAGGACTTGTAAACATGCGAATTTCCCAAAAAGCGTGGGCGAACACGCAGATTCGCCCCATATGCATCAAGGCAAGCTTTTTGCGTGCCCCCATCTCTATGATTTATATCAGATATGATGAGGGACATCGCAGTAAATAAATTACGCAGACCTGACAGGTTTTGAAAACCTGTCAGGTCTTTAAGCCGCGTATATTATTTTCTGCCTTGTCCCTGATGATGAGGTTTGGCTTTATGTGGGTATTTTGTCCTTGACAAATTGAACCGCAATAGATTGACCTTTGGTTCCATAATGCCCAATGTAAGCCTAGCTCAGAGCCTAGTTATAGGTGCTAAGGAACGTGCATGAAATAAACTCGACAACTAAACCAGACCTGGCAGGTTCAAAAGAAAACCTGCCAGGTCAAAATCCAGTTTGGACGCTGCTCTTGACCTGCCAGGTTTTGTTTTAACCTGGCAGGTCTGGTTTTAAAGTTGACTAAATTATTTTATGCACGTTCCTAAGTTGTGGACTTGCATGGGAAAAAGCAACCAAGCAAAAAGCTTGCCTTGATGCATATGAGGTTCGCTCCTACAAAAAACCGTAAACGTAGGGCAGACCTGCGTGTTTGTCCTATTTTTTTCTTCCCTTAAGTAGATAAGTCACCATTTCCCCTTTACCTTTTACATTAATAGAACCCCGCTGTTTACAAATAAATTTATCTTTGATGCGTTGGTAAGTTGTTTCCGAAACTTGTATTTCATCCTGAACACCTTGCGATTCCATACGACTGGCAATATTCACCGTATCTCCCCACAAATCATAGTTAAACTTATGTTTACCAATAATACCCGCAACAACCGGACCCGTATGGATTCCAATACGAATTTTAAAATTATCGTGATATTGTTTGTTTAATATTTCAAGTTTTTTAAGCATTTCTAAAGCTAAGTTAGCAACCGCTTCGGCATGATCAAGACGTGCTGTCGGTACACCCCCTACCAACATATACGCATCACCAATCGTTTTAATTTTTTCTAAACCATGCTTTTCCGTTAATTGGTCAAAAGATGAAAAAATTTGGTTGAGTTTATCAACTAATTCTGAGGCTGAAATGCCGGTGGACAATTCTGTAAATCCCACTAAATCAGAAAATAACACCGTCGCTTCAGAAAAACGGTCGGCAATGGTATGTTCGCCTTTTTTCAGACGTTCTGCAATAGCTTGGGGTAAAATATTTAGCAATAAATTTTCTGATTTTTGTTGTTCATGTTGCAATTTTTTCAGAAAGTCACGTTCACGATCTCTGAGCCTTTTACGTTCAAGGGTGGCAGAAATTTTTGCGTTTAAAATGACTTGATTAAACGGTTTTTGTAAATAATCTTCTGCCCCCATTTCTATACAACGCACCACGCTATCAATTTCATCTAAAGCCGAAATCATAATAACCGGAATGCGCCAAAGTTCTTGATCACCTTTGATTTCTTCCAATACTTGATAACCATCCATTTCTGGCATAATGATATCAAGTAGAATTAAATCAAAGTTTTGATGGCGAATTTTATCCAGGGCTTGGCGACCATTTTCGGCTATTTGTACTTTAAATCCTTGTTTATCTAAGCGGCGTGATAATAAATCACGATTACTTTCTTTATCATCTACTACCAATAGCAGCCCAAAATTTAAATTAACAGGAGATTCATCGTCATGTCTATTAACTTTCGACGAAGATGAAACAGGTTGACGGTTTAAATTTCCTTTATTAGAGGAAATCGATACAGTACGTACTTTTTTATTGACTAATGTGGAATTTGAATTCATCAATTCAGATTTCTTTTTGAGTGCGGTTTCTGATTCCTTGGAAAGATAAGACAGATCACTAATCAAAGTCAGCAAACGTTGTGCTGAAGTCAGAATTTTTTGTAGATCGACACAAGCGGTTGGGTGATTTTCTGCCTCAATATCTTCAAGCAACATTTCACCATAACCAATAATGGCATTGATGGGGTTGCGTAAGTCATGACGGACTGTGGAAGTAAAGGCTTCAAAGTCAATTTCACCATGGAGATAATCTTTTTTAGAAAACAATTGCGTAATTAAAGCTGATAATTGTTCACCGGCCGTCAACATTTTATTCATATCCGAAATAAAATCCGGACACTTGAGATGCTCATCGGCGTATTCTAAAAGCATCTCAGTATAGGCGATGATGGTGCTGGTGGGGGTCAATAAATCATGCCCCATATCCACCAGTTCAATTGTCCCATTGAAATCGCCCTCGCCGAATGGCTCCGAACCGTCCTTTTTTACCGCGATCATAGCGAATCTCTCAGCTTATTGCTCTTATTGTGCTAGTAATGCTTCAATTTTACCTAGCAAACGTGGCAGTTCTATGGGTTTGGTATCATAGTCATCACAACCGGCAGCGATTGCTTGCTCTCGATCACCAGACATCGCATGAGCTGTCAAAGCAATAACCGGAATATGTTGGGTATCTTCCGCGTTTTTAATTTCTTTGGTAGCAGTCCAACCATCTTTGACCGGTAAGCTCATGTCCATCAAGATTAAATCGGGATGCGAAAGATGTGCCGTATCCACGCCTTCTCCCCCATCTTTCGCAACCACGACATCAAAACCTTTACGTTTTAAACGTCTGGAAAGCATGTCACGATTCATTTCATTGTCTTCCACCAATAAAATTTTGGGCATTCATAGTCTCCTTAGATTTTTTATAAAAAATATACCATCACATTAAGCGTGTTAGGAGTAGTTCGTAATAAGTTAGACAATTGTGGCTATTTTTATCGTAACTACTCAGCCTTGAGATAAATCTCAAAGCTAACAGCTCAAGCAGGCACAAGCGGTGCTAAACTATTCAGTCTGCTTTAGCAGACTTTAGCTTTCAGCATTGCAATTTATTTCAAGGCTGAATGGCTATTTTTATCAAAATTATCACATTAAGATAATACCAAACTGTACAACTTATTCGCGGACAACTCCTTAAAATTCGTCATTTTCCACCGAAAAAACTATTACCTCGAAACTATTTTTCAAAAAATAGTATTTCTTTAAGACCTATTTATTCCTTTAGGAATGAGAATTGAATAATATACTTTCGAGGTTTGAGTTTTTTGAAGAAAAACTCAAACCTCGAAAACTAAACCTGACAGGTTTTAAAAACCTGTCAGGTTTGGCTTGAAAGTTTCGGATGTTATTAAAGCTTCATTCCTTAAGGAATTTACCTAAGTTATATTATAGATTGTAAGCCACTGATAAAATGTGGCGTAGAGATGAATAGGTATTTTTATTTGTA
>Ga0233403_10001105_pt1 | contig 12649 bp, 12 predicted proteins | sample Na_oxic_1_MG_FD_179866 | JGI IMG/M metagenome (GOLD analysis project Ga0233403, IMG submission 179866) | Seawater microbial communities from Saanich Inlet, British Columbia, Canada - Na_oxic_1_MG | ecosystem: Environmental > Aquatic > Marine > Inlet | place: Canada: British Columbia | collected...
AAATCGGATTTCTTGAGCCTTACTTAATGTGCAACTAAAAGTGTTTGCCTTACTTGATATAGACATCCATTTGGAAAATTTAATATCCCAAGATTCTGGGGGAGGAAATAGGGGACAGACCACATTTTATATTATATAATTATGACCGGTTATAATCCTTTATTCTTATACTAATGTCTCGTCGTTCTCGTTTAAAACTTGATGGGATTCCAATACATATAAGGAAACCGGGCAACAATCGAAACGCCGGTTTCTATGCGGATGAAGATTACCAGTTTTACCTTGAATCTCTTGATGCGTATTGCCATGATGAAGAAGTGAAAGTACATGCTTATGTCTTAATGACCAACCATGTTCATTTGTTAGTCACACCAACCGATGGAAATGGCCCGTCATTCGTTCCAAAGCGATTAGGACTTTGTTATGTGCAATACATAAATCGTACCTATAGACTTCCTTATAGTTTATGGGAAGGTCGTTTTCGTTCCAGCTTAGTTTTCGAGGCTATCCTTCTAAGCCGCGACAGCATACGATATCAAAGGTTTGAGTTATCAGTGGTGTTGCTACTAAAGTGTCGCGGCTTAGACGTATAGCCTTATGGATTAAGCGGGTTTTATTATATATTTTAATCGGTATAATATTTAGTAAAAAGTTATAATCAGAAATTTTTAAATAGGGGGCTTGAACATTAATCAGTTTATCCCCACAATATTATCCAACTTGAAAGGTGTTTTTTTGGTTGAAAGCCCTATTTTTATTTTTCAAACAAAAAATTGACAAATCAATAAAAAATAGTAATTAATTATAAAAATGTCCCCCTTTGTCCCACTTTTTAGGAGCAGAAGCAACAGACATGAATATTCAAGTAGATCGTAGTAAAACCAATAAAATTATTATTACTTGTGACGGAAAATTTGATCCTTCAACAGCAGGACTATTGGAAGAAACTATTGGGTCCAGTCATTAAAGAAAATAGACCCATTGTTTTAGATGAAACTGAAGTAATGTTAGGGCGTGAAGCCACTGTGCCGTCTGCAACCGAAGGCTCAACGGCTCTAACCGAAAACATGAATATTCAAGTGAATCGTCGGGACAAGAGAATTGTTATGACTTGTGACGGAAAATTAGATCATTCAACAGTAGTACTGTTGGAAGAAACTATTGGCTCAGTGATCAAAGAAAATACCCCCATTTTTTTAGATTTGGCCAAAGTTAATCAATATATAGCCTAAAATAGAATTTAAAATGAGATTCCATTTTTTCCTTTCGGTCGATTAGTGACGAGCCACGCAAATGATCAGAGAGCCATATTTTTTTAATTTTGAGCGGGAATTGCTGCCCAGTTTGACATAATTGTTCCAACTGGAAAAAAATGGGCGAACCGCAAGTAACACAATTTGTTTTGACTTGATTTATTCTTAAGGAGAGAAAATGTTATGACTATCAAGGTAATTGGAGCGGGATTGCCTCGTTGCGGTTCTGTATCTATGAAGGCTGCCTTGGAGATACTAGGATTTGACAAATGTTACCAGATGAAGGAACTGGCATATAATCCAGAGCAAATTGAGTTTTGGGAAGTGGCCGCTTGCGGGAAAACAGTCGCTTGGGATGTTCTTTTTAAAAACTATCAGTCCACCATAGGCTATCCGGGCGTTTGTTTTTATAAACAATTGATGAAACAGTATCCTGATGCCAAGGTTATTCTGAACATACGGGATACCGACTCATGGTATCGCAGCGTCATAAATACGATTCATGCTTTCGCAGAGGAAAAACATTACAAATGGCGCCCCCCGTATTCCCGTCGGCAGGAATATATTATGCGGGAATTTCGCGTGGCAGATAAAGTTTTATGGGAGGATAGGCGGAAACATGGAAGACCGTGACCATACAATCCAATGTTTTGAGCGACACATTGCTGAGGTGAAGCAGATCGTTCCTCAAGAACGACTTTTGGTTTATGAAGTACCGGAAGGTTGGCAACCGCTGTGTGATTTTTTAAATGTCCCGGTTCCAACGGATAAACCTTTTCCAAATAAGAATTCAACCGGGAAGGGTTTCAAAAAGGTCCGTCAACTGATACTGGAAGGTAAAGAATGATGAACGAAACATTACAACAGAAACTGAATGCGTTTGACGATACTTTAGAATTCGCATATGCTAAGACAATTCCGGCTGACTGGTATACTGATCCGGAGATTTATCGTAAGGAATGTGATAATGTGTTTCAGAATAATTGGTTACTGGTGGGTCATCTACACCAACTAGAAGAACCAAGTTCTTATTTTACGATTGAAATCGCCGGCAAACCCATTTTAGTCGTGCGCAAGAATTCGGGTGAACTACGCGCTTTTGCCAATGTTTGTCCTCATCGGGGGGCACAATTAACTTCAAACAGTTGCGGGAAAGCTTCTAGGCTAAAATGCCCTTATCATGGATGGAGTTTTGATTTAGACGGTAATTTAACCGGCGTACCGTATTTCGACGATGTCAAAGATTTTTCCCGTGAAGAACACGGATTATTTTCACTTACCGTGGAAACTTGGGCCAATTTTATTTTCATTCATATGGGTCAGGATCGCATACCGCTTACTGAATATCTATCGCCGATGCCGGAAAGAATCACCGAGCAGGTTCAAGAAATGCATTTCGTAGAAGTTCACGAATATTCAGTTGAGTGTAATTGGAAAGTGTTTGTCGATAACGCGCTGGAGGGCTACCACATGCCCATTGTGCATGGCAACGGAGGTATTGGTAATTTAGTCAAAGATTTTAACATTGAGTACCATAAGTACTTGAACATACAGCATTGTCTGTTGACTAAAAAAATGGGTATCAATGATGAACGTGTTTCCAAGTCCCGTACAAGTGAGGCTCAGTTATACTGGTTGTTTCCAAATGTACTGATAAATATCTTTAGCAATTTCATGGTAACTCTGTGTATACTACCCTATGGCTTGGATCGAACTAAAGTTGTTATATCCCAATATTCCAAGGAACATCCGTCACAACTTCCCCCTGAAGCCATAGCGGATAGCGTGTATGTCTCTGAAAGAACCCTGAAAGAAGATGGAGCGATATGTCAGAAAGTACAACTTGGATTGTCCAGCGGTTTTTTTAACACTGCTCGTCTGAGTGTGAAATATGAAGGTAACATTTACCATTTCCATAAATTGCTGGCGCAGGCACTTCGTAAAAATTGACCATTTTCCAGTGGAATATTTAGGAATGACGATTATTTTCTTCTGATTGTAACGGATTTTGGGGAAGGGTATAAAAAGGGGTTATTTGAGCTATCAATATAAATAATTTTTTAATTTTAAATTGTTAATGATAAATGGCGTGTTCAAAATGATGAAGTTATAACAGATTGTTTTTCAATGAAAATAATTATATTACCCAAATTGATAAGGTATTGATCAATGACAAATTAATTTGACGAAAACGCCTTCATTGCCACGAAATTAAGGTGCCCCCAAAGTCCGTTACAATCAGAAAAAAAGGACTTAAAAAAACTTACTTAAAAAAACTTTGTTTGGAGAGTTTTGCAAGAGGCTCAACCGGAAAGTGACAGGAGAAAAATTATGACACCAGAAGAATTCAGAAAATATGGATATAAAATTATTGATTGGATTGCGGATTATAGGACGAATGTCGGTAATTACCCCGTTATGTCCACGGTTCAACCAGGAACTGTGCGAGATAGTTTACCTGTAACCCCCCCTGCAACCCCTGAATCTTTTGAAGCTATTTTAAATGACCTGGACCAAATCATTCTTCCGGGTGTATCACACTGGAATCATCCAGATTTTTTCGCCTATTTTCCCTCTAATGCTACTCTACCATCTGTGCTTGGAGATCTGCTTTGCTCCGGGTTGGGTGGGATAGGCTTAAACTGGCAATCTATGCCAGCATTAACCGAAGTCGAAGAAATTGTCTGTGATTGGATGCGTCAGATGCTTGGTTTATCCTCGACATGGGAAGGTGTCATTCAAGATACTGCTTCCACCTCCACCTTGATCGCTTTGCTCTGCGCTCGCGAGCAGGCATCAAATCATAGTCAAATTAAAAACGGTCTTCAAGGAGAGAAATCTCCACTTGTTATTTACACATCTCATCAAAGCCATAGTTCAGTGAAAAAATCTGCTCTACTGGCTGGTTTTGGCTTGAACAACGTTCGTGCAATTGATACTGATGAAGATTATGCGGTTGATATCAAATTGTTAAAAGATGCCATTGAGCAGGATGTCGAAAAGGGGCTAAAACCCTGCGCGATAATTGCAACAACCGGCACAACCAGCACAACAGCCATTGACCCAATTTCCGCCATTGCATCTTTCACAAAAAAGTACAAAATGTGGTTGCACGTTGATGCCGCGATGGCTGGAACAGCGATGATTCTCCCCGAATATCGATGGATGTGGGACGGAATTGAAGGTGCTGACTCAATTGTAATAAATCCACATAAATGGCTCGGCACTGTTTTTGATTGTTCACTTTTTTACATACAAAACTCTGAACATCTGATCCGGGTCATGTCGACCAATCCCAGTTACTTACAAACTTCGGCTGATGGTGAAGCAAAAAATTATCGGGATTGGGGCATTCCATTGGGGCGTCGCTTCCGTGCGCTAAAACTTTGGTGTCTGATTAGGGATCAAGGTGTTCGTGGTTTACAGGAGCGGATTCGAAGAGATATTAAAAATGCCCAATGGCTAAAGGAGAAAATTGAGAACACGCCTGAATGGGAAATTGTGGCGCCTGTCACTTTGCAAACCATCTGTGTTCGTCATGTGCCCCAAGGTGGTGAGAATGATTTAGACAAACATACTCTGGAGTGGGTGACAAGGATAAATAACAGTGGAAGCGCTTATCTCACACCCGCTCAATTGAATGGAAAATGGATGGTGCGCATATCAATCGGTGCTGAGCCTACAACATTGGCACATGTAAAAACATTGTGGAATACAATGAAATCAGCGGTTACCAAATAACTGTAGGGAGATGGGAATGGAACAACTATTCATTTTGTCAGATATTGAACAACTTATCAATGATTATAACACCCAAATTGATGTCATATCAAACATAAGTTTATCCTCAAACTATTCTGCATTAGATAAACTAGAATCGATTAACGATGCCTTAAATAGGGTAAGATTTGATGAGAAATATGTTGTACAGTTTGGACACAATAAAGAAATGTCTGCCTATAACAACTATTTTCATATCGCTTATGTTAATCACTCGACACCTAAATTGGTATTCGTTAGTGGCTTACTAAAATCATACCAACAATTGTTAACCCATACAGTTCATTATGGCACATCATTAACAAAATCTGATTTTGAGGCATTGCATGGTGTATTTCAAAATATCATATTGTTTTTGCAAAGCAATGAACTCCAGTGGCATGATGTATCCCTAACGGTAAATCAGGTAAACCCTTATCCGGCTCCTACACAAAAGGCAACTGTCAATCATACACACCTACCTGAAATTTCATTAACCCGTTGGCGTTTAGGACATCATACTTTTTTTATATTAATCCAAAGCCTAATTTTGGTCCTCAAATCTTTTCAACAGGCGATGCAAGAAAATAGATGGAGCGATGCAAAAAAATTCTTAAATTTCGCGAGCTCACTTATGTATAGTGTAACGATAGTTATGCGTTTTACATCTGATTTTCCCATAGAAATCTATACCAAAGTTATCCGTCCTTCCATGAGTGTACCTCAATGTAAGGTTGATTTAAGTGGGTTGATGGGTAAGGATCATAAATATTTTATAAGCGTATTAAGCTTATTAAAACCTATATTTAAGAAAATACCCGTTGAATTAAAGGCACATCATGACACATTTGCCCAAGTATTGGCATATATGTATGATTGTCACAAATGGGTATGTGGGCAATTTGTCGGAGATAAACCAAGTTTGTTAAGTGCCCATCGCAGTAACAAAACATCGGTGGTATTGTTAGATAAGTTCAAGCGTAGCCGTCTTAAGCTTGTTTTTAGATCATCAGATGTTAAGGAAGATGAATTTTAATCTCACTGTATATCCATTGCCTTTCTGATTTATTTATTCTATAATGAACCAAATGATTTGTGGATATTTTTGTAAGGATAAAATATTTGCTTCTGTAACTCATTTGGAAAACTATACTAGGAAATAATAAAAATGGGTATTAAAGTAATTGGTGCTGGATTTGGACGTACAGGTACTAACACACTTAAATTGGCATTAGAAGAATTATGTTTTCAAAAATGTTATCACATGTTTGAGGTACTGGATTCTTTGGAACGTTGTAAACAATGGTATGACATTAGTAAAGGAAACCAACCTGATTGGGATCATATATTTCAAGGATATCAAGCCACCGTAGATTGGCCTGCTTGCAGCTTTTATAAAGATATATTGCAACAATATCCCGATGCAAAAGTTATCTTAACGGTTCGTGATCCCGAAAGATGGTATAAAAGTATAAAAGAGTCGATTTATATATATGACCATACGTTTCCCAAATGGATTGGTTGGATTATCCCTTCAATGTGGTATGACCATGTCATGTCCAACAATATTATTTGGAACAGAACTTTCCATGGTAAATTTGAAAGTAAACAACAAGCTATAGCTGTTTTTAACCAACATATTACAGATGTTAAGAATACCGTTTCTTCTGAAAATTTGCTTGTTTATAATGTCAAACAGGGCTGGGAACCTCTATGTAAATTCCTCAACGTTCCTATTCCATTGGAGAAAAATTTTCCATATGCCAATACTAAAGAAAACTTTAAGGATATAATCACCCAACGCAATAGGAAAATCTTCTTAAGAGCAGGCACTGTTTTAGGTGGGTTGTTCCTATTTGTGATAGGAATGTTTATCATTATGGCAAAAATGGTCTGATTAATTTTTGCCATACAGAAGGAGTGGGCACGACCCCAGTGCCCAAAATAGGTATGAGAAAAAAACTAATGACACCGGTTCCTACAATTCATTGATTAGGAGTAAAGTATGCAGAAAGATAATAAGTTTTTAATCAAAACAATGACTCGTAAGGAATTCGATATTGCTAACGAGTGGGCCATTGCAGAGGGATGGGACTTAGGATTGCACGATGCAGATTGCTTCTTCAAAGCTTATCCAACGGGTTTTTTGATTGGGCTTTTTGAAAACGAGCCAATTGCAGCGATTTTTGCGGTTAAATATAGTGACTCTTTCGGTTATTTGGGTTTTTATATTGTTAAGCATGCGTATCGTGGTCAGGATTTTGGTATTCGGATCTGGAAGGCGGCTATTGAACATCTTAAGGAATGCAATATTGGACTTGATGGCGTTATTGCTCAACAAAAGAATTACGAAAAATCAGGGTTTAAATTAGCCTATCGAAATATTCACTTTGAGGGCGTTGGTGGCGGTGATTTTCCGAGTGACTCGAATATTGTTCCATTATCAACGATTCCTTTTGATGACATCAATGCGTATGATGAACCTTTTTTCCCATACAAACGAACTAAGTTTCTTAAATGTTGGATTGACCAACCAGAAAGCACAGCACTAGGAATTATGAAGAATGGGAGGATCGCCGGTTATGGTGTCCTTCGGATGTCCCATTTCGGCTATAAAGTGGGCCCTTTGTTTGTTGATACGCCCGAATTAGCAGAGACTCTCTTTTTAGCTTTGAGAGCATCTGCTAAACCGGGTTCTCCAATTCACTTGGATACGCCAGAGTCCAATCATGTTGCTGTTGCTTTAGCTAGACGGAATAATATGAAAATCGTTTTTGAAATGGCTCGGATGTACACTGGTGATATTCCTAGTCTTCCGCTAAACCGGCTTTTTGGCGTGACGAGTTTTGTGCTTGGTTAAGGTGAAGCAAGCGTAAGGCGGGTAAAGGGACGAAACCCACTTTTTTTACGAATGAAAATAACTGCTCCTCAAAAGGAAAGTAGTCAATGTTGTAAATCTGCCAGCACGAGAGCAACAATCCACTTTTGAAAATATTTGTCAAATTATGAAAAAAAACACAACCCCTGTTATGAAAGCACCAACTGTTCCCCGTGATCATTTCCTGCGAGGTAACACACTAGCCTTCTCACGAGAGCCACTCAACTTTATAACAGAAAACCAAGCCAAATACGGTGACATTTTCGCATTCAAGCTCGGTTTCCAAACAGCGCACGCTGTCTGTCACCCTAACATGATCGAACAGATATTGATCAAAGACAAGCAATCCTTTGACAAAATCTATGTGGGTCGCAAAAACTATGGGGTCCAACTGACACTTGGTCAAGGATTAATTCCCAATGTGGGAGAATCTTGGCAACGCCAACGAAACTTGATACAACCGATTTTTCAACGTTCACGACTTACCGGTTGGAGTGTGATGATGACGGCGGCGATTGAACGGCTATTGAAACGTTGGAAGACCGAATTGAAGCCTTCGATGCCCATTGACATTAATCGAGAAATGAAACATCTCACCCTAGACATTATGTTTAATACTGTATTCAGTCACTCTTTTGCCGATGCGGCAGATAAAATTCGTGACCTTCAGCCCATTGCCCAGCGCTATGCGTATGAAAGTATGGGCAGTCTGATTTCTTTATCACCTAGCTGGCCAACCCGACGTAACCGTCAATTTAAACAAATCATGCAAACGATAGATAATATCTTGTATGAGCTGATTGATAACAGAAAAAAGAATCCCACCTCTGATAAGGATTTGCTCAATTTGCTGTTGCAAGCCCTAGATGAGAAACCTGAAGGGATGAATAAACAACTGCTACGGGATGAGATCGTTACCTTCTTGTTCGCCGGGCATATAACAACTGCTGAAGCACTCACTTGGACTTGGTATCTCTTAGCCCAATTCCCTGAGATTGATCGGAAAATGCGAGCCGAAATCGCGACGATATTAAAAGGTCGCTCACCGACTTTCGCAGACTTACCCCATTTAAGTTATACCCGGCAAGTGTTTGAAGAAGCATTGCGTCTCTACCCGACAACCCCTGTGATTAGCCGAAAGGTGATGAAAGACACCCGTATTAACGGTTATGACTTAGCAGCAGGGAGTCTTGTGTTTCCCAGTATTTATCATGTTCACCGCCATCCCGAGTTTTGGGACCAACCGGAACAGTTTATGCCAGAACGATTTGAGGTTCAGAACAAACAACATCGTTGTGCCTATATCCCATTTGGGGCTGGATCCTACACCTGTATTGGTCGGCAATTTGCGTTGATAGAAGCACAATTAATCCTAGCCCGGCTCGCTCAAAAATATGCCTTCCACCTAGTTCCCGATCAAAATCTCGAACCGGAATTCGTCATGGCATTACGCCCACGTCATGGCCTCAAAATGATATTGGAACCGGTCAGTTCGTTGTGAACATGAGATTCAAAATCAGGCTATTTTGGCTTGTATGAACAGCTTCAATAGTCTCATTTATACATACATCAATTTCTCTGACCACTGACAAGATTGATGTTGGCAGGATGGCTAAGACGAATTTGCGACTATAGATGTTCAGAAAAATAATTTCACACGATAAACCTGCTAGGTCTTGAAGACCTAGCAGGTTTTCTAGTTTAACATAGAGAACAAATAATGTTATTAGAAGTAGGAACAATGTTTGCTACTTACTTAGTAGTAAGACTTTATGAAAATTATGCTAAAAAAAATAACCAGAAAAGCTTAAGTGTTCAAGAGAAATCACTGATTAAACCCTCTCAATTGGCCTCAAAAGAAATGGTTGTCAGTGAAACTGAAGAACGGCGTAAATATTATGCTAAAATGAACACATTGAGTACAGTGTCTGTAGGATTAGCTGCCATCCGGCAATTTATCTACCCCCCCTTAGCACTTCTAAGTCTTGGCCTTTATATTTATACTGCTATTCCCTTTATGAAAGAAGTTGAAAAGTTGCTCTTGAAGGAACGGCGAATCAATGTAGACATCTTATTTTTTTTGGGGGATGTGCTTACTCTTATGATCAATCAATATTTGGCAGCAGCATTTGAGATTTGGATATTCAACTCTTCTAAATTCACTATAGAAAAAACCAAAAACCAATCTGAAAAGATGCTCATTAATGTGTTTGAGCAACAGCCTCATCAAGTATGGGTTTTAGAAGACAATATTGAAAGGGAGATTGCTTTAGAAGATGTTAAAGTCAATGATATTCTAGTCGTGAATACTGGTGAGGTGGTTCCTAGCGATGGCATAATTGTTGATGGTATGGCAACTGTTGATCAACATGCTTTGACGGGAGAATCACAACCCGCCGAAAAAGAAATCGGTGATCGTGTATTTGCCAGCACGCTTGTTTTGACGGGTAGAATCCAAGTCAAAGTGGAAAAATCAATGCAAGAGACGACTATTGCTAAAATTGGTCATATTTTGACTCACTCGGCTCACTTCAAATCCAGCGTCCAATTGAAGGGGGAAACATGGGCAAACCAAGCAACTTTGCCGATGCTGTTGATGTCAGGAATCATGTTGCCTATCTTAGGGCCTATCAGTACAGTCGTTTTTATTAGAACTCATATCGGACATCGCATAAGATTCCTTGCACCACTTGGCACCTTGAATTATCTTGCCTTAGCTTCCCATAAAGGCATTCTCGTCAAAGATGGACGCGTTCTTGAAAGTATGATTCAAATCGATACCATACTTTTCGATAAAACCGGGACTTTGACCCACGAACAACCCACCGTTGGGAAAATTATTGTTTGTGATAAATATGATGAAAATGAAATCTTAACTTACGCTGCGGCAGCGGAGCGAAAATTCACCCATCCCATTGCTAAAGCTATCCTTCAAAAAGCAAGCGATCTTCACCTGACTTTGCCAGACATAGAAGATTCCAAGTATCAAGTTGGTTATGGTGTTACCGTGTACTTAGAAAACAATGTCATTCGAGTGGGTAGTATTCGCTTTATGAGCCAAGCCGGAATCGTTATTCCAGAAATCATCAAACAAACTCAAGCGAATTCTTATACTGAATATAATTCCTTGGTGTTGGTGGCTATCAATCATCAAATCGGTGGTGCGATTGAAATACAACCTCAGGTGCGTCCAGAAGTCAAAAATATTCTTAGTGGTTTACGACAACGTGGCATAAAGCATATTGCCATTATCTCCGGCGATAGTCAGCAACCAACCCAAAAATTAGCACAAGAACTGGGCATGGATAACTATTTTTACGATGTTCTACCCGAAAACAAAGCTCAGATTGTCGAACAACTCCAAAAAAATGGGAAATCAGTCTGTTTTGTGGGAGACGGTATCAACGATGCGATTGCCATGAAAAAAGCGAACGTTTCTATTTCTTTACGAGGTGCTTCTACAATCGCTACTGATGTGGCAGAAGTCGTTTTAATGGATGGTAGTCTATCCTACCTGTGTGATTTGATAGATATTTCAAAAAATTTGGATAACAATCTACAAAATAGTCTTAAACTAGCCTTAATACCTAGTGGACTTAACCTTTGTGGCGTATTCTTGTTTCATTTTAGCATTACAACTGCGCTCCTCACAAATACGATTTTCATGTTATTTGGTATGCATAATGCCATGCGTCCATTAAAACAAATTAAGGAACTTAAAAAAGAAATGAAACAAGAAATCACGTCCTAACATTAATTGTTCCCCCAAAAAATCCCTATTCCCAATTATAATTTGGATTTGATGAAAAAACACAACTTAAACTTTTTTAGCTAAAAAAGGGTACTGTCCCCTTTTTCTTCCGTTTGACATAGTGAGGGCATTTGTTTTCGTACATCTACCCACCCTACGTTCGCTAATTTTATTTAATTATATGATTTTACTAGAGATAATATTTTTTATGATTTATCAATGCGTAAGTCCTAGGGAGGATGAATGACAAAGCAGAAACTCTACAATCTCTACCGGTTGCGTGTAGGTGTGGATGTGTGCCTCCCCTTCGTTGGAGACGATTTCCAGGATTCCGCCAAGAAGGCATTTCGAGTCTTGGTCGTTGGACTCAACGCGTACTTGGCCGATTCCGACTGGGAATCTCCAGGCATCCCGAAACCTGAAGCACCGTCCTGGTCAAGTGGCTGGTGGCGCGAGCTTACCCATAAGCTCCACGCCGATGGCCGATTGGCGGCACTGGTCTTGGCAGAACGGAATAATTGGGGTCAGAGTAAAATTAATATGGTGTAATAATGCCTATAAAAAATAAAAGTTAATCAATTAATGTTACTCTGACCCCAATTATTTCTTCACAACTTTGCCAATAACTTGATAGCCACCACCCCACAATTTTATCGTGCCCGGGTTAGTAATTGGATTAGCATCGGTTACGGAGAAACCAACAGACATGCTGTCGTAATTGGCTTTGGTTGCGGTTAGGCTATAAGAGCCGGGCTCGGAGACACTGAGAACATAGGCACTGGAATCAACCTGAATTGTTCCCGGGGTTACCGTGAAGTTCACACCATTAAGATGTTGATTAGTGGCACGATCAAGGACGTTGAGGTTAATTTTGTAGCCATTCGTTGCGGCAATAACATACTTTTGGCCGATATTGGCACTTTTGTCATTGTTATTGACGGCTCTAAACCCAATAGTTCGTGATTTGTAACCACTACCTGACATAGTTAAGCTATTTGTGCCAGCCGC
>Ga0233403_10001107_pt1 | contig 12643 bp, 7 predicted proteins | sample Na_oxic_1_MG_FD_179866 | JGI IMG/M metagenome (GOLD analysis project Ga0233403, IMG submission 179866) | Seawater microbial communities from Saanich Inlet, British Columbia, Canada - Na_oxic_1_MG | ecosystem: Environmental > Aquatic > Marine > Inlet | place: Canada: British Columbia | collected...
GGATTATGGTTGTCTTTAATTATTTATTTTGGGCAATTGTTCTGGTTCCAACGATTCCGGATCGTCACAGTAGGCATTCCGGCAGCGTTGGAACGAGAAAAAAGTAGATATAGAAAAATAAAAAAGTCTCAGTGAAGTTAACTTTGATGCAATTGAGGATGCGATAATGGGTTCAGTAAACCATAGCCTTATACAGGCTATGATAACAAGCTTGCTTGTCAATGATGACAGATTCACGGTTTTTACCGAATTGAGTTTGGATGTTAAACAACACGATTTAAGTAAGTATGATATTAAGGCGAAAGACGAATTGAAGCCTGATATTTGTTTGTATTCTAATGAAATTGGATTCCAAGAATTTGATATTTTGAAAATGACCGAGATGCCTTTGTTGGCTATTGAAATTCTTTCTCCAAGTCAGGGCACTAAAGAATTGAAAGACCAGATTCGTGCCTATTTTGATTTAGGCGTCAAGTCATGCTGGTTAGTAATACCGGATGTCCAATTGATAAGTATTTATGCCAAACAAGGTGGGTTTAAAAATTTTGATATGCGTGATACTGAGGTGATTGATGAGGTGATGGATATTCATTTACCTATCCAGAAGGTGTTCGGAAGACGTTCTAAGAATATTCAGAAGGTGGATTAATTGGTGTTAAAATGAGGTGGTGAAAAATTTATTTCCCTTTAGATTAATCTTGTGGGGCGGGCAACGGCTTTTTGTTGCCCACCAAACCCCCTGAACTTTAGAAAAAAATCATGAAAAGCATGACTCCCAAAAAATCCACCCGTTATGGCGAGCAACTCCAAAAGGGTAGTGGGCTTAAAACCAGGCCGGTTTCAAAAAAGTGTTGAAAACTTTTAAAACCGGTCAGGTTTGGCGGTATCATTATTTTTCTTGCTCAATTTTTTACAACGGTTTAGGTTCAGCTATCCAATAGCCTTGCACATAGTCTACATTGATTTCGGTTAATTTCTCAAAAGTGGCTTGATTCTCAACCTTTTCAGCAATCGTTTGAATAGACATGATTTGGGCTATATGATTGATAGCGTTAACTGTCGCGTTTTTGACTCGGTCATCAGTGAAGCCCTTAATTAAGGTCCCGTCAATTTTCAAAAAATCCACCGGTAAATTTTTCAAACTGATAAATGAAGCCATACCAGAGCCAAAGTTGTCCAATGCAAAGCGACAACCCACTTTTTTCAGGGCCGTCATAAAATTTAAAACATCCGTAAAATTAGTCAGTGCCGTCGTTTCGGTGATTTCAAAACAGAGTTTTTGGGGAGGAATTGAAGTATTCTCAATATCATTTTTCACTGTTTCCAAAAAATTGGGATCACTTAAGGAATAACCAGAAAGGTTGATAGTCATAAAATTTAATTTTTCTAAATGATGAGGATTTTTTTCTAACCATGTCAACACCTTATTGATGACTTGTCGATCCAGAGAGGGCATTAAGTGATGGCGTGTAGCTGCTGATAAAAACGCCCCAGGTGAGATTAAATGGTTTTGTGCAACGGCCATCCGTAGCAAAATCTCATAACATTCGCCAACGTTTTTTTCGGCTTGCAATGGCACAATAGGTTGACAAAATAAACAAAAACCTTGGTCTTTTTCAAGATTTTCCTGAATTAAATTCACCCATTGAATGTCTTTATTAGCCCAAGTAGCTTCTTCACTGTCTTGATAAACATGGACACAACGACGGCCAGTATTTTTGGCAATGTAACAAGCGGCATCGGCCATAGCTAGAACGCTTTTAGGATTAAGCATCAGTGTGGAAATAGGCACCAAACCAATGGATAGACCAATGGTAAAAACATTTTTTTGCCTTTTTTCGTTTGACCAAAAAAATCTATAGTTTTCAATACATTCACATAAACTTTTCGCCATGTCTAAGGCGGTTTTTTTTGAGCAGTTTTCAAGTAATAAACCGAACTCGTCACCGCCCAATCGGGCTAAGGTTGCCGATGCCGTTTGAAGAAATTGGTCAATGTTTTTTTGCAAAAGTAGAGCAACATCTTTAAGCAATTGATCGCCCGCTTCATGGCCACAAGTATCGTTCACTATTTTGAAGAGATTCAAGTCCATGTACAGCAACGCGTGTTCAATATTTTCTTCAAGTGGAGTTTGTAGTAGACGTTTGAGCCGCGCTTGAAATTCAGGGCGATTGTATAACCCCGTTAGAGCATCATGGGTGGCTTTATAGGCGAGTGTTTGAGTCATTTTGCGCGTTTCGGTGACATCATGAAACACCAAAACCACCCCAATAATCTCCCCATTGCGATCCTTAATCGGAGCCGCTTTTTTTTCTATCGCAAACCTTTTTTTGTCGTCACGGTGGAGCAATACCGTATTTTGAATTTCAACCAGTTGACCTTCTACCAAACATTGTTGTATTGGAAATTCAAACGGTTGCTGATTTTTTTCGTCAATGACTAAAAATACTTGGCTTAAAGGCAAACCTTTCGCCTCTTGGCTAGTCCAACCGGTGAGCTGGGTCGCGTTTGGATTTAAAAAATCTACCCTTCCATTGGCATCCGTGGTAATCACGCCATCACCAATGGAAGCCAAAGTCACTTGAGCCTTTTCTTTTTCATCAAGCAGAGCCTCTTCAGCATGTTTAGCTTGCAGAATATAATGAATACGATTGCGTAACACATCCAAATTCACCGGTTTGCTGATATAATCAGTCGCTCCGGCGGCATAGGCGCGATCAACCCATTCGCCTTCCATCAACGCGGTAACCATGATAATAGGGAGACGTTGGGCTTCGGGCAATTCTTTGATGCGGGCACAAGCTGCCACGCCATTCAGGATTGGCATATCCGTATCCATCAAAATCAAGTCGGGATGATGCTTAATAAAATACTCTATCGCTTGCTGGCCGTTTGAAGCAGTCTCAACGGCATAGCCGTAGGTGAGCAGAGCCTGCTCCAACAGCCCACGAGTTAATGGCGCATCATCAACCACTAAAATACGTACCTGACGGTTAGTCATAAGAACCTACCTGTGTCAAAGCCGCTTGAACTTGCGCCCATTCGGTTTCGATTTGAGCTAAATTCGCCGGGGCTTCTTCGATTTTACCCTGTTGTGCCAATCTTTCCACTTTTTCACATAAGCTGCTTAATTGATTAGCACCTATCTGTAAACTTTCGCCTTTTAATTGATGTGCTTGTTGGCGCACAGATTCGGTATCTCCATCGGAGAGACTTTGTTGTAAAGCGGCGATTTGTTGAGGACCATACGCCTGAAATTGTTGAATCAGCATTCTCGTCATTTCTGGTCCCATGATTTTTTCAACTTGTTTGATCCGTTGTTCGATTGGTGGATAAGAGATGTTGTCGGTAGCTAAGATGGATGGCATGAAAGTATCAGTTGGTGACATGGTTATATCAGTTATCAGGTTTGTTGGTAATAGGTAATAGATAGTTATCAGGAGTGCAAGGCGTACCTTGCACGAGTTAAGTACCCGTCCATAAGTTTTCAGGCATTTTAACTACATAAATGATTGTTTTTATTCGCTTTATTTTTGAAAAATATATGAACGGGTACTTAGGAGTCACTGCCATATCGTGTCGGGCAACCAATCCTGGTATTGAATACAATCGGGAAACGCTATAAAACTACCGCGTACACACCGGACAAGCCGGATTTTTCACTAATTTGATACGGCTCAATTCCATATTCAACGCATCAAGCAACAATAGCCAACCAGTCAACGTTTCACCCACCCTCATAATTAATTTCATCGCCTCCAAGGCTTGTAGACTACCAATAATGCCCACCACCGGTGCCAATATGCCGGTTTGGGTACAAGTTTCCGCCGGGATATCTTCACTCGGATATAAACAACGATAACAAGGACTGTCAGGCTTATCGTTACGAAAAACCGAAATCTGGCCTTCCATGCGTATCGCTGCTCCAGATACCAACGGCGTTTGGGTGTCCACACTGGCTTGATTAATGGCAAAGCGGGTTGGCAAATTGTCGGTACAGTCGAGTACGACATCCACGTTGGCAATTATTTCTGCTAAGTCTTTCTCATCCAATTGTTGATCAAGTGCCGTGATTTTGACATGCGGATTTAATGTCAACAAAGTTTCGCTGGCTGATTTGACTTTGGGTTTACCAATATCAGAAATAGAGTGAATAATTTGACGTTGCAAATTAGATAAATCGACTGCGTCAAAATCGCATAACAATAAATGTCCCACGCCAGCCGCCGCCAAATACATTGCCGCCGGCGAACCTAAGCCGCCCATGCCAATAATTAATATTTTAGCATTAAGTAAACGTTCTTGCCCCTCTATACCGACTTGGGGTAATAAAATTTGGCGGCTATAACGTAATAATTGTGCATCATTCATATTGATTCATTCTCTGTTCTATGGAAATGCAAAATTCATACACAAAATACCAGCACTCGTGCAAGGTACGCGTTGCACTCCGGAGAAAGATAGATAGATAAATACTGAGAAATTTATTTATTTTTCTGGCTACTATTCAAAAAAACGATTTTTTTTATTATACTTTACATAATTTATACAAGATATTTAAAGTTTTATGTTTGTTTAGCATCGCAATTATTGTAGCAGATATCGTATTTTCAATGGATTATTTTTGAAAAACGCTAATAAAATATGTTTATTTTTGAAAAAAACTTTACCGCCATTTTTCCGGCTAAAATATCTCAAAAATTTCTCTATCGTTTTTCAGACAAATCATTTCGATATGGCAGCCCATTAAGGCAATTCCAAAAAAATAAAATAAAATACCAAGGGTAACCACAAGGGATTGGGGTTTGCGCGTGGGATTACCCAGTGACCGTAGGGGCAATCCTTTATGGTTGCCCCTTTTGGGTATATTATTTTTGGTGAGTTGCCTAATTAGGTTAAACCCAAATCAACCACTTTTTTTTTATATAATAACAATGCGTATTACTATTTTTGGCTCCGGCTACGTTGGCTTAGTCACCGGCACTTGCCTCGCCGACGTTGGCAATCATGTTTTATGTGTCGATGTGGATGAGAATAAAATTGCCCGATTGCGGCAAGGTAAAGTACCTATCCATGAACCTGACTTAGAAGAACTTTTGAAAAACAACCTGGCTGCCGGCCGCTTACAATTTACGACGGACATCGCTCAGGCAGTCACACATGGTGAAATTCAGTGCATTGCCGTCGGGACACCACCGGACGAAGATGGTTCGGCCGATCTTCAATATGTGTTGCAAGTCGCTGACAGCATTGGTCAACAGATGACGGACTATAAATTGATTATCGACAAATCGACCGTACCGGTTGGCACTGCTGATAAAGTGCGGAAACGGGTACAAGCGGCACTTGACCGCCGCGAAGTGGTGTGCGATTTTGATGTCGTTTCTAATCCCGAATTTCTCAAAGAAGGGGCAGCTATTGACGACTTTATGAAACCGGATCGAATTATCGTTGGAACCGATAAATCCCATCCCACCGAATTAATGCGTGAACTTTATGCCCCATTTAACCGCAATCGCGATAAGCTGATGGTGATGGATATTCGCTCGGCGGAATTGACCAAATATGCGGCCAACGCTCTGTTAGCAACCAAAATCAGTTTTATGAATGAAGTGGCTAAGATTGCGGAACAGGTTGGAGCCGATATCGAACAGGTACGTCTTGGTATCGGTTCTGATCCACGGATTGGGTTTCATTTTATTTATCCAGGCTGCGGCTATGGCGGATCCTGTTTTCCGAAGGATGTGCAAGCATTGACACGCACCGCCGAACAAATCGGGGTGGAGGCTAAAATATTACCGGCCGTTGAAGCCGTGAATCGGCAACAACAAAATCTGTTATTTGAAAAAATTCAACGGCATTTCCAAGGCCATCTACAAGGCCGCCGCTTGGCACTATGGGGTTTAGCCTTTAAACCTAACACGGATGATATGCGCGAAGCCCCCAGTGGCCAATTGATGTCAGCATTATGGGCACAAGGCGTGACAGTGCAAGCTCACGATCCAAAAGCCATGTCGGAAGCAAGGCGTATTTATGGCGAGCGTCCTGATTTGCAACTTTGCGACACGCCCGAAGAAGCCCTTAAAGAGGCGGATGCGTTAGTCATCCTCACCGAATGGAAAATCTTTCGTAGTCCAGACTTTGAACATATTAAAGCCAGCCTCAAGCAACCCATCATTTTTGATGGACGTAACCTGTATGAACCACACCAAATGCGTCAGCGAGGCTTTACCTACTACGCGATAGGCCGGGGAGAACAAATCTAAACCGGACTTGTTAAAAATCAGACCGGTTTTAAAAACCGGTCTGGTCTAAAACTATAGCGTTTCCCGATTGAATAAACGACATCTCCCCAACCCCGATAGGGGTTGAATGTGAATAGCCCCAGGTGAAACCTGGGGTATGTGGAAAAACTCCCCTCCCCAACTCCCCAACCCCCGAAGGGGGAAGTTTTTTTTTCCTACCCCAGGTTTCACCTGGGGCTATTCACGTTCAACCCCTTCGGGGTTGGGGAGTTATGTTATTGTTTTGTACTTCATTCAATCGGTAAACGCTATAGCTCTATTCCAAATACCGATTTTTTTGAAAAATTTCTGACAACTTATTCAAATCAATCTATTAATGGTATGACTAAAATCATTTGCCCAAACTGTAGCGGAAGTGGCGGTGCTGGTGGCCGATGCTACAAATGTGAAGGAAGTGGTTGGATTGATGAAAATCAGCCCATACCTCAATCCACTTCAGTGTCCCCAAAAATCACCATAGAACAATATTTACACCTAATAACCGATCCCGACTCGGTGATTCCCGACAAATCACCCAAACCGGAAAAACACTTTAAATATTGCCTCATTTGCGATTCCTACGTCCGAGAAGATCGATGGAATAAACACCAGCGGAAGGTTCATTTTTATGTAGAAACCGAGCCACTTTTTGACAACCAACCGCTGGCCCTCGAAACAATTGAACCACCCTTACCTCCACAGCGGCTATGTAAAAAGCCCTTAATCGAATGCCCCATTTGCGGTTCTCCGGTTCGTGAGGATAGATTGCAGAAACATAAACAAAAACAACATCCAAACTATCAACTTTCAGAAAAATAACTTCAATTCGCCGATCTCCGATTTTTGAAAAAATAGGATTTCTAACTGAAAAACTATCTCAATCAGATGTGACCAAGAGAACTTATTGATATAGTTCTATTATCTAAACCTGACTTGTTAAAAATTAGACCTGACCAGTTTTAAAAACCGGTCAAGTCTGTTATTATAAAAAAATTACAAATTTGGAAATCAATCACTCCAAATCAATCCTATTCTTTATTATAAACAATACTTATCGTTCAATAAAAATTATCTAAGTACCCGACCAAAAATTGAACGTCTATGTAACCCATTGTTTTTATTAGATGTATCAACTATAAGCTTTACCATAAATCAATGGTTTACCAACTTTTGTCCGGTACAGAGAAAAATTATATTAATAACGACAAGGATTGCTTATTTATAAATAACAAACTAAAGAGGCTCTTGCAAAACCCCAGGTTTCACCTGGGGCTATTCACGTTCAACCCCTACGGGGTTGATATTGTTAAAAGAATAACCCCACTCGCCTCTTGCTTTCATCCCAGGTGAAACCTGGGACAACCCCGATAGGGGTTGAATGTTAAGAGCAACTGGTGAAACCTGGGGAAACTTTCAAAAAGAGTTTTGCAAGAGCCTCTAAATAAAAACTCACACACACAATGACATGAAAATCATACAATTCCACCTAATTGCTTTTGGACTATTTACCGACAAAACCTTAGATTTTTCCTCACAAGTGCCCGGCCTACATATACTTTACGGTGCCAACGAAGCCGGTAAAAGTACCATGCGCCGCGCCGTCACTCACCTATTTTTCGGCATCCCGGAACGCACCCCAGACGGTTTTCTTCATCCCAATGACCAACTACGCATAGGCGCACGCCTACTCAATAGCAGCGGAGAAGAACTGACCTTTTATCGGCGCAAAGGCCGCAAAAACACCCTACTTGATGTCCACAACCGACCCATAGAAGAAGAACAGTTGCAACCCTTTCTGGGCGGCATGAATGAAGCACAATTTACCGCCCTCTGTTGTTTCGACCATGAACGCTTACAACAAGGCGGCGAAGAATTACTCCAAGGTGGAGGCGATCTCGGTGAAAGCTTATTTGAGGCCGGCACTGGCAGCTTAAAAGTGCATGACGTATTAGCCGAATTGGATAAAGAAAAAGAGGAACTGTTCAAAGCGCGTGGCACTAAGCCCCTACTCAATAGAACCATTCGCGCCTACAAAGAAGCCTGCCAACAAGTTCAAGACCGTTCACTGTCACCCAACCAATGGAGTGAATTTGCCAAAAAGCTGGAAGAAGCCCAACAACAAAACCTCCAACTCACTCACCAATTGCAAGCCAACCGTGCCGAACAACATCGCCTAGAACGAATTCAACGCACATTCCCCCTGTTGCAACGCCATCAAGAACTTCAAACCGAATTAGTCACTTTAGAGCAAGTCATCCTGTTACCAGACGATGCCGCCTCCAGACACTTTGAAGTCAAAGTCGCATTGCGTACCGCCCAAGCCCAAGAACAACAGGGTCTCCAAGACATCACCCAACTACAAAACCAAATCAACGCCATCAACATTCCTCAAGCCTTATTAGCACACAAAGCCACCCTGGACGACTTGCGCGGCCGCTTAGGCAGCCACCAAAAAGCGGCCAGAGACTTACCCGGTGTTCGCACCGAAATGCGAACCGTCGAAAGTGAAGCACGGCTCCTACTACAACGCCTTTATCCCCAATTCGAGTTACCCGACGTTTTTACCAAACTCGCCGTGACCAATCCGCAACGAGAACACCTCAAACGACAGGCCGACATCGCACCAGTCCTACATGAAAAACAACACCAACTCACCAAACGTTTGGAAGAATTAACCGAATACTTAGCACAACAACATCAAGCGTTGGAAGCCTTACCATCAATACCAGACTTAACCCTCCTGCGATCTGCTTTAGCACGAGCCTGTAAACATGGCAACTTAGAAGAAATTCAGACTCAAGAACAACAACAAGCACGCTTATTAACCGAAAAAGCCAACCTCGGCTTAAAACAAATGGGCTGGACAGGTTCATTAGACAGCTTGGAAACAGCCCCATTGCCAAGAATGGAGAGAATTGACAGCTTTGAACGTCGCTTCAACGAACTGGAAAATGACCGCCAACGCATCAAAGAACGTCTCCTAGATACCCGCCAACGCCACGAACGTTCTACCCAAAAAATCAATGCCCTCTCTTGGGCAGGCGACATTCCGACCGAAAACACCCTGATATCCGCCAGAACCGAACGGCAAAAACACTGGCAAAAGATTAAACTCATCAAATCGCCAAAAAACAAAGAAAATAAAGAAAATACCGCCAGCGAGGCCAGTCTACCCCTCTTTGACAACAGCCTTCGCGAAACCCAAACACTCAGCTTTGATGGCAACGACACCACCCACTCCACCAGCAAAGAAGGACGAAAAGGCATTAATCAATTAATTCAAGCCTTTGAAGAAACCCAACTATCAGCCGATGAACTCGCTGATCGCTTACGCCGAGAAGCCAATCGCGTTGCCGAATACTCCATGCTCTTGGCTGAACAACAAAGTGCCCAATGCGAACAAGAACAACAAACCAAAAAGTGGCACACCGTAGAAGCCTTAATCACCAAAGTACAACAAGAATGGGAAGACACCTGGAAATCGCTTAGCCTCAAACCGTGGACACCGGCTGAAATGCGAAGCTGGCTCAACGACGGCCTCAGTCTGCGCCAACAAGCCACCCAGTTGCGAGAACGTCGTCGCCAAATCGAAGAACGACAACAACTCCTCGCCGCCCTTTGCCAAGAAATCACCCAAGCACTGACTCCGTTAACAGCCTTTGTAAAAGGGCCAATTTTAACCCGCCTCTCTGACCTGATTAAACAAGGCGACGCTGGTGTCAATGAAGTCACCAATCTACAACACCAACAAGAAAAATTACAATTAGAAATCAATACCCTAATCCGCGAACAACAACGCACCGAGGCTGCCCTACAAAAAGCCAACCAAGCCTTAAAACAATGGCAAACCGACTGGGCTAAAGCCCTAACGCCGTTACAATTACCAGCCGAGACACTACCAGAAACAGCCCGCAATGTGCTAAATGACTTAGACCACGTCTTAAATAAAATCGACAAAGCGAATGGCTTACGTCGTCGAGTAGAACTGATGCAAAAAGATGCCAAACTCTTTCGGCACGACGTTGCCAACCTAGCCAACAAAATCGCCCCCGAATTAGTCAACGAAGCCGCCGAACAAGTCGTACCCGAATTATCCAACCGCCTAAGTCAAACTGAAAAGGAAGTCACGCGCTCAGAACAATTACAGCAGCGCCTAAGTGCCGAACAACGACGCTTAACCTACGCCAACCAACAAGTCAAAGCCTCGCAAGCCCTGCTACAAGCCCTACTCGAACAAGCCCGTTGTAATGATTCGGCAGCTTTAGAAGCCGCCGAACAAGCCTCTTCACATAAAAAAGAACTGCAACACGAATTAGCCGAACTGGAACAACAATTAGTAGAACAAGGCGAAGGCCAATCATTAGCCGACTTAGCCAATGCCGCCACAGCCATAGATATCGATCAACTGTCCAGCCAACTACAAAATAGCCAAGAACACATTCAACAACTCGAACAAGAACGCTCCACCATCGACCAACATATCGGAGAACTACGCATCCTGTTAAAACAAATGGACGGCAACGCCAATGCCGCCCAAGCGGCTGACGAAGCACAAATGGCTTTAACCGAAGTGCAAGAATTAAGTGAACGCTATATGCAAGTCCATTTAGCCGCCTCGGTACTCAGAAAATCGATGGAACTTTATCGTGAACAACATCAAGGTCCCGTCATTAAACGCGCCGGCGACTTATTTCAACGCTTCACCTTGGGCAAATTTGGTGGACTCAAAACCGACTACACCACCAACAACGATAGACCCATTCTAGTTGGACTGCGTGCTCCAGACAGTGCTGGAATTCTGACCAGCGGCATGAGTGAAGGCACACGCGACCAACTTTACTTAGCACTCCGACTGGCCAGCATTGAACATCATATGGCTAAAAAATCAAATATACCGTTGATTTTAGATGATATTCTAATCCATTTTGACGACGAACGCTCCAAAGCCGCCCTTGAAGTGTTAGGAGAATTGTCTGAACAAACTCAGATTCTGTTTTTAACACATCACCCACGCCTAGTTGAACTCGCACAAGCCGCCGTGCCTAATAACAGATTAGTCATGCACCAGCTATAAATAACTACATAACTTAATGGCATTGGGGTGCCGAGATTTTCGTTAATGAATCGATCCAGATTCGCGAAATCCGCCCACCATCCCTAGCTTTTTTTGTATTTAACCAAATATTATCCGGTTGGAGTCCAAAGCGGAAGCTTTGGAAATTATACCCCAACCAACCCAAACGCCGCCCAATAAAAGGGATGTTCAAATTCACGGTCGGTTGGTTCTTTGAGCATTATAACTTGGCGGAGGGCTTTGGCCGTTCCTTGGGCCATTTTGGTTTCATCGGCGATTGTCGATGTTTGTTCGTCCAGTAGTTGTTTAAAATAGACTTTTTTCTCCGCGTTGGTAGTATCTCGCATCCAGATTTGTGTTTGTCGCAACGCGGCGGCTGGTTGTAACTGGTCAATACGCCATCTATCATAGAAATAGGCCATCAACATCATGGTGCTGAAGTCGTTGACGGCCCATAACGAGGCCGCTACGCCAGCTATGCCGGCTTGTAGCAGCCCAGCCGGTAGGTTGACGACTTCTTCCGGTAATTCTGTCCCCGGTATGCCGGTTTCACAGGCGGACAGCGTGGCCAAACGCACGCCGTTGTGTCGTAAGTCGAGGATATCCTTGACGGTTATAAATTTATCTTTGGCCATGACCAAACCACTTTGCAGCGGTTTTGCTAAATTGGCCAATCCATGACCAGAAAAGTGTAGCACGTTGTAGTTTGGTAATGCGGCTAATACGGCGGCGCGAGTAGCCTGAGTATTCTTTAAGACTTCGGGTTGCGTAAAGGTGGAGATAACCGTTTGGGTTTCATACGGGGCACTGGGTAATCGGTTAGCCGTCACTGGCAACGGTTCTTCTATCGCTAACAACCGGTCCACCGGGGTTCGGGCGGCGACTCGTTGGGCGGCGCGAAGGGCACGGGCATTCGGCGCGTAGCTGATGGTTAAGACATCCAGCGCGTAGCGTTTGCCGGTCGGTGCGTTGCTATCCGCTGTCCACGCGGCATGGAGCGGAAGTAGTCCCAAACGGCCAACCGGTATTAACGTGATGGCCGCCGCTTCGGGAAGTACTTCGATGATGGGTGCCATGATACGTTGCCATAATAGCTGAGTGGTTTGTTCCAGAGCATCAAACCATTTGGTACGATGAGTTTCATCGTTGCTGTCACGTCGCCAATCATCGTAAGCGCGTAGGTAACCGCGGTGCGGAGACTCTAGGCTTTCCAAGGTTTGTGTTAAAGTGTTTTCGGTCAGTTCGGGTAGCCACACCGGGGTGATTGCGTCGTTGTCAGCGACAA
>Ga0233403_10001108_pt1 | contig 12641 bp, 6 predicted proteins | sample Na_oxic_1_MG_FD_179866 | JGI IMG/M metagenome (GOLD analysis project Ga0233403, IMG submission 179866) | Seawater microbial communities from Saanich Inlet, British Columbia, Canada - Na_oxic_1_MG | ecosystem: Environmental > Aquatic > Marine > Inlet | place: Canada: British Columbia | collected...
TCAACCGTTTCACCTTCAAATAACTTGTCTCGAATTGTCAAGTAATCGCTGTCATCTTTCTGCCAAGTTGCCAGAAGACGTGCCATCTTTGAAGGGGTTAGATTATTTAACAAGATTTCCATGGCTTCACGAATAACTTCTTGTTCACTCAGCATTTTCATTTTCATCGTTTTTTCCCGTTAATAACAAAATAAATTCGACTGGATTTTTAACCTGAAGGATATTATCCTTATATCGTTTAATCAAACGATCATCACCAGTTAGAAAATAATCACAATCATTAGTTTCAGCGCAGGCGACATGAAGAGCATCAATTGGCTTGAGTCCCATTTTTTCGAGTTGTTTCGCTCGCTTTTGGATATTTTCATTAACTGTCTGATGATATTTGGCATAATTCACACAGTAATTAACCCATTGTTGACGTGAATGAAAAGGGTTGTTATTGTTTTCAAATGCCAACACAGAAGAAGTTGCCAATGTGATTTGGCCCATTTCAATCAGTTGCATGATAGTCACAAACGCCAACGTTTCCAAGCAAATTCGGGGTTGGGTTTGGTCATCAAAGGGCCGATTATAGACACAGGTATCCAGATAAACAGTGATAATTTTTCTACTATCTTTCATAAGTGTAGTTTAAACAAATTATTAGTACAACAAATATTTCTATCCCCAACTACTAATCCAATCAACCCGATAAGGAAGCAAATACTTTACAGAATAAAACCTACAATGTCTGAATCAGAATTCCCGGAATTGAAGAATTTTCAGAATAAAAGCAATAAACCCAATAACACCAATTTTTGTCTGAATCAGAATTCCCGGAATTGAAGAATTTCCAGAATAAAAACAATAAACCCAATAACACCAATTTTTGTCTGAATCAGAATTCCCAGAATTGAAGAATTTCCAGAATAAAAGCAATAATCCCAATAACACCAATTTTTGTCTGAATCAGAATTCCCGGAATTGAAGAATTTCCAGAATAAAAGCAATAAACCCAATAACACCAATTTTTGTCTGAATCAGAATTCCCAGAATTGAAGAATTTCCAGAATAAAAGCAATAAACCCAATAACACCAAAAAATTCTGAAAATTCTATAATTCTGTAAATTCTGATTCAGACAATTAATCCTGAGCATCCATCAATCCGTGTAATCCTGTTCAGACAATTGAATGGTGGGCAAACAAAAAGACATTCGCCCACCTTATTCTAGTTTATCTATTTATAACTCATAATTACACCAACGTGAACTTGTTGCATTTCTTCCCATAGAATCTCTAAAAATTCGAGTTACGGGTGCTAGATATGGATTAGTTTCATATGGTTTAGCTGGATAGAGCTGATACCCACTATTTGAATATTGCGGTGGTGTTGCATTTCTTCCCATAGAGTCTCTATAATAAGGAGTTTTATAATCTTGATATTTAGGTGCTGCTACTGGAGTTGGATATGATCTTCTCATAGAGTTTCTATATATTCCTCTGAATGTTGAATATCCACCATATGGTTCTGCTATATTTTGGGTCTGATACAATTGATATGTAAGTCCACCATATAACAAATATAGTCCAAAAGGATCAACAAAAGAAACCGGATTACCAGTAACATAAGCATACCGATTCAAGCTCTGCCCTTCTGCAACATTCCCTAACAACACATCCTGATTCACAAACCGCCGAATCTCTGGGTTGTAGTACCGTGCCCGCATGTAGTACAAGCCGTTGGTATCGGTCATTACGCCATCCTGTCCGTTGTATAAAAATGGGGTATCGGAGGCACCTTCGTGATGGACTAATTGGGCAAAGGCGGAATATTGAAAGCGATCAACCACCGTACCCGAAGCATCGGTTAAGGCAACCGTACTGCCCCGCAAGTCATAGTGATAAGCCTGATACGCGCCGTTGGTTTCTTCGCCAATTAAGCCTAAGCCATAGATATAATAAGTTAGTGTACCGTCGGGCGCAGTTTTGACCAACACTTGACTTAATGCGGCTTGCGAATTAACCACATACTGCGTGACTTTACTTTGATTTTTGACAGCTATGCGTTGATTTTCGGCATCATAAACATACACGGTGTCTGCAATTTGATTGAGCCGATTGCGTGAATCAAATTGAAAGGGTTGCATGGCACCATTCAAAGGCCCTGTAATCATATTGCCATCAGCATCAAACTGGACGGTTTGCCCGTTGTAGGTTTCGAGTTGATTCGCGGCGGTGTAAGTCAGCGTTGCGTCAACCAGCGGCGGTTTGAGGGCCGGAGTTTCGTTGGTGATATTACCCACTGCGTCGTAAGTGAACTCAAATTGGGCAATCACTTCACCGTTGGCAGAGACATCTTGTTGTTGCACCAATTGTCCGGCTTTATCATAGCGACGTGTCATCACCGTACCATTGGGGCGCGTTTCACGGATTAAGCGTCCATTGGTATCCCATTCATAATGCGTTTCCCGTTCGGCCCAATCAGTCACTTGAATCAATTGGTTAGTCACATCATAACGATAATGGACTTGGCGGTTATCCGGATAAGTCAACGTGAGCAGATTACCCACTTCATCAAACCCAAATTGGAGCGTGTTGCTTTGCGTATCGGTGTATTTGCTCACCCGATTCAGGGCATCATACTCGCGTTCAAGCGTGCCATTTGCGTCGCTGATTGTCAGCACATTCCCATTTTTATCATAGGCATAACGGCTAACGCCGTCGGTATCGGTGATTTGGGTAATCCGCCCCAACGCATCATATTCAATGTGCCGGGTTTGTTTTCTGGCGTTGGTGATTTCAGTCAACAAATCTCTGGCATTGTAGCCATAGGCTTGACGACCACCGGCACTCGACATTTCCGCCACTAAACGGCCCTTGGGATCAAACTCAAATTGCGTCTGATGATTATTGGGATCAACCAATGCCGTGCGATTCCCAGCGGCATCAAAGGCTTGCGAACTGCGCCCGCTTAAGGCATCCACACTGGCAATCAATCGATCCACGTTATCATATTCCAAAGTGGTGATCCGCTTCCGGGCATCTTGCAACTGCGTTAAACGATTGGCAGCATTATAAGCAAAGGTGGTGGTTCGTCCTAACGCATCCGTAACTTGAACGGGATTATCCAACCCATCATAACGGGTTTGGACTGTATTACCCAGCGCATCGGTGACTTTCACTAGATTATCGACTGCGTCATACGCCAATTGCTGCTGACGTTTTAAGGGATCGATAACGCGAACCAAACGTCCTTTGGCATCATAATCCAAGCGCGTCTGGTTGCCTTTGGCATCTATAATTTTGCTCAAGCGATCCAATGGTTCATATTGATAGCGCGTGGTTTGGTTTAACGCATTGGTTTTACTGGTTAAATTGCCATGTTCATCATACGCATAGCGCGTCACATTGCCGTTGGCATCTTGCACGGTTTGCAGATTTCCACGCCCATCGTAGATTTGCTGGCGGGTATGCCCTAACGCATTGCTCACCGTTTGCAGACGACCTAACGCATCATAAGTCAGCATAGTCGCAAAACCGTCGGCATCAGTGAATTTAATGGGATTATTTAAGGCATCATAAGCGACTTTAACCACTTGCCGCAACGCATCGATGGTTTGCGTCACATTGCCCACGTCATCATAAAGCCATTGGGTTTTTGCACCACCGCTAAGCATTATTCTTGTTACGATGCGCCCAACTGCATCTCGTTGCATTGCCGTGCTATTGCTCTCCGCATCGCTGAATTTGATGAGTTGATCTTCACCATCATATTCATAACGGGTGGAGCGATTTAATGGATCGATAACTTCCCGCAAATTACCATTGCCATCATAAATACGACGGCTCATCTTGCCGTTAGCATTCGTGAATGTTACCAGATTATCTCGACTGTCATAAGTAATCGTCACGGTGCGCTTGAGCGGATCAATCACAGTATGCAAGCGATCTAGCGGATCATAAGTTAAGGTTGTCGTCTGCTGATTCGCATCCGTCACCCTAATCATGCGCCCGGCTTTATCATAAGCAAAGGTTTTGGTATGGCCCTCGGCATCGGTGAGAGCGGTCAGCCAACCTTGTTGATAGGCATAAGTGGTAGTTGCGTCTTTGGGTGTTGTGATTTTGCTCACTTGCCCATGTTCGTTATAGGCAAAATGCGTGATTTGGCCGGCATGATCCGTTTGCCGGATGACCTGATTATTGCCATCATAAGCCAAACGAGTGATTTGCCCCAGCGGATTTTTCACCGATAACAAATTACCGTGCTGATCATAATTCAAAACAGTGGTTAAATTCGCCGCATTGGTAATCGCAGCCAAATTGCTTTGACTATCATAAGCAAAGCGCGTGGTATGGTTATTGGCATCGGTTTCACTGATACGGCGACCATTGGCATAAGCATAACGTGTGGTTTTACCCAGTTCATTCTGCAAACTCAGCAAATGGTAGTTGTCGTCATAAGTAAATACACGACTGTATCCATTGCGATTCGTCACCGTGGTAATGATTTTACCCGCCTGACTGGTTTCGTCATAATGCAACCGAAACAGTTGATTACCTTCAACACTATCATCTTGTGCAATAATGCGCCCTTCACTGTCATAAGTATTGGTAAACAAACGCACTCCATCACCATTAGTTCCGGTCAATGTTTGCCCAAACTCGTTGTAAGTGTAAGTTATGGTTTTATTAGCCGCATCGGTTATCGTAACCAAATTATGCTCACTATCATAACCAAGCCGTACTTGCCGGTTTAATGAATCAGTAATAGTTGTCAATAAACCATTGTTATTATAGCCGTATTTAAGAAAAACACCTGAAACTGGCTCCGTGATTTGAATGAGTTTACCAGTATTATCATGTTGAAATTCTAAGGATTGGCCCTTTTGATTTTGCAGTTTAACAAGCTGGCCATTGGTATCAAATTGATAAACCGTTTGGTTTTGGCGCGTCAAGGTAAAACTGTCATCTGCGTTGCTAACCAACTTATCGTATAACGTGACCAAATCCGTGCTTCTAAATTGTCCATTACCTTGATTTTTAAAGACATTAGAACGATTTGCCGACCAATGAATTTCGATATCGCCACTTGGTAACGCTTGCAAATGTAGATCAAAACTATTCAGGCTCCAACTTCTGCCCACCACGCCTTTGGTGAGTAGCAACGAGTTATAATCCAGCGTTGCCGAAATTGGCATCAAGCCGTTGACAGTCAATAATTTGTGAGTCAAGACTTGCGCTCCAGTTGCGGTATCAATTGGATCAGCAACCAAACAATTTCTACGACATTTTGCCTGTTGAGAGCGTCTTAATGTACTACTAGCACGATAGCCGGTGTTGCGAGATGTTGACGAACTAGATTTTACTGTAACTGATCTTTGAACAGCGTAACTTTGTTTACCACTGCTATCTTCTGCTAGTGCTACCCAAGTAAAATTACCACTACGTGGATATTGGTAAGTCAAGCTAACCGTTTGACCATTTGCTGATACAGATTTACTTGTCCAATTTCCAATTGCCCGCCAATCCAGCTTAATTTTTCGCAAATTGTTATTGGGATCGGTAGCGCGTAGCCTGATGGTATAGGATTGCCCAACTCTGGCAGTTGATGGTGCATCAATAACTTCGATTTTAGGATGCCCCCAAAACGCGGTGGTTTTATTGACAGTCAGCGTATCGCTACGCCAATTACCAGCAACATCATAAGCTTTGACAGTAATTGTATTACTACCTTTTCGCAATGCAAAACTCTTACTCCAATTGTAAGACGTAGAATTGACATTGATGCTATTAATACGACTACCATTCAAAAAAAACTCAAGACGACTAACCTTACCTTGATCAGAAGTATCGCCTCTGATAGTTATGGTTGAATTTGAAGTTGAATAACTCGAATTACTTGTAGGGCTGGTAATTCTGATATTTGGATTGGTATTATCAGTGGGGGTAGGTATGCTAAGACCACGAGCAATGAAAGGGCCATTAGACCTCGGACTAACCCCTACTGTTATAGATTTAATTACGTTCCCAGTGCTGGTATCGAAAACAACCACCCGATTATCTCTTACACCAAAGTTATTCTGCCTGTTAGATAAACCATAGATACGTGAACCATCTGACGTAACCTCAATTTGAACAGCTATTCCACTACCAGAGAGTGATGAAGAAAATTCTTTAATAACTTGATTACTAACAGAATCAACAACATGAATTTTACCGTTTTTTGCAAGATAAACATAAGCACTATCTGGAGATGTTGCAATGTCTTCTGGATAGAATACAGGAATAGTAGCTACAATTTGATGATGTGTTGTGTCAATAACTTGAGTATCATCAAAAGTTCCAACATAAACCTTAGAATTATCGGCAGAAACTATTAATCTGTTTGGACTAATATTCTTCATAGTAGAAATGGTTTCTATGATGGTATTATTAGCCGTATTCATAACCACAAGTGTTTTATCTTGGTAAATGGTAGCATATACACGACTACCGTCAGGTGAAATAGCTAGATTATATGGACTATTGCCTGCTGGTACGATAGCATCGAAATTACCAGTGTTGGTATTAACCACACCAATAGCACCTGCTATTGCTACATAAACACGAGAACCATTAGGTAAAACGGCTATATCTTGAATTTCAGGAGTAATATCACGACCATTAAGATGATATTTAGGGAGGGAAAACGTATTAATGATCTGGTTAGAGTTTCCATCAATAACAGTAATAGTATACCAACTTGATATGTAAACCCTAGAACCATCAGGTGTCACAGCCGCATTAAAAGGTGAATCCACTGTCAAAGTCTTGACAACAGTATTGTTATCAATGTCTATAATAGAGACGGTGTCATCACCCATATTTGGAATATAAGCAAACGGCGCAGCCCAAACGGACTGTACAAACATAAAAATCACAAAAAACAATGCACTAAGCATTTTTAATCTAATCATTAAGATTATCTCCTTACGGTAGATATGAAAATTAAATAACGAATTAAATAATAATAAAAATGGAATCCATAATAACGAATCACCAATCTCTCCTACCGATATTACCGCAGATGGCACTACCGGTAATCCCTCTTTACAAATTGTCAATCTCCTTTATTTATATATATGCAACACCGAAAAAAAATGTGAGGGTAATTTAGAAAAAATTTTCGAGATCATTTACCTTTCAATCCGATAAACAATCCCAGTTAGCTTCGGCTCGTGTATTTAGATTAATCACCCCACGTTCGTTTCAAAAAACCAGTTTTGTCTAGGAATCGACTTTAATCCTCTTGTTGGAGTGAGTCAAGTAGTGAGTTGAAAAAAGTTGAAAAATGCTTGGTGGATTTACGCGAGGTTTTTATTTATCCTACCTTAATTTAACCGTAAATTTAACCAAGGAATGCTGCTGGTGAGACATGAAAACGCTTACTCAGATTTTGAATTTGATTTAAATTCAATTCCAGTTTCCCATTAAGCGTGTCCAAGACGTTCTGTTGATAACCAATTTCCGGTAAATCATTAGGAGTTAAATTATGTTCTTGCATCAAAAATCGTAAAACCTCATGAGCCGGTGCATCTGCCACGGGATGATGTTCTTGCTCATAAACTTCGATTAAAGTACTCACCGTTTCAAGCAAATTAGCCAACGGATGGGCTTCATCATCACCAATAGTATTAAGTAACTCATCAAGTAAAGCTGTCATGCGTTGGTACTCGATTTCGGAATGTGGAACCGATAAGATATCAGCAACCGGATTCCAATGATTGATAGTTTTTACCAGTAATGGACTGCTCATTTTCTTAAATTACGACAAGAACTACAAGGATTGTATTTTAGAAAGGATTGGATCGTGGTGTTATTTTCTATAATTACGTAAATTCTGATTCAGACAATTAACCAATCCTGAGCATCCTTCAATCCGTGTAATCATGTTCAGGCAATTGAATGGTGGGCAAACAAAAAGACGTTTGCCCACCCTACCCGGCTCTTCAACAACATATTTTAACCAAAGCACATTTTAACCAAAAATATAATCACGAAAAGCGTTATAATCCCGATAGTTAGGTAATGAAAAGAAAATATCTATGTTTTTATGTAACATATGTTTTTTAAAATCTTTTGCGGCACTTATCATTAGTCTTGCACAATATTCTGGTTTTACTCGTCCTTCTCCAGTTCCCATTGCCGAAAAAGCTATGGAACGTGCGCCTTTATCATAAGCTAATTCAATACTTTTGGATACACCATTATATAATTTTTCAGGAGAGGGACAATATGCGCCTTGTGGGGTGTATTTTATAATTGAAATAAGATGACAAACAAATTTGATACCACGCTTTTTCAGATTATAAGAATCGGTGATTACCACATCACCAATATTTTTTGAAGGTAATAGCGCAAACTCTTTTCTAGCGGCTTCTAATATCTTTGAACCCGCATTTTCAAGGATAGATGCCGCCGCACCACCACCCATTTCTCCAGTGTCTTTAGCACCATAGGTAATAGCATCAACAGCCATATCTTGTAGAAATTTATCAGAAAGTTTAATTGGTTTCATAAGTCGTTTTCTTTAATTCACTAAAAACCTTCGAGATTTCCAAACCCCGAAGGTTTCACTTCAAGTATTTGTTTGAATGCATTATAGAATACTTCTAACCTTAACTGCATTATTGTAACAAGATTGGGCACAAGGCTTGTTGTAATAAATTTTATTGTTCTCAATATCTTTTTTCGGGAATGTTTTCATCAAAAATATTCACGCGGCTAATGGCTCCAAAATATAGTTTATGTAGGGTGGGCAAGTTTTTTTTATTCTAGTTCCCACGCGCCGGCGTGGGAATTCAGTCGGGACGCACTAGCGTCCCTTATTGCTAATCGCGACGCAACGCGTCGAGACTGGATTCCCACGCCGGCGCGTGGGAACCAGAAAAATCCCGAACACCTATGATATCGCGTTATACATTTATAACCAAATACCATCACGCTCCAATCCGATAAACAATCTCAGTTGGCTTCGGCTCGTGTATTTTATTTCTCACCCCACGTTCGTTTCAAAAAACCAGTTTTGTCCAGAGACATACCTTAATCCTCTTGTCGAAACGAGTCAAAAATTGAATGAAAAAATGTGAAAAAAATATGGTGAGTTTCCGCGAGGCGGGAGCCCAGCCTACAAAAATTGTTTTGCAATTCCGGTGGAGACTGTCATCCTTTGGGATACCTAATTTTAAGTACTAAGACAATAGCACTAATATATATACCGGAACCGAAATCAATTTTGAAACGTTACAGAGCCAGTTGCAAATGGGCGGAAACTATCCACGAAAAACCAAACCTGACCGGTTTCGCTTCAAGTTGGAGGCCATTTTACCACATAGTTTTAACTGGATACTGCTTAATCATTGGATCAGGTGTCAAAATGATTAAATCATGCTTAATTGCTTGGCACACTAACATACGGTCAAAAGGATCACGATGGATTGGTGGCAAGTTAGGAAGATACAACGTCGAAGATTCATCTAACGGTAAACTTTCAATTTGATGTAATTCCCTTTGTTCTTGTACAAAAACACTAGGTGTATCTGGTAATGGTAATTTACCCAGAGCATTTTTTACTGCAATTTCCCATGCCGAAACCACACTTAAATAAACTTGATTTTCAACATCAAAAAATGTGGCTCTTGCCTTTTCTGAAAGTTTCGGCGCATTGGCCGCTATCCATAGAAAAGTACAAGTATCAAGTAACAAAAAATTCATGATCTTTTACCCTCAAAAGCATCTAACAAATCTTCTGGAAGTTCCTCAAAAAATTGCGGTGGCACTTGAAATTTGTCCTGAGCTAAACCAATGGGGCGCGAGGAACGCGATGATGCTTCTACTTGTGAAGTTAATGTATCTTGTCGTAATAAAATAACTTTAATTTTTGCTCCATACCAATCTTGACAATTCGCTGGTATTTTAATATTACCTTCATTAACATAAGAATTAAATTCAATAGCTTGCATATTAATTTATCTCAATTGTTCAGTAGGGTGGGCAAGTTTTTTTTGCCCACCTTAAGCCTAGATGGTGGATTGAAGCAGACCTTATCCACCCTACGTTTTGACTTTCAGAAACCTGTCAGGCTCTAAGACCTAACCGGTTTATAGATCTAGTACTAGGTAATATTCCGTGGCGCGAACGACATACTCCGGAATTCTTCCTTATACTTAGATGCGCCTAATCTTTTGACTTTCCCTACGCCCATCTTGAAGTTGTAGTTACCGCTAATATTGTCGATAACCCGTGCCGATAAGGCGTTGGTCGGTTGCCGCATGTCGATAAACAGGGCGAACATCACTCCCTTTTTGACATGAGGAGTGACCACTGCAACAGCGGTTACCGCCGCTTTGGACAATTCAATATGGCCCTCTTCCATTAATTTGGAGAATTGGAAGTGGTCATTATGTACGCCAAGAATGGTGTTCTTGTGAGCTGGAACACGATCCGAGAACATCATCACGTAATCGCCAGATTCGATACCACGAGATTTGGCATCATCCGGGTGAATTTCGACAAAATTTTCCGGCCAGCGTTGGGTAATATAAGGCCGCCGTTGTTGATCATCGAAACCGGATTGCCAGATTTCATTGATACGACCATTGGTCAACCACAGTTCGTCATCTTTGGGTTTCATCCAAGTCCAGAAATCGGAGAATAAACTCCACGGGTGTTTTTGGAGGTTGATTTTACCGGTTTGGCTGTTGAAATGGGTCATCTTCTTGTTGACCATGTTGGCATCACCCGGCCCGTTAGCACCGTACATTTCAGCCGCTTGTTCCGCTGTCTTGGTGGTATCATGCAAGCGTTTGGTGCCTTTTAGTTCTCCCTTAGCATTAATAAAGGTTGGCCCTTGAATACCATCAGCACCTAACAGACGCATTTGTTCATGCAAAGTACGTCCTTGCTTGTGGGCATAGATTTTAACCATGTGATAGGCTTTGCGCCCGCCACGACTGAAGCGCGAAGATTCTTCGGCGACATCATTGGAGTTGTTCCAATCAAAACCATCAAAGCCCATTTTTTTGGCTAATTGGGCAATAATCCACCAATCAGGCTTGGCATCGCCGGGCGCATCATAGAATTTCTGATACAGGCGAAGGCGCCGTTCACCATTGGCTCGCATGAAGTCTTCTTCACCCCAAGTTGCGGCTGGGAAAATAATGTCAGCAAACTGGGCACCGATGGGATTGCGGAGATAAATGTCTTGGTCAATGACTACCATCCCGCCAGAGTCGGCTCGTGCTTTGAGAGTGTCAATAATTTCTTGCTTGTCGTAGCTACGGACTTGATTCGGATTGGTAACTACTAATTCATGAAACTTCTGTTGGAGCCCTTGCGAACCACACATGGCTTGAATCCAAGTCGTACCGATAACGTGGGCCATGCGAGTATGACCAGAAACGAGCCAACGATCCGTATCCAGAGCGCGACGCCGACGACCCGGGACTTTTTCCGGCGATTTATTGCGTGGCAAGCCAGCACCGCGCTGCCCACCACGTTGATGACCACCAAACCGTCCAACCACTTTGCCGGGACGACCACCGGCTCCACAAATAGTGGCTAATGAGGCAATGGCATTGGTATTACCAGTATTGTTAGACCAATAAAAACCTTTTTCGATCCCAAACGAAGCTTTGACCCGACTACCATCATCTTTTGGTTTAGCGAGCCATTCAGCAGCTTGTTTGATTTTAGCAGCATCAACCCCAGTAACTTCTGCGGCTTTTGCCAATTCATACTCCGGTTGCGCCAAGAGCCATTCCTTGTAATCTTCAAAACCTTTGGTTTGAAATTTACCCCAAGTAGTGCGCCATTGCCAAGGAGTATTACGTGTTCCTTGGCCAAAGCCAGAGTTAGATTCCCATTTATTATTGACCCACTTCTTAAGCCATTCTTGGTCTTCCCAACCATTTTCTAGCACGACACGAGCAATTGCTCCTAATAAAACGGTGTCGGTGCCCGGATAAACGTCTAAATGTAAACCACCCATTTTCTTGGCATAAGCTACCCCGGCCGTTTCACGCGGATTGACCATAATGAGTTTCATGCCTGATTCTACGGCTGGCTTGATATGTTGGGTAAAGAGGATCGTCTTAGTTTCGTAAGGGTCAGTACCCATACATATAAGTACCTCGGCAGAACCCCAATCATCATACGAAGGGCCAAAGTTATCAAAGCCAGCATCCCGAAAACCGGGGGTGGAAGTGACATCAGAAGGAGTATCATGGAACGTGAAACTGGCCGTGTTGACATGACGCAGGGCAAATTTAGTAACCGCGTAAGTGTTCTCAATGTATTGGTAAGAATACGTCTTCACCGAATAGGCATTGGCACCATGTTTGGCAATCACATGGTTAGCGACTTCAGCCGCGACATCAAGCGCAAAATCCCAAGGTACCGGTTGCAAAATACCATAAATCCGGATCATGGGCGTAGTTAAACGATCCCTAGTCGGGGTTTTGGGATTGTAGCATTTCTGGGCAATTAAACCGCCACGCATACTCGAATCACCATTGGTGTTTACTGTGGTAGCTTCTTTGTTGGGGGTAATGACAACATTATGAGGAATGCCTTTGTGCATCACGACATTATGTTGAGCCGGTGCTACCCAATCTTGCGT
>Ga0233403_10001109_pt1 | contig 12633 bp, 8 predicted proteins | sample Na_oxic_1_MG_FD_179866 | JGI IMG/M metagenome (GOLD analysis project Ga0233403, IMG submission 179866) | Seawater microbial communities from Saanich Inlet, British Columbia, Canada - Na_oxic_1_MG | ecosystem: Environmental > Aquatic > Marine > Inlet | place: Canada: British Columbia | collected...
CACGTTCAACCCCTACGGGGTTGATATTGTTAACAGAATAACCCCACTCGCCTCTTGCTTTCACCCCAGGTGAAACCTGGGACAACCCCGATAGGGGTTGAATGTGAATAGCCCCAGGTGAAACCTGGGGAAACTTTCAAAAAGAGTTTTGCAAGAGGCTCTTCAGATAAATAATTTCATCCCCCCCACCTAAAAAACGTTTTTCAGGCTACATTGAAAAAAACGGTAGCCTGAAAAATAGTTTTGCCGGAGGCTCTATGATATATTATTATCAAACTTTCCGCTATTTCAAAAAACGTTTGCAGTTTTGATCCGTTTATTTCAAGTATCCGTTGTACTACTTTAATAAAATCAGTCATATAGTTATTATTCACTCACTAATGACAATCTAAGGAGTAACAATGATTAAAAAAATCACCCTTATCCTGGCACTATTGAGTTTCACAACGGTAGCCAATGCCGCTTGGCAACTGGACAACAACAACTCATGGTTGAGTTTCCTGTTTGTTAAAAAGCAAGATACTGCTGAAGTGGGGCAATTTACCAGATTGGAAGGAACCGTCGCTGACAATGGCAAAGCCGAAATTAAAATTGATTTGGGCAGCGTGAACACCTACATCCCAATTCGTGATGTTCGGATGCAAGCTTTCCTGTTTCAAACCACCGAGTATCCACACGCGACTTTGTCCGCCGATTTGGACATGGAGAAAGTCAACCGATTGGGCGTTGGTGAAATGATAGTGCAGCCCGTATCAGTGCAACTTGATTTGCATGGTGCCAAGCAAAACATCAATGGCAATGTTGTCGTTACCCGTTTGGTCGGAAATAGACTGTTAGTCGCGAATCAATCCATTTTATTTATTAATGCGGCCGATTTTGAGTTAATTAAAGGTATTGATACTTTACGTCAATTAGCCGGTTTGCCTCGCATCAGTCAAGTGGTGCCCATCAGTTTTGTCTTGACTTTCCACAGCCGGCAATAAGCCAATGGGTAGGTGAGTTGCCGTGCAAGGTACGCCTTGCACTCCGTACCTGATAAAAACATCTGAGGTTTGGATGTTTTTCCTAAAAAGATCGTCTAGTCGAAATGGTTTTATCGGCTAGACGTTCATAAACGTCAAAATCGTTACTCAAATTCTTTCCCCTCCTTCCCTTGCCAAACAGAAAACTTGTTAATGGCAGCGTTCCATTATCGTTGATCCCACAAATTGACCACGGCACAAAATAAATCCGCCGTGCGCTCAGCATCGTAAATAGCAGAGTGAGCTTCACTACTCTCCCAGCTAAAGCCGGCAGCCAGCACCGATCGTGCCAATACGGTCTGTCCATAAACCAGCCCACCCAAAGTCCCCGTATCAAATGTACTAAACCGATGAAAGGGCATTTTTATATGAGTACGATTGCTGGCTGCGTTGATAAAGCTCAAATCAAACGACGGATTATGGCCGACCAAAATGGCACGAGAACAGCCGTATGCTTTGACCGCTTGACGTATCGGTTCAAAAATCATCTTCAAACCTTCCGCCTCTGATACGGCAAAACGAAACGGGTGATAGGGGTCCACCCCAAGAAAATCCAGAGCCTCTTTATCAAGATTAGCCCCCTTCCAAGGTATCAAATGACAAAAATGGGTCTCATCAGGTTGCCATAATCCTTCACCGTCTACTTGTAACGTCACAGCCGCAATTTCCAACAACGCATCACGTTCGGGATTAAAGCCGGCCGTTTCTACATCTACAACTACTGGTAAATAGCCTCGAAAACGTTTAGCAATTGGTAACGGCGTTGTTTTAGCCATCAGTGTTGCACCTTAAGCCAGTGAATTTCCGCCCCTGCTCGCAAGGGCACCACAATTGTATCACCAAATTCAAAATGCGTTGGCAAATGCCAACGGCTTTTTTTCAATGTCACAGTTTCTGTATTACGTGGCAAGCGATAAAAATCGGCCCCATAAAAACTGGCAAAGCCTTCCAATTGTTCTAACGCTTGTGCTTGTTCAAAGACTTCAGCATATAATTCTAAAGCTGCCGGAGCGGTATAGATACCGGCACAACCACAGGCCGTTTCCTTGGCTTTCAACGCGTGAGGCGCACTATCAGTGCCCAAAAAAAACTTGGGATTGCCACTAATCGCAGCTCTAACCAAAGCTTGGCGATGTTTTTCTCGTTTCAGTACCGGCAAACAATAATGATGAGGACGAATACCGCCGTGAAATAATTCGTTGCGATTCATTAATAAATGATGGGCAGTAATCGTTGCTGCCAACCGATGGTTTTTACTAATCACATAATCAACCGCATCTTGGGTAGTGATGTGTTCTAGCACCACCGGTAGCGCCGGAAATTTTTCCAGCAACGGCTCAAGAACCGTTTCGATAAAAACTTTTTCACGGTCAAATATATCTACCAAAGCATCGGTGACTTCGCCATGTATCAATAACGGCAGTTCAACCGCTTGCATGGCCTCAAGTACCGGCCATACACGTCGCCAATCAGTCACACCACTGTCGGAATGAGTCGTTGCTCCGGCCGGGTAGTATTTGATTGCGACAATGTGTCCACTCGCCTTCGCCTTAGCAACCTCAGTCGCCGGAGTCTTATCCGTCAGATAAAGGGTAGCAAGTGGATTAAACAAGCCAGTTGGATCGGCGGCACAAATTCGTTGCCGATAAGCCAATGCCTGCTCCACTGTGGTGAGAGGCGGTTTTAAATTAGGCATGACGACAGCACGGGCAAAGCAACGAGCAGTCGCAGCAACTGTCTGAGTCAGACTGGCACCATCGCGTAGGTGCAAGTGCCAATCATCCGGTTGAATTAAAGTTAAGCGCTGCATTGTCTTCCAGTCATTCGGTTAAATCCAGTTTTTGAAAATGTTGTTAGCATCAAGGAAAGTTATACATTTTGTTAACATTTTTGGTTTCATCTCCAATTTTTTTTGGGATGCTAGTCCGTTTTCTATCCCATTTAAAATATTAACAAACTTTTGCTGATTGACATATAAAAATGTTTCTAGTGCCGGAAAGCGGAAGTTTCCCACCTTCAATCGGGGCAACCATAAAGGATTGCCCCTACAATATCGATTTTTTGGTAGGGGCAATCCCTTGTGGTTGCCCTGGTCAGGGGATTTCTGCTGTCACGCACTCGTGCCGGATCGCTCCAATACTTGGGCCAGCTTAAAATCGGCAACCGCAAGGGATTGTCTTAGTTTTCTGATGGTCTTTCAATTTCTGCTTTCTTGCACTAGTTTTTTTTCATCATGATCCATCTGAATTAACCATTAAACATGAAAAAATATTTAATGAACAAATAGTTATGATTTCTATGAAGGCGTTTTCTATGCTCATTCAATCCCTAATTCACCTTAACATATTTTCAACAAACTTTGAAAATTGCCCACCCTTATTCACCTTAAAGTTTTTCAAAAAATCGGATTTCTAAAATTTTATCTGAATAGTGGGATAGGTTTATTTATGGTTTGAAAGTTGACGCTATTGCAAAACTATTATGAAATAAGACTGTTTGGAGCCAAAGCAAATACTTATTATGTTAATATATTTTTGCCTACCTACTTATACCCATTTTAAATTGAAAAGCATCTAATTTTTGGAAAAAATTGGTTGTTAAAGATAAAATGGGTATTTGTTGAACTCCTATTTTTGAAAACGGATTTATAATCAGGCAAAAATATTTATCTGAAAAACTTGCTGTTCAGTAAGGCAATGCTGCCAATTAATAGATTGTTTTTATTGACCATGAAATTCAATCCAAACAAGTAATTCCCAAAAAATAAAATACCAAGGGCAACCACAACGGATTGGGGTAACCACAAGGGATTACCCCTACGATCCGTTTAATCTGGTTCAAAATTGGTTTATTGGCGAAAATATTGGTAATAAGATATAACAACGTCGTCCAGAAAAGGAAAAATTTTTGGACAAATTGATGAACCTATCCCACGATTCGCTTTCCAGATTTTTTTGGACTTCACTCCGAAATCAGCCAATTTTTCAAAACCAGACTTTTCGCTATTTCAAAAAACGTTTACTGGTCAGTCGCAGGTCATAAAATATTATTATATCAGTCAAACAGATTATCACTGACAAACAAAGTTAACTTTTTCGGTAAATGGCGGAAAATCATGCAAAACCTTTATTTTTTTTAGACTTTTTATATGACAGCTATAATTTTTAGCACTAAAAATCATAAATCTTTTAGATATCAGATTTGTTAACCGTTTAATTTTTACCGGTACCAAGTGTAAAAAGAAAAGCCTAATTTGTTCCGTTGTTGAGTATATCCAATGAATTTAATCAACCCAGATGCCAAACCTCAAAAACCAGATGACATGCAAACACCCTACGTGCCACTCAAATACACTCTGATGGGTTCCTTTCTATTATTGATTATTCCCATCTTGATAGCCATGTCAGTATCTGATTACCTGAACGCCAAAAGTGACTTGGAACGCGCCTACCGAATGCTCCAACAACAAACCGAAAGTAATGTTCTCAATGCCATTAAATTGGTTGATGCCGGATATAAAGTACTGGAAAGATTTCTGGATGAGGATATGAAAGATGCCTTTATTACTTTTCGTGATGCTTATGAAATAGCCGGTAGAGATCCGTCCAAAATGGATCTTGATGATCTCAAAATCGACTTGGGTGGCAAAATGGACCTTTATATCATCAATGCCAACGGTATTGTTGAATACACGACATATAAAGAAGATCTAGGACTCGATTTTAAACGATGGCCGGAACTGTTTTCACTTTTAAAGCAAGTTCGTCAAAAAGATGAGTTTGTGAATGGTGGAATTACCACCGAAGCACGGACTGGCATCATCAGAAAATTTGCCTACCTATCATCGCCAGATCAAAAATATGTGCTAGAACTCGGCTTATTTTCCAACGAATTTGCCGATCTAATGGGCGGATTAGATATTGTCAAAATTAACCACCGCCTTAAAAGCCTCAATCCCTCCTTAAACAAAGTCAGAATTTTTGGTCGGAATGGTCGTTCATTAGGAGAACCTGATTACAACCCTGATGAAAGTGAGTTAAAGATTATTCATCAGGTCTACGAGACCAAAAAAACGGCAGAAATAGCGGATAAAATGAAAAAACGCTATACACGCTATCTTTTTGTCAATTTAAAAGATGAAGAGACTTATGTAGCTTCTGATCCCAGCAAAGTGATTGAACTGACCTATAACACCAGACTGATCGATGAAGGCCTACAAAGAACCGCCTCATTTCATTTGTTGTTAAGCATTTTTGCCATTGTGCTTAGCATCATTTTCACCTTCATCATTTCTGCTTGGATCACGAGGCCCATTCAAAGCATTGTCAACAGTGTCAACATTATTGCCGAAGGGCAGCTTTCACACCACATCGAGGTAGAAGCTAACAGTGAGATAAAGGTACTGAAACAAAGTATCACTAAAATGGTCAGCAGCATGTTGGCGTATATCAACCAGATTAAACAACAAAATGATGAGTTAACCAAACTTGATAAGCTGAAAGATGATTTTCTATCAAATACGTCCCATGAATTGCGTACCCCTATCCATGGTATTATCGGTCTTGCTGATTCGATGCTCGATGGGGCAGCCGGCACGTTGCCCAAAAAAGCCATTGAAAACCTGTCTCTGATCATCCTGAGCGGCCGACGCTTATTCAATTTGGTCAATGATATTTTGGATTTATCCAAACTCAAGCATAAAACAATTAGTTTACAAATCAAGCCGATAGACATCAAAGTGATTTCCGAGGTGGTGCTGACTTTAAGTCAACCGCTAGTGGGTTCTAAGAACATTCAACTGGTCAATCATATCGAAGAGAATCCACCTCCGCTAAATGCCGATGAAAATCGTGTGCAACAAATTCTGCATAATCTGGTCAGCAATGCGATAAAATTCACCGAATCTGGCATCGTGAAAATATCGTCGGAACCGTATAATGACAAATATCTTTTGATTGCCATCAGCGACAGCGGCATTGGTATTGAATCATACCAGCTTGACAGCGTGTTTAGCCCGTTTGAACAAGCCGATGGTTCCATTGCCAGAGAATATGGTGGTACCGGTTTAGGCTTATCAATCACCAAACAACTGGTTGAATTGCATGGCGGTCAAATCTTCATAGAATCCACTGTTGGCACTGGTACCACGATAAGCTTCACATTGCCATTCTCCGAAAATCAGCAAGTGACGATGTCCCACAATATGATATCGATGCTTAACCGCGCTCGTGATTTTCAACCCATTGAAATCAGTCAAGAAAATGAGCAAGAAGAAGTCCTTGAGTCCTATAAAAATGTCACACTCGGACGTGAATCGTTTCACGTATTAATTGTGGACGACGATCCAATTAATCTACAGGTGCTAGAAAACCAATTACGCATAGCAAATTATGCCATTACTCGCGCCAACAACGGTCAAGAAGCTTTGGAGGCCATTAATAGCGGCATTTATTATGCCATCATCTTACTCGACATTATGATGCCCAAAATGTCTGGATTTGAAGTGTGCCGAATTATTCGTCAAACTTATTCGGCCAACCAATTACCGATAATCATGTTAACGGCCAAAAATCAAGTGTCCGATTTGGTACAAGGATTGGAAGCCGGAGCCAATGATTATCTGACCAAACCCTTTTCTAAAGGAGAACTGATTACTCGTATTAAAACACATATTCAATTATCGCGTGTCAATATTGCTTACAGTAACTTTGTACCATTAGAATTCTTGCAGCTATTGGAAAAAGACAGTATTGTTGATGTGAGACTGGGTGATCATGTGCAAAAACGGATGGCGGTGCTGTTTGCAGATATTCGCTCATTCACCACACTGTCAGAGAGTATGTCGCCTAAAGACAATTTTGAGTTTATCAATGCTTATTTAGGCCGTGTCAGTCCAGTAATTCGCAAGTATCATGGTTTTATTGATAAATATATCGGCGACGCGATCATGGCGTTGTTTCCAGAAAAAGCGGATGATGCGGTGCAAGCCGCAATAGAAATTCACCGGCAATTGGTGAAGTTTAATCAAGAAAGAGAGCAACTCGGTTTGTCGCCCATCAAAATAGGTATTGGCTTACATATTGGCACCCTCATGCTTGGAACCATAGGCGAAGAAAAACGCATGGAAGGCACCGTCATTTCAGATGCGGTTAACTTAGCCTCACGTTTGGAGGGATTGACCAAAATGTATGGAGCCTCTATACTCGTTAGTGAAGCCATTTTGAATGAGTTGACTCACCGGCACCAATACCATTACCGATTTCTTGGCAAAGTCCGTGTCAAAGGTAAAAAGACACCAGTTGATGTGTATGAAATCATTAACCCCGAATCTCCGGAGGTGAGAGAAAAAAAAATTGTGCTGAAAACTAAATTCACTGAAGCCCTTGATATCTATTATAAAAAAAATTTTAAACGAGCACTTAGAAAATTTCAACACATTTCAAGTCAAGTACCGCAGGACCAAACCGCCCGTTTTTATTCAGAACGTTGCCAATATTATTTGGAACGAGGAATACCGGATGATTGGGAAGGTATAGAAACAATCGAACAAAAAAAATAAAGGGTTAATAGGTTATTGGTTAATGGTGGCACTGGTTCAGTTTAATGGGATAGCACTTAGATTAGGCATATCGGATTGTTTTTTTCGTGCAAGGTACGCCTTGCACTCCTTAGAAATAAATGTTAGTGATGCCAATAGCGACGCATTTCTTCACTGGCTAAAGAAAGGGAATCAATTCTATTGGCTGATAAACGAAAACTGATGGCACCTGTTTCAGCCGTGTTCCAGGTTCTAATTCTTCTGTTCCGGTAGCGCTGCACGATTTCCTTCTTTGGATGTCCAAAGCGATTACGGTAGCCGGCTGAAAATAACGTGATTTTTGGTTGCACTGCATCAAGAAAACGGTGACTTGAGGAGGTCTTACTACCATGGTGCGGCGCGATGAGTATATCTGCTGTTAGCTCATTTGGATACTGTTGCACTAACTGATATTCTATCCGTTTTTCGATATCGCCTGGTAACAGAATCGCACGATTTTCGGTGCTGATTTTGAGTACACAGCTACGATTATTGTTCGTTTCAGCAGCGAAGTCGGCGGAGGGATGTAGTATTTGAAATTCTACTCCGTCCCATCGCCAATGTTGCCCGGCTTGGCACGCTTTGGTAGGAGTATTCAAAAGTGCGTTGGCCAATGTGTCAGGCTTTTCAGCGAATATTTTTTGGAGTTTGGCACTGGTTAGCAGTTCATCTACCGCTAAATGGGTTAATACGCTTGCAGCCCCACCACTGTGATCGTTATCTCCATGACTTATCACCAGTTTATCAATCTGTTGTATGCCGTTGGCATGTAGAAAGGGTACAACAACGGCTTCGCCAGTATTAAAACCACTACAAAAAGCTTTGGGGCCAGTATCGTATACCAACACATAGTTTTGGGTGCGTACCACTGCCGCTAAACCTTGGCCAACATCTAGTAAGGTTGCCCAAACTTCTCCCTGATTGGGCCGGTCGGGCGGACTGAATAAAACCGGTAATAGCCATATTATGCCTAACCATCGCGCTGGAAAGCCGCGTGGCAGTAATAATATCGCAACGCCCATCATTGCGGCCAACACTGCCCATAGTGGTGGGGAGGCGGGTTGCCAGAGGTTCCATTTAACCTGGGCGAAATAATCCAAAGATATCCACAGTGCATCGAGTGTGCCAGCTGCCATCAGCAACAAATAGCTGGCTAAGCTGGGCATTAACTCGATCATAGCGGTGCCTAACAACGTGAGTGGCACGACGATAAAACTGACCCACGGAATGGCAATGGCGTTAGCTGGTAGCGAAGTCAATGGTATATAGCCAAAGACAGCTAACATGATTGGAAACAATCCTAATGTCACCGCCCATTGCGTTTTCCAAGTGCCAATTCCCCACCGAGTCAAACGAGAATGTCCCATATGACTGCGGCCGCTCAGGGCGTACACAATCACGGCGACGGCGGAAAATGACAGCCAAAATCCAGCCGACATCACGGCTAATGGATCCCATAACAACACCATCAACAATGCCAGTGCTAAAATATGCGATACGGCAACTTGGCGAGCAAACACTATCCCAGATACGGCCACTGCTACCATAATGAAGGCACGTTGCGTGGGTAAGGAGAAGCCGGCCAACAGCGCGTAGCCAAAGGCTGCCGATAAACTGAACAAGGCGGCAAAACGGGGGGCGGGCAACCAGAATGTCATTCTACCGGTCAAGCTCCATAACCGGTGGCCTAGCCAAAAGGCCAGCCAGGCGATAAAACCGATATGTAAGCCAGAAATCGCGATTAAATGGGCGGTGCCGGTTTGTTGCAACACCTCTTTTTGTTCTGGACTAATCCATTGTCTTGCGCCCACGGCTAACCCGATAATGATACCGGTGCTGGGCTGATCAGCTAAGACTTTTTGTATCGCGGCCGCTAATTGGTAACGCTGGTTATCTATATTCAATGGAGAAGGTTCAGTTAACAAACGTTGTTCGCCTTTTTGACGTACCGAACCGGTGGCTACTAAACGCTTCTGAAATAACCAAGCTTCATAATCAAAGCCGCCTGGATTGAGCATCCCGTGAGGCTGCTTTAAGCGCACCGTTAATTGCCATTGTTGTCCTGGGCGTAATGGCTGAGGCGGTTGTCCATACCAGGACAGACGCAGATGGCCTGGATGAGGCCATTGATCGAACGGCAGCGGAGCGAACTCAAATCGCCAACCACAGAATCGTTGCTCATTTTGCCTTTGTTCTGGCAAACTAATGATTGTTCCGGTTATTTTTATATCTCGCCCTTCAAGTTCAGAGGGTAATTTTTGTGCTAAGATTATTTGTGCGTGCCACGCTGTCCACAGAAGTCCGAGCGCGAAAAGGAACCCTAAGCGTAAGCGCGGTAACCAAAAAGCGAGGATAATTAATGGTGGGATCAGAACGGTCCAGCCAATAGCCGGTAAATGACTCAAGGTTTGGCAAAAGAGTATGCCGGCGAGAAAAGCAAGCGTTCCTAAACGCATTTTTTTTAAGAGTGAATTAACAAATACTCTCCCTTATGGCCATCCCAAAAATAAATTAATAGTCCACTTGACGAAAGGACAACTACAACTAATTGTTTTTATTGGACTCTTATTATTTGGGAGTTATACTCGGCGCGATCAAGATCGTTTGAAGTATGGCTTATAGGGTGAGTGTTTGTTTGTAATTTGCACGGGTAAAAATGAAATTTAAAAAATCCGAGGACTTTAAGATTTCATTTATACTCCGCGCGGTCATATTTTCGGATTTTTTTGGGTAGAAGGTGAGCAGGCGGGCTTAAAGATTGTCGCATTTGTTAAGTGACTGGTGCTTAGCAATCCCACCCTACAAGACTACTTTATCTGGTTGGAGGAATTTTCTTATTGACGGACAATTTTATTATCAACTTGATATGATAGCTATAAGAATCTTACGCTAAAAAACAAATTTGTTCTGTCAAGTCAAAAAAATAGAATTTTATTTATAGGAGAACCTTCATTATTTATGATGTATATCTTATCTTCATTCAAAAGCAAATGATTGATTAACTTATTGTTTTGATAAATCATTTTAATTGAACATTTCAAATGTTAAATTGCGGCTATGAAAAATTTTTTTAAAAGATCATTACCGTCGGTTTCTCAAATAAAATCTCACCCAAAGTTGCAGTTTTTTGGGAATCTTCTTCATGATCCGAATTTATGGCATTTGAATCGGCGCTCATTAGCGGGTGGAGCAGCGGTGGGTTTGTTTACTGCTTTTGTTCCGTTACCTATGCAAATGTTATGGGCGGCGTTGTTGGCGATTTATTTCCGTGTCAACTTACCGTTGTCAGTCTGTTTGATTTGGGTAACGAATCCTATTACGATACCGCCGATGTTTTATATTGCTTATAAGTTGGGTACAGTCTTATTGGGAATACCTACTAAACAGTTGGACTTTAGTTTATCCTTTGAATGGTTGCTGGGTACCTTGGAACATTCTTGGCAGCCCTTGTTGCTAGGTTGTTTGTTAATGGCGAGTCTCAGTGCGTTGGCGGGATATTGGATCGTCAATTTGTTATGGCGTTTACAAGTGAACCGTTTATGGCAGGAAAGACGTAAGAAGAGACTTAAAAATTTGTTGGCACTTTCCAAAAGAAAATTGAGTCAATTGAAAAAATTTTCCTCCTCTATTTCGGCGGACAAAAGTTTGTAATAATGGTTAATTGTTAATCAAAAGCTAATCAATAATTATTGGAGTCAACAAACGTAAATTTGTTATCAGAGAAATTATTGTTATGAAAATCCATAGAAGGAAAACGGGCTTATTTTTGGAGAAATATGAAAAAATTTTTTATTCGCTCATTACCAGATGTTTCTGAAATTAAATCTCACCCAAGGCTTCAGTTTTTTGGGACACTAATTCATGCTCCCAATTTATGGCATTTTAATAGGCGAGCATTGGCGGGTGCGACCGCTGTTGCATTGTTTATAGCCTTTGTACCTTTACCGGTGCAAATGTTATTAGCCGCTGCCCTAGCCATTTACTTTCAAGTTAATTTGCCTTTATCAGTGAGTTTGGTATGGATCAGCAATCCAGTTACCATACCACCTATGTTTTATTTTGCCTATAAGTTAGGTACGGTTTTATTGGGTATGCCTTCGGTGCCGATGGAATTTAGTTTGTCCCTGGAATGGTTGCTCCGCATTTTGGATCATTCTTGGCAACCTATGTTATTGGGTTGTTTGCTGATGGGTAGTCTTAGTGCCTTGGCCGGATATTGGTTTGTTAATTTGTTATGGCGCTTACATGTGAGTCGTTCATGGCGGGAACGACGCGAAAAGAGACTTCAAAAATTGTTGGCCCCCCCGAAAGCTAAATTGGCTTAATTGCTGAGAAACCCGATTTAACAAAAATCGGATTTCTCAAACCCTAAAACAATTTTTGCAATAAACTTGTTTAATGACAAGATTGACGATAGAAATCCGATTGGAACTTGACTCGGATTTATCACTGTGTTATTCAGTAATCGTCATCTTTGGGTTCATCGGCGGGAACTTTTTCTTGCTTAATCCGATGATAAATTTCTTCACGGTGGACTGCAACCTCTTTGGGTGCATTGACTCCAATCCGCACCTGATTACCTTTGACACCCAACACCGTCACTGTTATCTCATCCCCGATCATCAGTGATTCACCAACACGCCTTGTCAAAATCAACATAGATTTTCTCCTTTGTATACTGTCCCGCCTTTGAATTAAGTGAAAACCGTCAATAAATCTAAATCGTTAATTAGAAAAATACTCACTTCACTGAATTCAAGTACGTTCAGTATCATAAAAAGCTCCTAGCTTACTTTGGTGTTAGGCACACCTCCATATAGTTATCCAAAAAAGTAACAACACAACGCTTTGCTATTTGTTTCTGGACTGCCATATCAGGAGCACCCCCGAATTGAAATGAACCTTTCACTCGACTATCAAGTTTTTTATAAACTATTGATTTTAAATGAGATATTATTTTAGTCTCTAAATACTCATTTCCTTAATAATCAGTGAGTTACATATTTGGACAGTCATTCTGTGATTGCTACAAAG
>Ga0233403_10001110_pt1 | contig 12628 bp, 15 predicted proteins | sample Na_oxic_1_MG_FD_179866 | JGI IMG/M metagenome (GOLD analysis project Ga0233403, IMG submission 179866) | Seawater microbial communities from Saanich Inlet, British Columbia, Canada - Na_oxic_1_MG | ecosystem: Environmental > Aquatic > Marine > Inlet | place: Canada: British Columbia | collected...
CCACACCTAAAGCATGAAATCCATCAATACGTAAACGGCAAGCATCACAAATACCACAAGCTTTACCCTCTGGAGTGGGTTGATAACACGAAATGGTTAAGCTATAGTCCACACCTAAGTGTAACCCTTCTTGAATAATCTGTGCTTTAGTTAAGTGAATAAGGGGTGTATGGACTTTAAAGTGATGTCCTTCTACCCCTGCTTTGGTAGCAAGATTTGCCATTTGTTCAAAAGCGGCAATAAATTCTGGACGACAATCAGGATAGCCAGAATAATCAATTGCATTCACACCGATAAACAAATGATAAGCGGATAGTACCTCTGCCCAAGCCAATGCTAACGTTAAAAACACACTATTACGAGCAGGTACATAAGTCACTGGAATTTGCTCAGAAAGCCCTGAAGTGGGTACCTGAATTTGGCTATCTGTCAGCGCGGAGCCACCGATATTGTCTAAATTTAAGTGAATAAATTTATGTTCAACGGTTCCTATACTTTCAGTGACTCGACGAGCAGCTTGCAACTCAACACGGTGGCGTTGCCCATAGTCAAAACTCAGCGCATAGCAAGCATAACCTTGTGATTTAGCAATAGCTAAAGTCGTGGCAGAATCTAGCCCACCTGAAACGAGTACGACGGCTTTGTCATTAGTGGTCGTCATAGAAAAACCCTGAGATGATATATAGATGTTCCGAAAAATAATTTCTCAATCAAACCTGCCAGGTTTTGTGAAGTTATTTATCTGAAAAACTATAGTTATCCAAACAAATCTTGGCATTCCGTAACTATGCTCGGCGCGGGAATAAACTGAACTTTTCTAATGAAGTTGGTGGGCAAAAAAAAGACTTTGCCCACCCTACATAAAAATTTAAATTGTGCCCGTGTGCAGCATACTCATGGCTTGAGTAAAGGATTGCTCTGAGTAGTTACGGCATTCTTACAAATACTATTTCTTAAAGTTGATGAGCAAGTTTTTAGTTTTCCAAGAATAACTACAAGGATTGTATATAAGAAGGGATTAAAAACGCTAAGGATTCAGGATTTAATAAATCCAAAACTTGAACTGTCAAACCTGACAGGTTTTTGAAACCTGTCAGGTTTAGTTTCGTAGTTTATTAAATCCTGAGTCCTTATTGTTTTGGGAAACGAAAAAACTTGATCATCGAGTTAAAGAAATAGTATTTGTTGCCGGACAAAACTTTTATGGATAACTATAGGCTGATTCATTCGTAGGGGCAGACCTGCGTGTCTACCCCGTGAAGTAAGTTATAAATTATTTTATACACGTATGGATACATTGGTTTTTTTTAGGATTCTTTTTCATGAATTTGTATAGCGGGTTCAAGTAACTCGAATCCATTTCTGACACGATGTCCCATTTTTCCGGTAATAGAAGCTACCCATTCTGAATATTTTTCATTCGCTTTGAGTAATTTCTGCCAGGTTTTATGACGCACTTTCATTCGTACTATCTGTCCATCAACATTGATACAAAACTCTTGCCGACCATTTTTGATACTTTCCACCCAGTTAGGCAATTCATTGATTTTAATGTTAACCTCTAATTTGCCTTGGGTTTTCGGCATCGATATGGCGGAGTGGTTCGGCTTAGACATTTTCTGCGAAAATTCCACCGGCGGTCGAAATTCATGTTTTTTATTTAAGCCAATCGTCAGCTTTGAACGTTGTGTTGTTGCTGTTTGATTTCCCTCCTCATGTTGATTAACACTCGCTTTTTTTCTTAAACCAAGCGTCATTCGAGAATGTTCTTTAGTTCTTTGGGAATGGTCATGCCTCTCCAACCTTTTCTTTAACCCCAGGGTCAATGTGGGGCGCTTGTCATTGCCAACCGCTTGATTGCCAAAACTATTTTGAAATTGCCTCTCTATTTCATAGGCTATGGGTGAGTTGTCAGTCACCATAATAACTATCCTCCTTTATATTGTTGCAAACATCATCCTGTATGTATAAAGAAATCCGATTTTTTCAAAAAATCGGATTTCTAACTTTTCCAATTGCAAACCCGTTCTGCCCCTGTTTAGGGATTTCCACTATCCTGCACTAGCAAACCAGCAATATTTATACCATTTAATGAATCAAAGTGCATCCATACCTTGACGCAATGCTCTTACAAATGCAGGAATCATTTCTAACAACTTATCTTGAGCTTCCGTTTCAACAAGACGTACTAAAGCACTCCCGACAATGACAGCATCACTGATTTTAGCTACTTGCGCCGCTGACTGCACATCCTTAATACCAAAGCCAACACCTATCGGTAAATCTGTGTGTTGACGAATTTCCGTCACCTTTTGTGCGACTGAAATAACATCCAAATTCGCACTGCCAGTCACACCCTTAAGGGAAACATAGTACAAATAACCACTGGCTTGGACACAAATGTGTTTAATACGTTTGGGCGTTGTTGTCGGTGCGATTAGGAAAATCGGGGCTATCGCATGAGCGCGTAATAATGCGCTCAAATCGGTTGCCTCTTCAGGCGGTAAATCTACCGTTAATACGCCATCCACTCCCACCGATTCGGCGGCTTGAACAAAAGTTTTATAACCCATAATTTCTATAGGGTTAAGATAGCCCATTAACACAACCGGCGTGGTTTGGTTTTGCATCCGAAAGCTTTTCACCATGTCCAATACATCACGCAAACTGGTACCCTGAGCAAGGGCACGTTCACTAGCACGTTGAATAACGGGACCATCAGCCATCGGATCTGAAAAAGGGATACCTAATTCAATGACATTTGCTCCTGCTTCAACTAAGCCGTGCATGAGTGGCACTGTCAGTGTTTGAATTGGATCACCGGCGGTGATAAAGGGAATCAGAGCGGCGCGTTTTTTTGCGCGTAGCTGATCAAAACAAGTTTTTAAACGACTCATATTTTAATTCCTTCAAGCGCTGCGACGGTGTGAATATCTTTATCGCCGCGCCCAGATAGGTTGATCACAATAATTTTGTCCTTATCCAGGGTAGGAGCGATTTTTTTGCAATAAGCCAGGGCATGGCTGGATTCTAAAGCCGGCATAATACCTTCTAGGCGCGTTAAATTGTGAAACGCATCTAGGGCATCATCATCTGTCACAGCCACATATTCAACCCGCCCGCTATCTTTTAACCAAGCATGTTCCGGCCCCACCCCAGGATAATCTAATCCCGCTGAAATGGAATGGGTTTCAATAATTTGTCCTTCTTCAGTTGACATGAGATAAGTCCGATTGCCATGTAAAACCCCAGGTTTACCTGTACATAAGGGGGCAGCATGGCGACCCGTCTCTAAACCATCTCCGGCAGCTTCTACACCGTACAAAGTGATGTCTGTATCATCTAAAAACGGGTAAAAGAGACCGATTGCATTAGACCCGCCACCAACACAGGCTATTAAAATATCGGGCAAGCGTCCAGCCAATACTTTAATCTGTTGACGTGCCTCTCGCCCAATCACTGCTTGAAAATCGCGTACCATCACGGGATAGGGATGGGGACCGGCAACGGTGCCAATAATATAAAAGGTATTATCAACATGAGTCACCCAATCACGCATGGCTTCATTAAGCGCATCTTTTAAGGTTTTTGAGCCTGATTCGACGGCGCGAACTTCGGCTCCCAATAGGCGCATACGATAAACATTAATCGCCTGGCGTTTTATATCTTCTGAACCCATATAGACTACACATTCCATACCAAAACGAGCTGCTACCGTTGCAGTGGCAACACCATGTTGTCCAGCACCTGTTTCAGCAATCACGCGGGTTTTACCCATTCGTTTAGCTAGTAAAGCTTGTCCAACCGTATTATTAACTTTATGTGCGCCTGTATGGTTCAAATCTTCACGCTTAAGATAAATTTGGCCCCCCCCCAAGTGTTGGGACCAACGGGCGGCATGATACAAAGGTGAAGGTCGTCCAACAAAATGGTGTAAATCGTCATTGAGTTCAGCCAAAAAGGCGGAATCATTAAGATAATGTTGATAGGCTTTTCGCAACTCTTCCAAAGGTTGCATAAGCGTTTCAGGAACAAAAAGGCCCCCATAGGGTCCAAAATGACCATCAGAATCCGGTAAATCCGGTAAACTCGGTGTTTTTTTCAAGGTGATTGATTTAACCATTGAAACTCCTTTCATAAATGCGGTCATTTTGTCCGCGTCTTTGATACCTTTGGCAGATTCTATCCCACCGCTGACATCAACAGCGTAGGGACATAATGTGGTAATAACTTGGCTCACATTATTAGGTGTTAAGCCGCCGGCTATAATAATCGGTTTGGATAAATCTGATGGAACTTGTTGCCAATCAAACACTACCCCGGTACCCCCTTTGATACCTTGTACATAACTATCTAATAATAACGCTTTTGCATCAGAATAACGTTGAGCAAAAGCTTGTACATTGACATTCTGACGCATACGAAGTGCTTTTATATAAGGTTTATCAAAGCGGCTACAATCATCAGGCGATTCTTCGCCGTGAAATTGTAGTATATCTAATGGCACTTGAGCCAAAATATTATGTATAAAAGTGGGTTCGGCATTGACAAATAATCCAACGGTTGTTACAAACGGCGGTAATGCTTGAATTATTTTCTGAGCCGTTTTTACGGATACGGCGCGTGGACTTTTTTTATAAAAAACTAAGCCAATTGCATCAACCCCTAATTTAGCCGCAAATTGTGCATCCTGAAGGCGAGTTATTCCACATATTTTAACACGGGTGCGTGATATGTGTTGGTTGTTATTGAATTTAGACATACTGAAAGTATAACGGATTTTAATTTAAGAAATGCAGTCACTTCGCTTTTAAAACCAGACCTGCCAGGTTAAAACAAAACCTGGCAGGTCAAGAGCAGCGTCCAAACTGGATTTTGACCTGGCAGGTTTTCTTTTGAACCTGCCAGGTCTGGTTTAGTTGTCGAATTTATTTCATGCACGTTCCTTAGTTTTCGATTGCCATAAATGCAACGTCATGGGTCAATTTTTCGGATTTTTCCAGGGCTTGGCGTAAAGTTGTTAAATTATTATGGCTATCAATTAAAACACCCCTTGAGAGTGCTACCCATAATCCTTTAAATTGTGGGGCATTTTTTTCAAGCCACTGGTAATTTTCATTCAAACCAACGCCGGTTGCCTCATTTTTTAAAGACACTTTAGGCTCTTTTAACACGAGTTGCCACTCTTTGAGTGTGGTACTCAAGATACCCGCTTTACTAGCTTGAGATAATCGTTGTCGTGCTTCCATGATACGATGGTTTTCAACTAATTGTTTAATCTCATCTTCCCACTCTGTTACGTTGGGATAAGCATTTTGCTTGATAGCTTGTCTGGTGTTTTGTCCTTTTCTCACATTTATCATTGTTTTCCTTATGTGGTTGGATTCCCATCATATTAAACATTATACTTCAAACTGTCAAGTTTTCGGATTAAGTCTATGGTTCTATCAGAAATCCGATTTTTGAAAAAATCGGATTTCTATGCTAATAACAACTCACTTAAGAACACTTGTTAAACAGCTTGACAATGGGCAAGTGAATATCCATTAGCTCATCAACAACCTCGCTATCATTTAGAGTGAAGGTTTTATAATGTTTCGGTTGTGTGAAAACGTTAATAGTCGTTAATGCCGGTATAACCAACCAACATGATTTAATATTAAGTGCAAAATAAGCCTTTATCTTAGCAATCAACTCACTGACTGTTTGCGAAGGAGAAAGAATCTCAATGGCTAAATCAGGCATTTGTGTTGTCTTTACAATATCATCAGGTGGTTCTACTGCTGGCGGATTTGTATAAAGGCACACGTCGGGTTTTAATTCATCTTTACTCTTAAGACCAAATTGACTTAAATCAATTTGAGTCGTATCCAAACTCAATTCAGTAAACAATGAAAATTTCTCCTCATTGAATAGCAAACCAACGAGTTTAGCTTGTGTTCCGCTATGGATAACTGAACCCATATTTTGTTCCTCATTTTCAAAAACCTTATCGTAAAGTAATTCGCTCATTATGAAATATAAATTCTGTTATTTATCGCACCACTTTCCCCACATTTTTCGATATTCCGATTCTAGGTGACGAGTAAAACTGGACCGTCCATTAAGGAATAAAACTTTAATAACTTGCCAATTTTTCAACCCAAACCTGTCAGGTTTAATTTTTGATCTTATTAAATTTTTATTCCTAAGGGCGAAGCCTGTATTTTGTCACGCATTTCAGTTCGCATTTTTTGCAAATATGGGGAATTATTCGCTAATTTAACACAAATATCGACATATTCTTCAGGGCTTGAAGCAATCAGTTCCGTTAAACTCACTGCCGATAAAATGCTCAATCCAAAGGGCTTGACAAGTTGTTGTCGCGCCGTTATAGGGATAGCTGTTTAGGGCAATTGTTCATTTGCTATTTGTAAAACTCGTTGGTATAGTTTTGAACTGATTCTAAAACCAACTTGTTTTATCAAATCATCCATTATGGGTTTAATAGCATTGATAAGTTGATTATTTTTGGCTTCAATCAAAATACCTAAAATTCCTGTGAATTTTATGCCCAAATTTGAGGCAACTTGCCGTCCTTTACGTTCATCTAACAGTAATAAATCGGGTTTCATTTCAAGTGCAAGTACAATTGCTTCTGCTTCACCTATATCCACATCAATTTGTAACAGCGTAACCATTTGTTGGTTAGATATTTGCTCAACTTTGAACCAATCATAAGTTTTGACTTCCATAGCACCAGGTTGCCCCACACCAGCAATCACAATTTCATCATAAACGGCTGGGGGAATAATGACTTGACCATATAATTGTTTTAATAAATGGAGTTGTCCAATATTGGCGAGATTAATTAGCGGTGAAGTATTACTAACAACTATCATCTATTTGATTCGCCCCATTTCACGCAAAGTGTTCAAGTCGCTTTCAAATTCCGTTACATCATAGTGAACTGGAATTTGACGGCTACCCAACAATAATTGAAATTGCCATTGATTCATTCGAGCTAGTTTGCTTGCTTGTCCCATTGAAAGTTTTTCTTTTTGATACAATAAAATGGCAATTTCTTGTAATAGTTCTTCTTCAGTCATGCGAGTAGAATAAACAAGATTATCAGGTATAACTACACTCATAATGATTCCTTATGGTTTTCCATTTTTTTTAAATATTTTTATCGCACCACTTTTCCCACATTTTTCGATATTCCAATTCTAGGTGACGAGTAAAACGGGCACCGTTCATTAAGGGAGATGCCTGTATTTTGTCACGCATTTCAGTTCGCATTCTTTGCAAATATTGGGTATCACTCGCTAGTTTAACACAAATATCAATATATTCTTCAGGTGTTGAAGCAATGAGTTCAGTTAACCCCCCAGCCGATAAAATGCTCAATCCTGCCCGAGCAACATGGGTTTCTCCCACTAATGTCACTACCGGTACACCCATCCAAAGGGCTTGACAAGTTGTCGTCGCGCCATTATAGGGATAGCTATCTAGGGCAATATCTATTTGATTATAGGTGCTAAATGTTTTTTCCGTGGAAGGAATATAACCAATTTCCAGTCGATTAGATTTTATACCTAAATTGGCGAAAGTCTTTTCAAGCGATTGTTGTGTTTCTAAATCCTGAAGACTTGCGTTCATAATAACCAGTTTAGCATCTGGAAGACTATGCAAAATTTTAGCCCATAAAACAAAAGTTTCACGGTTTAACTTGGCATAATTATTAAAACAGCAAAAAGTGATGTACCCATTTTTAAGTGCCGGACATTCATTGACGGCTGTACGTTCTATCAAGGGTTCAAAACAATAATAACTGGCAGGCATTCTCATTGGTATTTCTGAATGAGAGGCTTCAGCAATCCCTTCGGGATCAACATAATTATCAGTTATATGATAGTCAATAACGGTTAAGCCGGTTGTATTAGGATAACCAATATAGGTTGCTTGAATGGGTGCCGGTTTTCTAGCAAAAGCCAGTAGCCGATTGCCAGCGATATGCCCGGAAAGATCAACCAAAATATCTATTTGATCTTCTCTGATTTTATCTGCTAACGCTTCATCCGATAATTCAAAACAGGGCACCCAATAATCACTGTATTGTTGTAATTGTTCAGTAATATGATCGACTTGCGTATGATTATAATAGCAGACAATTTCAAATTGCTCATGGTTATGATGGGCAAAAATGGGCTTCATAAAAAAAGCCACCGAATGTTTTCTTAAATCAGCCGAAACATACCCAATTTTTAACTTCCGATGTGGATTATTATTATTGAGGTGCGGCTTAATAGCGGCAGATAAAGGCACGGCATGTTGTTCATTAAACCGTTGATGTTCCAAAAATAGGGCAGCCCGATCATATTGAGGCGAATAATTTAATGTGAATACGAGGTTGCAATGGACTTTCCAATCAGTGGGTTTTAACGCCAAAGCTTTTTTGTAATGCGCAATACTTTCATTAATCATACCCTTTTCTTTTAAAGTTCTACCTAAACGACTGTGTGCAAGTACATTATTAGGCTCCAAAGCCAAAGCGCGTTGGTAACAAGCAATGGCTTCCGTCAATTTACCTTGATCATCAAGCGAATGAGCGAGAGAAGTATGTGCATCAACATAATTTGGATTTAAAGACAAAACAGCTTTAAAACAAGTTTCCGCATCTTTAAATTGTTTTTGATCTTTAAGCGTGACACCCAAATTATTATAAGCATCAAGATAATTGGGATTCAAAGCGATAGCTTGCTGAAAAGAAGCAACCGCTTCAGCTACTTGCCCTACTTTTTTGAATGCCACACCTAAATTATTATGCGCCTCTGCATAATTCGGATTAAAGGTAATTGCCTTTTGATAGCTAATGATGGCTTCGCTAATTTTATCTTGCCCACTGAGGGCATTACCTAAATTATTATAGGCATCGGCATAATGAGGGGTAATAGACAACGCTTTCTGATAACAAGTAATCGCTTCGGCAAATTGTTCTTCCCCATTCAGTATAATACCCAGGTTATAATAGGCTTGAGCAAAATTCTTTTTTTCAGCAATGGCTTTTTCAAAACAGGCTTTTGCTTGCGCCAATTTGCCCTGTTGTCCAAAGATAATTCCTAAATCATTTTGCATTTCGGCATGATTTGGATTAAATGAAAGGGCGCGTTGAAAATAGGTTATTGCTTCAGCAAATTTTCCCTGATTACTGAAAGCAGAACCGAGTTGCCTATAAAAATCCAAGGCACTTTTATTTTTGGGTTGCTTTTGCAATACTTGATGGTATAAGACTTCTGCTTTTTGCCAATCCCTGGCTTTTTGATGTTGTTGAGCTTGTTGAAGGGCTTTAGAAATTTTTAAGCCCTGGGCTTTAGCCATGACATTTTTATGTTTGGTAATAGCGGTTTTTTTGCGTGATTTTTTTGGCATATTTTTTTCAGTTAAGGCTGAGTAATCATATTCATTCTTCTTTTTGGTAATGGTGATAAAGGCAATTTTAAATAAATTTGCCAAAATCGCCATGATTTTTCACTCATAATACCCGGTATTGGATTATTTAAAGCATCTATAATTTCTTCATGCGTAAAATAATCAAACAAAACTCTGACTGATTTTGGCGTACTATACTCTAAAATTTGTGTTATCAATCGTTTTGTGTTTTGAATGGCTTTATTAGGCGGTTGCCACCAAAGCAATTGTTCCGCTACTTCAAGTATCGCTTGCCGGTTTTTATTCATACTGAGTAATATCTTCCATCTGTACCGTTTTAATCAAAAAATCCTTTACCTTTACAGGCAATTCCATTAAGTCACCATCATCATAATAGATTAGTGCTTTTAAAGTTAAGAAAGGATTAAAAAGTTTAGCATATAATTGCTTGGTGTAAAATAGGGCATCTGATAAAGTTATAAACTGAAGAATTTCACTTATGTCCAAGTAGTCTTTTTTTTCTGCACGTTGCTGTATCACTAACATTTTGGTAGCAACTATAGCTTTTCAGAAAAATAAAAGTTCTCAGACCTGACAGGTTTCCAAAACCTGTCAGGTCTTGAAGCCAAAATATTTATCTGAAAAGCTATAAATCAGGAAATGATGCAATCTGTATTTTAGGGTGATGTAATTTGTCAGCTTGTTGAATAGATTTTTCTACTATAGATAAACCACCAAAAAATGATACTTTTACGGGTTTATGTTTTCTAATCACAGAACAAGTTAAAGTATTTTTTTCTAATTGAATAATTTCTGAATCTCGTAAATAAGCTATTTCTTGATACAAATTATCAGGTTGAAAATGATGATGGGTAAAAAAGTCAAAATCTACTGACTGTCTATGTCCTAATCTTAATGCTAACGCAGTGCCACCATATAAGGTAAAATATTCTGGCGTATTTCCTAATTCTTGCCATAATTGTTTTTGTTCATCTGGCAAAATGTTAAGTTTAAATTCCATAATGATTTTTTAGCTGAAAACAAAAGAGGTTAATACAATGACATTAAAAGTAGCGATAATCACACCTTTTTACAATACACCCGTAAACTGGTTAAAGCAATGTATTGAAAGTGTTAAAAATCAAACTTACTCATATTACCATATTTTAGTGAGTGATGGTAATGCTGAGGATAGTGAGGATATGAAATACCTGATGAAATCACATCAGGATATTTCCATTATACGTTTACCTGAATCGCATAATGATTATGGTGACACACCGCGAGCGATTGGTTCTATTTCCGCTTTTCGTAAGGGATTCGATGCAATTTGTTGGTTGGATGCGGATAATTGGTTTGCACCAAATCATGTTGAATCTTTGGTGAACTTGCATTTAGAAACGCAAGCTCCGATTTGTACATCAACTCGGTATTTATCCCACCTCAATGGAAAAGTATTAGGGAAATGCCCTGAAATTAATCCAAACAGATTCATTGATACCAATTGTTATCTGATCACTAAAGCAGTCAAAGGAATCGTTTCTTTTTGGTGGATGATGGATGACAATCATCATGCCGTTGGCGATAGAGTCGTTTTCAACACGATAAAAAAGGAAAAAGTGTTGCATAGACACACCACTATGCCAACGGTTTTCTACAGAACGGCTTTTCAAGCGCATTATGATTACTTTGGGGTGCCTCATCCACCTGGGAGTAAACCGAATGTTAAAGTTAAGAATGGCTGACTATTCAATAAGATAACGTCTCTTGAGTTGCTCATAAATACTGTTTTCAGGAAAATTGCCAGACTTGTTGATATTATTTCGTCGCCACATTTCGTTCCACAAATGGACTGAACGAGAATCTTTTAATATAGAAATATTAAAAGATTCATCTATTAGTTGATACCAACTCCACCAATCAACAGGACAGAAAACGCTAGGGTTAGCTACATAGGATACCATATCAAACTTTTTTATTGCGAAAGTTAGAAGATTGGGTCCTGTTTCGCCCCATTGTAGCTTATCAGGTTCTTTTTTCATGGCTTCAGTGAAACAGTAATCCATGATTGTAGAACCAATAGGTACATAAATAATACAATTGGTAGCTTTATATGCATTGTTCTGTTTATATATATTTTCTCCTGCAAAAATATATTCAACTCCCTGCTGAAAAGGTTCTAAGCAAATGATATCAGTATCAACCCAATAACTTTTTCAAGCAGCAGTTTATATCTAAAAAGATTTGCAAAGGCTGCATAGCTATCGTGATCTTTATATTTGAAGATCATATTTGGAGGTAATATTTTACTCGCATCTTTTAAGATAGTCCCTTCAGGAACTCCTTTCACTTCGTCATAAACGTATAAATGAAAAGGGTGTCCATTCTTTAAAAAAGATGAAATACAAAGTTTTTCCATATTGGATAAACTTTCACCGATCCAAAGGCTTTGGATAATGGGTCGTGTGTTCATAACTTTTGTCTCTACTAATTGAAAGATGAGTTCTGTTTAAAGGTGAATGCCAATCCTAACGGTTATTTCATTTCCCGTTCCAAACCTAACCGGTTTTTGAGACGTAGTTGCGAAGCGAGAACCAAGCTGTCAGGTTTCCTGAACTAAGTGAGTACGAAATATAATATCACAAAATTCAATCAGATCATCCAAACCCGTTTCAATCACTGCAACGACTATATCAAGATTAATTCGTTGATATTCATGTACAACCATATTGCGAAATCCTATCATTTTTTGTAAGTTCTCCGCCAATGGTAAAGAAATGATTTGTTTTGCCGCTAAAAGTCGAAAAACGTCTTGACTTTCATTAGGAATACCCATTTTACGCGTTTTAATAATATGACTGCCTAAGTCAATACATTGTTCACAGGCACGAATCAGATTTAAAATGGCAGCGTCTTGATGGCTATAATTTTGGTTAAAATGACCATTGGCTAAATGATATTCTTCTCTCGCCCTTGCAACACAACGCTGAATACTTTGAACTTTATTAATTAATATGTCATTCATACGCTATTTTAGTTAAAAAAAATTCTTGTAAAATTTCTTGTCGTTCTTCATTTAATTTTTGATAAAAAGATAATGTCAACATTTCAAATTCATCTGTTTTATATTGATCGGCACAATAAACCCTTCTTTCTGCCATGATAATCTCTTTCTTAAAAACAGTCGTCACTTGTCTTAAATTAATCAAATCAACTG
>Ga0233403_10001111_pt1 | contig 12625 bp, 10 predicted proteins | sample Na_oxic_1_MG_FD_179866 | JGI IMG/M metagenome (GOLD analysis project Ga0233403, IMG submission 179866) | Seawater microbial communities from Saanich Inlet, British Columbia, Canada - Na_oxic_1_MG | ecosystem: Environmental > Aquatic > Marine > Inlet | place: Canada: British Columbia | collected...
CGTCTCCTTTTTTCCCAACCTTCATATTTCCGACTAAAACGATGTGTCTCATTTATTTCATTTGCTCCAACCAAAAAGTTTATGAATGGTGTTTCCCGTAACAGCCCCACAGGTATACCTTGAAAGTTCCCCAAAAGTCAACTGGCGATATTCATTATCCCGGGCTGTGCAGGCCATAGGCCCTCCGTTTCTGTGATATGGCGGAAAATTTCAGCGTCTCCTTCCTCCCTCAGCTGATGGTTGAAATTCTTATCCCTGCTTCAGGGGATTATCTGTCCGCCGGAGAGATTCGTGGCCGGTTCTGAGCGGCTGACATCTCAGTCACCGGTTGTCAGGTCCGGGAACCGCTGCTGAATTTTTCCGGTTTCTCAGGTTCATTCTGACTTTTGTCACCAACCAGCACCACCAGTTTCATTACAAACGCCGTCATTTTTGTCACCTGGGATTTTATCTCATCCACCGCTGAGGCCATTTTTTTTGCGCATCCGACATTCTCCCGGGTGACCTTGTCAATTTCCCCCATGGCCCTGCTGACCTGTGTGACACTCCGGGTCTGATCATCAGAGGCTATTGTTATTTCGCCGAGCAGTTCCCCGATCTTTTCCGCACCCTCCGCAATCTTGCCGAATGCCTCATTTGCCCTGTAAACCAGATCAATGCCGCTTTTGCTTTTCTCCACCGATGCCTCCGTCAGGGCAGAAGTGTTTCTGGCAGCCTGGCCTGAGCGCATGGCCAGATTTCTCACCTCTTCCGCGACCACGGCAAACCCTGCCCCGCTGTCTCCCGCACGGGCTGCCTCAACAGCCGCGTTCAGTGCGAGCAGATTTGTCTGAAATGCGATTTCCTCAATAATTCTGACAATTTTGCGGGTCTCCTCACTTGTTTTTGCAATCTCATCCATTGAGGAGGTCAGCTCCGTCATGGAGGCTGCCGCCTGAGTGACAATCCGGGAGGTTTCAATCATCAGCGTGTTTGCATGATTGACATTCCGGGTGTTCTGCCAGGTCATGGCAGTGATCTCTTCCAGAAAAGAGGCAGTCTCCCTCACAGCCGAAGCCTGTTTTGAGGTGCCTCCTGTAAGCTGTCCGCTGGTATCCGCAACCCGGTCCGAAGCATCCCCCACCTCCCCGCCCACGATATTCAGGCCTCTGACGACCCCGGATACGGGTTTCACAAAAAAAACATTTACCATGGCCAGAAGCACTGTCACCAGGAAAATGCTCATGGCCAGCACCCTGATCACCATGTAAAAAGCCAGATTTCTGAGGGATTCCCTGATAAAGCGGGTGGTGAAACAGACATCAATCACTCCGACAGTCTTTTCCGCATGGACTATTTTTTCCGATCTGACCACAAAGTCTCCGGAGATATCTCCGTCAGACGGAATAATATCCCATGTTTTCTCATCTCTTTTGCAGGCGATGAAAATTTTTTTTCCGTCAGCCTCCCTGACCACCACCGCATATATTCTTTGGTTTGCCATCTCCACTTCAATCAGTTTCAGACCCAGTGACTTGTCCAGAAACCAGAGCGGCTTCTGCATGCTGTTGGCCAAGCGTCCGGGGATCAGTCCGGTGATTTCATCGAAATATCTCTCAAGTTTGGCCCTTTCGCTAACATAATCATATATACTGAATCCGCTTGCGGCAAATATGGATGCCAGAATCATAATCAGATAGATCTTCCCCATCTTTCGTCTGGCGGATTTCCGCTCCATATCCTCTCCCTGCATATGTTGTCCGTGAAATTCTGATTCCGTATTTATATTTTTCTGAAATAATCATGCTGGATATGTCTTCCGGCCGGCAAATCATGTCGGAACCGAGGTTCTGAAAATATGGCAGTCTGTTTTCCCGGCTCACAGTTCCCGCCTGACCCCGCCACTGCTGATGGTAATCCGTCCCATTGAAAGATCAAAATGAACCGTGCGGCTGACAGTTCCCCCGATAGCCTCAGATTCCAGAAGCACGTTATTTTTCCACAGGAGCCTTCTCAGTGTGGCGTAATTCCGCTCTCCGATTCTGAACATCTCATTGTTTCCCAGAGGCTGGCCGCATCCAGCGGCTTTGACCACCAGTCTGGATTTCTGGCCCCCCAGCTCATATACGCTTCTGAATAATTCGGGAACCCCCGTATCCACAAACATAAACGGATTCGCCCTGGCTTTCTGCAGATTGATTTTGGACAGAGGCAGCATGGCGTGAAGCATCCCCCCGACCCTCATCGCAGGATCATAAATCATCAGCCCCAGACAGCTCCCCAGAGCATGGGTCACAAGCAGATCATCCTTTTCTCCGACCTTCATATCCCCCACTACGACAACATGTCTCATTTGCTCCCTTTATGTGAGCCTGCAAGCTGCAAGCCGTGAAAATTGTATCTCCTGCTCAGGAGACAGGGCCGGGGACTCACAGCTATTTTCTGTAAACTGCCGGCCGCACATAATGAAACTTGTGTGATATGGCTGAAAGTCCCTCCGAATGACCGACAAAAAGATAACCTCCCGGTTCCAAATATTCCCAGAAACGGTTTATCAGCTTCTGCTGGGTGGATTTGTCAAAATAAATCATCACATTGCGGCAGAAAAGCACATTGAACGGGCCTTTCATGGGCCATGCGTCCATCAGATTCAGGCGGGCCACCCGGACCATTGACCGGACATTCTCCCTCACCTGATAGGCAGGCGGGTCAGCCTCTGTCCTGTTGAAATATTTCTGCAACATGCCAGGCGGTATTTCCCTCAGTTCCTCTTTTCCGTAAACAGCTCTGCGTGCTTTCTCCAGCATTTGCGTGGATATGTCAGTCGCCAGAATTTTCACATCCCACATGACTGTGTCAGCTATGTTTTCCCTCAGCAGAATAGCCAGTGAATAGGATTCCTCACCCGAGGAGCAGGCCGCTGTCCAGAATCTCAGCCTTCGGAAAGACAGTTCTGGCAGTATGTGCTCCCGCAGATAGTTGAAATGTTCCGGCTCTCTGAAAAAGCTGGTTTTGTTGGTGGTGATCACGTCAATCAGAAAACTGATCTCCCCCCTTCCCTCCTCGCTTTCAATATATTTCAGATAGGTGTCAAAATTGGGCAGACGAAGCGCGCGCAGCCGTTTCATGAGACGGGACCTGACCAGGGCCTGTTTGCCGTCTTTCAGGTTTATTCCGCACAGCACATAGACAAGCCGGCTGATCTTTCTGAATTGCTTTTCGCTCAGTTCCACAGATATCAGATTCACAGACTTCTCCCGCCTGAATTGGCAAGTCTCACCAGTCCGCCCACATCCAGAATCAGCCCGACCCTGCCGTTGGGCATGATGGCACTCCCGGAAATCCCCGGAATGTTCCGCATGGTTTCCCCCAGTGTTTTGATGACAATCTGCTGGCTGCCGATCAGTTCGTCAACAACAACACCTGCCTGACGCTCATTGTCCTCAACAACCATGACAATGGCCTGCGTGGGATCCTGTTCAGCGCCTGTGATGCGGAAAAGATCTGCCAGCCGGAACAGGGGAACCAGTTTGCCCTGAAGCGTCATCATCTCCCCTTTTCCGAGGGCGGTGGAGAGGTCCCGGGACTCTGGCCGCACAGATCGGACAATGGACACTGTGGGCATCACATATTTTTCCCGCCCCACCCGCACAACCATGCCGTCAATAATGGCCAGTGTCAGGGGAAGGCCCAGTCTGAACACACTTCCGGCGCCCTTTTCAGAGTGAATCTCTATCTGTCCCCGGAGTGCCTCGATATTGGTCTTCACCACATTCATGCCCACCCCGCGGCCCGATACCTCGGTGACAGCTTTGGCAGTGGAAAAACCCGGTTCGAAAATCAGACTGAACAGATCCCGGTCGCTCATGGATATTGCCCTGGCATCGGAGTCTCCGCTGACAAATCCCTTTTCCACTGCTTTGGCAAAAATTTCCTGCCGGTCAAGCCCTTTGCCGTCATCCCTGATTTCCACCACCACGTTCCCGGCGGAATGGCGCGCTGACAGTTTCAGCACCCCATAGCGTGTTTTGCCTGTCCCCTCTCTGACATCAGGCATTTCAATGCCGTGATCCACAGCGTTCCGAATCATATGCACAAGGGGATCGCTGAGAATGTCCACCATGTTCCGGTCAATTTCGGTGTCCTCCCCCTCGGTGATCAGCCTGACATTTTTGCCTGCCCTGCGGGCCAGATCCCTCACCAGACGGGCCATTTTCCGAAAAGTGGCTTTGAGAGGGATCATTCGCATGGACATGCTCATATTCTGCAGTTCACGGACAATTTTGCTGGTGAGGGTCACTTTTTTCAGCAGTTCATGATAATCGCCCGTTGCCATCACCTCATCCTGCTCCACCATGGAATGTGCCACCACCAGCTCACCCACCATGTCAATAAAGCGATCCAGACGGTCTGTGGGAACCCGGACCGAGGATTCCACAAATCGTCTGGCTCCTGCCGCGGGGAGTCTGTCCGGCTCCGCCCCGTCCGCGCCTCTTTCGGGTTCCCTTTCTGATTCGGTCGGATTTTTCACCGGCGATTCCCGCTGCATTGCTTCGGGTTCTGCCTCCTCCGCGTCTTTTGAAAAGATATCCAAAGAGGGGAAGTCATCGGATTTGTCTGATATCCCGGCTTCCCCGGGGTTGACCAGAATCCCCATCAGTTCATCATAACCCCGGGGTTTGAAGGAGGGTGTGCCGTCTGAGACATCCTGAACACATTGGATCAGTTCCTTGAGCATGTCAACGGAGCGGAGTGCCAGGTCGGCATATCCCCCTGAGTAGCGGATTTCCCCCTCACGAATGCTGCTTAAAAATGTCTCCGAATGATGAGCCAGTTCGGATATGAGCGAAAGCTCAAGAAAGGCGGAAGTTCCCTTGATCGTATGAAAAGCCCGGAAAACCGTGGCCAGGGCATCCATATCCCCGGGAATCATCTCAAGGGCCAGCAGTGCCTCTTCCGCGTTTGCGATCAGCTCACTGCTTTCGGTGATAAAGGCCGTCAGCAGATCAGGATCCGCATCAGCGGGCAGCAATATCGGGGGAACCTCGGATTTGTCCCGGGGCACAACAGCCGGTTTCCGGGAGGCAGGGTCACGCTCACCGGATTGTTCAGGGAGCAGGTCCGGTGTGGGGGCAGGATGCCAGGGAGCATTATCCAGAAAGGCGGTTGCGGAGGATTTTTTTATTTCGGTTTTTGTTTTTTTGTTATCCTCATCGCTGTCCATTGCCTCCTCTATCAGCTGGCTGATACGGGCAAGCGTGTCTGACACCTCAACTTCCCGGCCGGAAATATCCGTGCCAAGCAACACCTCAATTTCCCGAGCCGCCTGAGCCGTTTTTTCCCGACAGATTTCAGGGAGGGTTTCATTGTCGGCAATGTTTTTCAACAACTCTCCCATCCGGCCCAGTTCGTAAGGATCATCCGGCTCGAGCTGAATCAGAAATGTTGCCGCATCATTGAGGGATACATCGGCCTGGCTGTTTTCTTCATATTTATCGGACATACTTGAGATTCCTTGATTCTTCCGGCAGCCGGTTGGACCGGCGCATTTTTTTTGTTTCGGGCAGGTCACCTGAAGTCATGATGTACTGTCGGTGCATACTCATGGGGGAAATATCCGAAAATACGGGAACCTGTCAACTTTTAATTTTTCAGGTCCGAAATATCATGTCCCCGGAAGAATGCGGCGTGAGGTGTGATACACGCCGCGCCAATATTTATTGTCCAGTCGGGAAATGCCTGTTTTTTTGATGGCAGACACATGGGCGAATTCGCTGTTGCCCAGATAAATGCCCACATGCCGGGTTTTCCGTGAAATTCTGAAAAAGACAAGATCCCCGGGCCGAAGCCGGTTCGGCTGTATCCGGTTTCCGGTCCGCATCTGGTTTTCCGCTGTGCGGGGCAGACAAATGCTGAAGACATCTTTGTAAATCCTCATGACAAAGCCGGAACAGTCCGCTCCCCTACGGTCCGTGCCGCCCATGCGGTGGGGTGTTCCCTCCCAGCGTTGAACCTCTGCCCGGAGGCGTTCCCCAACATCCCTGAATGATCTGAAATCGGAGTTGTTGCTGAGGTCAGGATGGGATGCGGTGCAGGCCGCTGTCATAAGCAAAAAAGCAGCGATTATCCATCTGGAAAGACATGGCGGCGGCTTCAGGCGACTCACAGTGTGACTGGACAGAATGATCATTTCATATCAGTTTTTCAGTTATGTTATAAGGGATATTCGGACCTCCGGTCTTCCCTCAGTTTTCCGTTTCCATCCCGCACAATAATCAGCCCCTCAAAGGGATATTCGGACCTCCGAGGTTTTGGAAACCTCGGAGGTCTTCCTCACCGGGTTTGCGCGTCAAACCCTTCTGAATTGTAATCCCTCAGTTTTCCGTTTCCATCCCGCACAATAATCAGCCCCTCAATGCCTTGCAGACTGTTCAGCAGTTCAAGCCCCTTTTCATGACCCATCACCACCAGGGCGGTTGCAAGACCGTCCGCAAAAGTGCAGTTGTCAGCGACCACAGAGACGCTGACAACTCCGTTGCTCACAGGATAACCTGTGGTCGGATCCAATATGTGGGAATAGCGACTGCCGCCGGATTCAAAAAAAATTCTGTAATCGCCGCTTGTGGCAAAGGCTTTGTCCCGGAGCAGGACAAGCTTGTAAACATCGTTGCGGGCAGCTTTTTTCAAAGGGGTGTTGATTCCGATTCGCCATGGGTTTCCGTCCATTCTGAGTCCGGAAGCATATATCTCTCCGCCGATTTCCACAAGAAAATTTTTGCATCCGCTTTCCCTTATGAGCTTTGCCACCTGATCAACCCCGTAGCCTTTTGCAACAGAGGCAAGGTCAAGGCTCAGAGATGCCTTCTTTTTTTTAAGATATTTTTTCTCCGGGGAAATTTCGACATGATCAAAACCGGTATTTGCCAGAATCGTCAGAATCTCGTTTTCACTGGGAACCCGTGTTTTCATTTCCGAACGTCCGAATCCCCACAAGTTTATCAGCGGATCAATGCTTCCGTCCCATGTGCCCTCTGTAAGATCATACAATTTTCTGGCAACAATCATAACATAAAAAAAATCATCTGATATATAAAATTTTTCCCGCGTGTTTCCGATAGCATTGAATCTGCTGATTTCGCTGCCTTTAATATAGGTTGACATGCTTTGGCTGATTTCATCAAGGCGTGCGTCAATTTTTTTTCCAAGGTCGCCTGTATTCCGGGGAGAGCCTGCGGCAAGCGTCACATGATAAGTGGTTCCCATTGTATTTCCCGAAAGCAGAACCTCTTTTTCATCTCCGCACCCAACCCACACCGCCATAATACAAACTGCGCTGATTATCCGAATATTTTTTATAGGCATAGGTTTTTTGCAAAGTCTCCTTAATAAAAAAAGACGGCTGTCCAAGCCTTTCCGGGGCATTTCTCATTTCCATCTCAGCAGATTCTCGGCAATTGTTCCCCTGCCAGCATATCCACAATCCGGGTTCCGCCGATTCGGGTCCGCATGATCACTTTTCCGGGATGTTCGGCAATGACCTCTCCGATAATGCAGGCATTTTTGCCGAATTCATCCCTGTTCATGGCCGAGAGAACCATCTCCGCATGCTGGGATTTCACAAACGCTGTCAATTTTCCCTCATTGGCAATATACATCGGATCAAATCCCAGAAGTTCACAGATACTTGCGACCTCATTGTTGAGAGGAATTTTGTCTTCATCAATTCGTATCCCCACATGAGATTTTTCAGCGATTTCATTCAGGGCTGTTCCCAATCCCCCGCGGGTGGGGTCCCTGAGCACATGAATATCCCGTGAGCGCATCAGCATTTTTTTGACCATGTGATTAAGGGGCGCTGTATCACTTGTCACAGGTGAATCAAACTGCATTCCCTCTCTCTGTGTCAGGACAGCAATTCCGTGGTCGGCAAGGGTTCCGCTCACGATGATCTTGTCTCCGACACAGGCTTTGTCCGCCCCCACATCAGCATGGGGAGGAATCAGCCCGATGCCCGAAGTGTTGATGAAAATTTTGTCGGCCACGCCTTTTGGCACAACTTTCGTGTCTCCGGTGACAATCTGCACCCCGGATTTTTCAGCCGCGGCTTTCACGCTTTTCATGATCTCATTCAGTTCCGGCATGGGAAAGCCTTCCTCAATGATCAGAGCGAGGCTGAGAAACAGCGGGCTTGCCCCGCACATTGCAAGATCATTCACGGTTCCGTTCACAGCAAGATCACCGATATTTCCTCCGGGGAAAAAAATCGGGTCCACCACATAGCTGTCCGTGGAAAAAGCAAAACACTTTCCCTGAATATCAAATATTGCTCCGTCATTCAACTGGGAAAGCATGGAATTGTCAAAAATGGGAAGAAAAGTTTCGGAAATCAGCTTGTGGGCCAATTTCCCGCCGCTTCCGTGATCTAAAAGAATTTTATCTGTTTTCATTTTTACCATACAGGAAGTTATATATCCTCAATACAGGGAATTATGAAATTTAACCACGGAGCCTTTTTCTCTGTGTGATCTCTGTGGTCAGTTTTTTTTATTATCAGCAGATCGGAAAATTTCGGAAACCGGGTGCCAAACCTGACCATCAGTCCGAGCAGGGATGAAAATGGCTTTCTGTTCTTCAAAAAGAGGAACCGGCTCCCGGCGGCTTACTGCCTCACCTCTCCATATGATAACGATAATATGCCGCACAGGTTCCCTCACTGGAAACCATACACGGTCCCACAGGATTCATCGGGGTGCAGATTTTTTTGTAAAGGGAACATTCCGGAGGCTCCTTTAAGCCTGTCAGAATTTCTCCGCAAATGCAACCGTTTTTTTGAATTTTGAATTTTGAATTTTGAATTTTGAATTTTTTCCGTGCATCAAAATCAGCGAACTTCTCCCGAATTTCCAGACCGCTCTGAGGAATAACACCCAATCCACGCCAGCCTGCGTCAGCGGTCTCAAAAACCTTTCCCATCATTTCCATGGCTTTTCCATTTCCTTGGGAGCTTACAGCCCGGGGATATGCATTCTCCAATTTCGACACATGGGATTCAATCTGAGAAACCAGCATCAGAACGGACTGCAATATGTCAGCCGGTTCAAAACCCGCAATCACACAGGGAATCCCATGTCTTTCAAAAAAAGGAAGATAGGCATTTGTGCCGATAATCACGGACACATGCCCGGGAAGGATGAAGCCGTCAATTCTGACTTTTTTGTTTTCCATTAATGCAAACAGCGCGGGCGGAACAACCTTATGTGCGGAAAAGACAAAAAAATTATCCAGTTCCATCTGCTTTGCGGAAAAAATGGAGGCTGCGATGGTGGGTGCGGTGGTTTCAAATCCCACACCCGGGAAGACAATATTTCTATCCGGATTTTTCCTCGCTATATCCAGCGCGTCAAATGCGGAGTAAACCATACGGATATCTCTGCCCTTTGCCCGTTCTTCCTGAAGGGATGAGTGGCTGCCCGGAACTTTCAGCAGATCCCCGAAAGTGGTGATGATCACATCGTCTTTTTCAGATAAGGCGATGAACGCGTCAATTTCATTCTGGGCCGTGACACATACAGGACACCCCGGGCCGGAAACCAGCGAAATGGTTTCCGGCAGCACCGAGCGGATGCCGTGTCTGAAAATGGACATGGTATGTGTGCCGCAGACTTCCATAAGGCGGATGCTTCTCCTGCTGATCTTCCCGATTTGCGCCGCCAGTTTCCGGGAAATCTCCGGGCTTCTGTATTCTTCTGCGTGTCTGATGGTCATAAAAAATTCTCTGATCCATAAGTATCCGGGCAAAAATTTTTCATGATTTTATGTCTCACACTAAAAATTTATGACCGAATACTCAGATGAAATTTTTCTGGTTTGCGAAATTTGCAACATACACCCTCAGGAGAATTTACATGGCCAGGCGTTCTTCTGATTCCCCTTTTGAGGGATAAATTTTTGGCCGGAGTGCTTACTTCATAATCGGTAGGTCAAATATTCCCCTTGAATGAGGGCAACATCCCCCATCAGGGAGTTTGCTCCGCAACCAGTTTCCGAAACTTTCCGATTCTGCCGACAATAAAATATTATGATAACATGCATCATTAATAAAAGCAATACCGAAAATAGAAAATCATCGGAAGGATTGAGTATTTCACAAATCAAACCTCCCAGCATACCTAAATATATGACAAATTCACAGTCTTAAACTTTATTTGATTGAAATGACACAATTTTCATGATCTTTTCAAATTGATGTGCAAAAAATCCTCCCTGCTTTTTGTGTATTCTTTATTATTATAAGCTCGAAACAGTTTTCAAAACTTTGGGAAGTCCGGGATTCTCCCCTGATAAAAACGTGGCCAGAGGAAATCCAAATCTGCCGGATTTGACAATTCGGCAGGAGCGGGATGGGGAACTTGGCATCTTTCATATTACTTCAGAAACAGTTCACACTTTTTCCGAGGAACAGACTCATCTGCGTTTATCTGCGTCCCGCTGTTCTTTCAAAAGTGTCAACTGACAAATGAGGGATGCCGGGAACTTTGATAATTCCCATATAAAAAATGCTTGATGCTTGACATCATCATTCCATTTTTGTTAGATGAATGACGATTCTGGCTATCAGGAGATGGCGGGAAAAATGGCAGAATTCTCCCCTCAGCAGATCGAAAATCCCCTGAGGGTGCTTCCGGCACACACTGAACAGTGAATGTCACACTGATAACTGATAACAAACAACTGACAAACCTATGAAAGCACTTATACTTGCAGCGGGTCTCGGTACGCGCTTACTTCCGTTCACGGAGCATACACCCAAACCCCTGTTTACCATCGGGGGATGCCCACTGCTGGATATTCTTATCTGTCGCCTGAAAAACGCAGGGTGCGAGGCGGTGATCATCAACACGCATCATCTGCATGAAAAAATGGAATCCTTTATTGCCGGACGGAACTATGAAATTCCCGTGTCCCTCCGGCATGAGCCGGAAATTCTCGGCACGGGCGGTGCAATCAGAAATGTGGCTGATTTTTGGGATGCCCGGGCTTTCATGGTCATAAACAGCGACATTTTTACAAATACCGACTTGCGGAAAGTATATGATTTTCATCTGATGCATCCGCACCCCGCAACTCTTGTGCTTCACGATTTCCCGGAATTGAACACCGTCGCGGCGGATGCGGACGGCCTCATTCTGGACTTCCGCAACTCTGATTTTCAGTTTCCTGTTTCCAAACTCACCTTCACCGGCATTCAGGTCCTTGACCCGGAAATTCTCAATTTTATTCCCAGAGGCATATTTTCAGACAGTATTGCCGCATATGAGAAACTCCTGTCCGGGGGCGGAAAAATAAAGGCATTTGTTTCAGAGGGGGATGACTGGAATGACCTGGGAACACCAAAACGATACAAACAGACCGCGCTTGAAAAAATGGCGGAGAAGGTATTTGATTCGGAATTCGGAATTCGGAATTCGGAATTCGGAATCACCCCGCTCAAAGGAGACGGCTCAGACAGGAAATGGTATCGTCTGAGAGTTGGAAATCATTCGATCATCGCGGCTGACCACGGTATCCGGGAAAATGACGGGACTTCCGAAACAGACGCTTTTGTGAACATCGGATGCCATCTGCACCGAAAAGGCGTTCCCGTACCAGAGATTTATCTTGCCGACACCTTTTCCGGGCTGGTTTTTCTGGAGGATTTGGGAGACACTCATCTCCGGAATCTTGCCCGGGAAGCCCGAAATACGGAAGAATTCCCAGTTCCCAGTTCCCAGCTCATTTCCCATTACAAATCCGTCATTGATATTCTGGTTCAGATGTCTGTTCTCGGTGCGGAAGATTTCGATATTACATGGACATATCAGAGCGAGTATTACGACAGGGAACTGATTCTCGAAAAAGAATGCCGCTATTTTGTCGAGGCATTTTTAAGGGGATATCTCGGAAGGGATTTTTGTTTTGAGGATTTTGAGGATGAATTTATCACGCTTGCGGACAGAGCAGTCGCATTTTCGGTGAACGGATTCATGCACCGGGATATGCAGTCACAAAATATAATGTTTTCCCCCCATTCCGGAAACAGTGGGGAGTTCCGTCTCATTGATTTTCAGGGCGGACGCATGGGGCCGATTCAATACGATCTTGCATCTCTTCTGATTGATCCCTATGTTGATCTGCCTCTGCCCGCACAGGAACATCTGCTGACCTACTGCATTGAAAAACGCTCCTCTGTCAGTTATGTTGACCCTGAGAAATTCCGCATTGGCTATGAATACTGCGCGTTGAGCAGAAATCTCCAGATGCTGGGCGCGTTCGGCTATTTAAGCAGAGTCAGAGGAAAAACATGGTTCGAAGAATATATTCCCGCAGCTCTGAAAACACTGAGATACCGCCTTTCTCTTTTTGACGACACTCTTTTTTCCAAGCTCAGGCGCATTGAAATAGATGGCTTCGCCGAGGAATAAATTCCCCAGCTGAAAGTTCAAGTGCGCTGAAGCGCACTGTGGCTGGATTCAGACTGTTTTGGTTTTCAGTCCTGTGGTCTCATGCATGTCCGCGTGGGTCTGCGGCCTGTGGCGGACATAACGGGGGCCAAATCTCCGCGACCACAAAATCCGTCAGAACCAGGTTTGTGTCAGCAACAGAGATT
>Ga0233403_10001112_pt1 | contig 12622 bp, 11 predicted proteins | sample Na_oxic_1_MG_FD_179866 | JGI IMG/M metagenome (GOLD analysis project Ga0233403, IMG submission 179866) | Seawater microbial communities from Saanich Inlet, British Columbia, Canada - Na_oxic_1_MG | ecosystem: Environmental > Aquatic > Marine > Inlet | place: Canada: British Columbia | collected...
CTAACATAATGCATGGTATTGAAGCTCAAAATTAAATTGTTTAGAGTTCATAATACAGTATAAATGAGCCCTATTGCTCATAACTTTGAGCTTCAATTTATCTCCAAAATTTAAAAATACCTATTTTAGGCTTATTTTCTAAGCCATGCCACTGGATTAAATAATTAGGGACAGAGTACAAAATCTACTGATTAACACTGATCAAAAATCAGTTTCACTTAAGAAGTTTCGCTTCGCTATACTTCGCTGCGTGAAAATCATGATCAATCAGTATGTCACAAGTTTTTGCGCGCAAAAACTGTATTTAGCTTCGCAAAATGTGACATATCAGCGTTCTATTCATAGCCTTATCAAGCCGACAATTTGATGACTTCTCGAATCACACGTTCAACCGCTTGTTCATTCTCATCTTGAAGGGTGTGGCTGATTTCGTCGCCAATTGTTTTATCTTCATTGAACTTGTCTAAGAAAGTATCCAGTACTTTTAATCCTTTCGCCGTTAAAACGATGCCATTGAAACTGTTGTAATGGAGTTCTTGGTAGTGAATGACATTTTCTCGTTGCAAAAAACGAATGCTGGCAAAATAGTTGTCTGTTTTCTCATCGTCAAGAGATTCGGCTAAGTCATCAACAACGATATTCGTTTCTCTCGGAAAGGCTTGATAAAGTAATCTCAAGACAAGTGCTGCACATTGGTTGAAATCAGTTTTGTTGTTGTTAATCATTTTGATGGTTATTCACAAGCGTTAACTCATTTGGTTAAAGCACTTTGCAATGCTCGCAAAGCTTGACCTCTATGGCTTAACTGATTTTTAACTTCGGGGGGCAATTGCGCGGCGGCGCAGTAATGGGTTGGCACGTAAAAAAATGGATCGTAACCGAAGCCATTTTCGCCACGCGGTTCGTATAAAATCTGCCCTTCCCAAGTGCCTTGACAAATCAAGGGCATCGGATCGTTGGCGTAGTGCATGTAGACAATGACGCAGTGGTATCGGGCAGTGCGTTGTTCATCTGGCACCCCTTTTAATTTTTCTAGCAAGAGTGCATTATTGTCGTCATCAGTTGCCTTTTCGCCGGCAAAGCGTGCTGAGTAAATACCGGGCGCGCCATTGAGCGCATCAACTTCAATGCCTGAATCGTCTGACATGGCGGGTAAACCGGTGTGTTGAGCGGCATTGCGTGCCTTGATTAAGGCATTTTCAACAAAGCTCAGTCCAGTTTCTGGCACATCGGGTACATTAAATTGGCTTTGTGGTACGACATCTAAATGAAATTCGGATAGTATTTGTGCAAATTCGCGTAATTTGCCTGGATTGCTACTGGCTAAAACGATGGTTTTCACAGTTATTTTGACTCTAAGGGGTGGATATTAAAACCTGACAGGTTTTAAAAACCTGTCAGGTTTGGGGGTTATTTTGACTCTAAGGGGTAGATATTAAAACCTGACAGGTTTTAAAAACCTGTCAGGTTTGGCCCGTCTTTTTGTCTCACCCGTGATTAAAACGGTACGTCTTCATCAAAATTTTTATCGGGTGGCGGTGTTGTGGTGCCGGTTACGGGTGGCTGTGGCGGAATAGGTTGTCCCGTGTTTTGATTTGGGTAGGCGGGTGGCGGAACGGGTTGTCCTCCTGCTTGTTGAGTATAGGGCTGAGCGGGTGCTTGTCCCGCGCCTTGAGCGGGCGGAGGTACAGGGGCATAGCCACCACTTGATGCGCCATAGCTACCAGGGGCAGCATAACTGGTACCGCCACTGTCATTGCGACTGCCTAACATTTGCATTTCACGAGCAATAATTTTAGTCGTATAGCGGTCTATACCATTTTGATCTTGCCATTTTTCTGTGCGGAGATTACCTTCCACATAAATTTGTGAGCCTTTGTGTAGATATTGTTTGACAATTTCAGCTAGGCGATCAAAAAAAACAACACGGTGCCATTCTGTACGGTCTTGGCGTTGTCCACTTTGTTTATCTACCCAACTTTCACTGGTAGCCAAACTCACATTGGCAACGGAAGTGCCGGATGGCATGGAACGCATGTCAGGATCATTTCCCAAGTTGCCTACTAATATAACTTTATTCACACCTTTTGACATATTTATTTACCTTTTTCAAGTTAATCAACGAATTAGCAGCGCACTTCATTCAGAACAGCACATTCAGTCAACGCTGCCATGTCCAATATTTTGCGATCGACTTTCAGATAAGCAACCTCATCTTCAATAATAATCACAACTTCAGCCACGCCTGGTACTTGCATCAAACAATGGGTTAATTGATTGGCTTTTTGTTTGTCAAGTTGGCCAATGTTGAGTAAGTGGCTGGTTAAGTAATGTGGTTTTTGCATGCTTGCTGCTAGTATAAACCAAATCACCGTTAATGTGGCACAAAAAGCAAAGACAGCGCTGATACTATAATGTTGATGCAGCCAGCCACCAATGACTCCGCCTAAAAAGGCACCAAAAAATTGGGCGCTTGAATAGACACCCATTGCTGTACCTTTACTTTCCGCAGGTGCGATTTTGCTGATCAGGGAAGGTAGGCTGGCTTCAAGTAAGTTAACCGCTGTGAAGAATAAAAATAGCATGAGTATCATGCCGATCAAGTCTTCATGTAAGTAGCTCAAGCCCAGTTGAGAGAGGCCTAGTAGAGCTATTGCGCCAACAAAAACGAGTTTGATGTGGCGATATTTTTCTGCAAAGATGATGAAAGGTATCATGGCGATGACAGAGGCAATGAGTACCGGTACATAAACCAGCCAATGGTGTTCAGCATCCACTTTGGTGTTTAAAACAATTGGCAATACGACAAAGAGTGATGTCAGTAATAAATGGAGTGATAAAATCCCAAAATCTAGGCGTAATAATTGGGTGTCTTGTAAAACACGTTTAAATTGTGTTGGGGCCGGTTCCGTATCACGGTGAAAACGACAACTGAGGGGTTGGGGTACAATCAAGTACAAGATAGCAATACCGATTAAGGCAAACATGGCTGTCAACCAGAAAATACCGGGTACACTGATCCAACGGTAAAATAAAGGGCCAAGTGCTAAAGCTAAAATAAATGAACTACCAATGCTCATACCCATCATAGCCATCGCTTTAGTACGGTGTTCTTCACGGGTTAAATCGGCCATCATAGCGAGTATGACGGAAGCAATGGCTCCACAACCTTGTAAGGCGCGGCCTATAATAATACCGATAATGGAAGTCGAAAGCGCCGCGATGATACTGCCTAACGCGAATAGCAGTAAACCAATATAAATCATGGGCTTACGTCCAATACGGTCAGATAACATGCCAAATGGAATTTGGAAAATTGCTTGAGTTAGGCCATAGATTCCTATTGCGAGTCCTACCAAAGTAGGGGTTGTATCGGGTAAATCTTGTGCAAAAATGGCGAAAACGGGGAGAATCATAAATAAGCCCATCATTCTGATGGACATAATACTGGCGAGTGCCATAGTGGCACGTCGTTCACCATGAGTCATATTATTGTTAGGAATCATAAATTTTAATGATAAAGCTTGTATCGAAATAATATCAAAGTTAAAACCTTGAAAATAAGAAAATCAACTCAAAAATACCACAATCCTTGAACTACAAGGTACGATTTATTGATGTAAAAAATAACTTATTCATGAAATAGTTTTGATAGTAAAACCGTTTCATTAAACAGAGACGCTTCGATTTCTCTTTCTTACCGAGCATCTTTAGCTCGAAAGCGTCTTTAGCGTTTAGAATGATTTCAATCGTGTTAAAGTTTAAGCTCAAATCATACTAGTGCAGGATCGCTCCAATGATCAGACCACCCAGCCAAGCCAACAGCTAAAGCAGTTGTCTAAAAGCTAAAGTCACCTAAAGGTGACTACATCCACACAATTTCATTTTTAGAATCATTTATATAACTAAACTGTTGTGATATTCACTGGAGCAAAAACAGAAGGTCGGCTTCGCTAAATATAATTTGCGCTTTTTTTTCAGTCTAAATCCATTTACATAAGCCCGTTTTAGCAAAAACGGGCAGCATGTTAGTCACCTTTAGGTGACTTTAGCTTTTAGACAACTGCTTTAGCTGTTGGCTGGTTGGCTGGTTGGCTGGCTGGGTGGTCTCGATATTTCCGCTTTCTTGCACTAGCCACTTACGCACGATTCCTGATAAACAGGGCGTTTTGCCAAACGCGATTCGTAATCCGCTTGCAATCCTAACCATAAATCTGGTGAGGTGCCAAAATATTGACCCAGTTTCAGCGCAATATCCGCTATAATAGGTGCTTCACCTCGTATGATGTCCTTTATTTTGGGTTCAGAAATAGACAATTCGTCAGAAAGGGTCTTGATATGAATACCTAAAGGGCGTATAAATTCCTCAAATAAAATTTCACCTGGAAAAATGGGATCAAGTAATGCTGTTTCTTCATTCATCATAATACCTCACCTCAATGATAATCGACAATTTAGACACTATAAGCATTTCTATCATGCCAGAAAAAACAAATACGCCATTGATCATTAATCCGAATGCTGTATTGTCCTTTCCTATCACCATGAAGTGCCTCTAACTTGTTACTAGGTGGAACAAGTAAATCTTCCAATTTTCGCGCTTGATGCAAATAGAGTAATTTACGCCGTGCAATACGTTCAAAAGCACGAAATTTTGAGACGGGTTTATCATTAAAGAGTGCTTCAGTCTGCTTACAATTAAAAGTTAATATCATCTTTTTCCTCTTATTGAGTGCTTTGTTAATGGTAAACCGTTCAAGGTGTTTAGGATATATCGGGTTTTTGAGCTGGAACAGGCTGCAAAAAGACAGAGCACAATGAGTACGAAATACGATGATGTTCAGATCGGCAATAAAACAGGTTACCCTGAAAAATAGACGCAATAGACGCAAAGATTTCTTTTACCGAGCATCTTTAGCGTCTTTAGCGTTTAGATCGATTTCAATCGTGTAATTCATCCCCCAATTTCTTCGACAGGCTCAGGAACCCAGTTCTGGGCATGGTGAAAGCAGGGGAAAATCTAGTTGGACACTGGATTGTTTTTTCTAGGAATAATTTTTGCGGGTACACCGACTGCAATAGAGTTTGCAGGCACATCTTTGATCACGACGGCATTGGCACCAATTGCGACATCATCACCAATCTGTATGGGGCCCAGTAATTTAGCACCTACACCAATATCGACTCGGTTGCCAATAGTGGGAGAACCACGTATTCCGGTATGTTTTAAACCGACTGTCACACCGTTGCGAATAATCACATCATCACCAAAGACGGCATCACCGCTTATGATGATATTGCCAAAATGTTCAATGGTAAAACGTTTACCCACTTTGGCTTCACAAGGCAATTCAATCCCGGTAATGATTTGAATAAAAAGGAATAAGAGTTTGTATAGAAAAGAAAAAGGCATACGTAACCATTTTCTTTTAATGGTATAGCGCCATCGTCCAAAACGATAGATTAACATAACCCAAAAACCTTGGCGAGTTATATCATGTTGATAGGTACGCCAATCCTCACGAATATTTTCAAACACTGTGTTGTGTTCTCCCCCCTTTCTATTTGTATTCAATCAAACGACGACGTTGTCCGCGCCAACGGTGGTAGTAATAAGATAATTGTCCAATGGCAATGGGTAAGCACTGAAATTGTGAATGTAGCCCATACAAAAACAAGGTAAGTGGGTTGCTTGATTTCCAACGTGCTTTGATAGCAGTACGCACACAGAGCAATAGAAAGACTAGCACACTTAAAGCTAAGGGCCACCACGCTTTTAAGAGAATTGTGGCAATCGCGCCAACCATAAAAATGCCGGTTAACACACTGGCTTTCCAAAAAGTTTTGCGTACTTCAGATTGCCATAAAGGAGTAGCCGTATTGCGAAAACGTGTTGAGACTTCAGCATAAGCGTGGCCTGCTCGTACCGCTCGTTGCCAATATTGTTTCGCTTGGGTGATGGCTAAATCATGCTGTGTCATCGGTTCATTGATATGCATAATAGTATAACCCAAGGCGCGAATACGTTGACACATTTCTGGCTCTTCTCCAGCAATCAATTGTGGGTTATAGCCATCCACTTTTTCTAATACAGCACGTCGCATTAAAGCATCGCCACCACAAAAGTCTGAAATCCCTGGGGGATATATCCAGTCTAAATCTAATACACGCTGATACACAGAAGCGTATGGTGCCAACTCACGACGATGTCCCCAGACTATAGCCACTTGAGGAGCATCAAGTTGCTGTATCGCTTTTTTGACAAAATCAGGGTGTAGAATCGTATCACCATCAAGAAATAATACCAGTGGTGCTTGAGCAACACGCCATCCAGCATTGCGACCAATAGCCGCCGCTGGGCGTTCTGGATGTACAACCAGTACTTTAGCGCCTAAAGCTTTCGCATGGGCCGGACTGCCATCAGTGGAATCGGAATCGACATAAATGATTTCCACATTTTCTTTTGGTTCGTTTATCGCTTGTACAGAGCGAATGCAATCGACTAAGCGTTGGCCTTCGTTACGTCCAATAATGACGACAGATAATTGTGGCTGTTTCATTGTTCTGGATTAATTGTCAGCAAAATAAGGCATAATAGCTTGTTTCCAAACGAAGTATCCTGCCCCATTTAAATGTAAACCATCCAAAGTATAGTGTTGATTTAATTGTCCATTTTTTTCAAAAAGGGGATAAAGATCGATGTATGTCACACCATATTGATATGCCATGTCACGTAATCTGCTATTGAGATTTTTAATCTCCTGATTGTCGGCTTTTCTAAGCTCTTCACCTAGTATGGCTCCTCCTAAAAAGCGATTGACTGGCAAAAGACTCTGAACATAAATTGCTGTGGTGGGTGTGCGATTTTGTATCTGATTGATAATACTCTCATACTGCACAAGCATGTCATTGAGAGAGGCCTCTTTCAAAAAATCGAAAATACCAATCATAAAAAATATTTTTTCAGGCAGAGCCTCAATAATCTCATCTAGCCTGAATAACACACCCATCAAAGTATCTCTGCTCATCCCCCGATTTTTAAGTCTTAAATCTTGAAACATTTCTGACCATTCAGCCTCTTTGATCAGATCATCACCCACAAGAAAAATTGAACGGTTAGAATGAGGCAAATTTTTAAACAGGGTATATCTGTTTTGATAATGTGCGTAATATATTACCCTTTTCGGCTCATTTTTAACCGTCTCGAAGAGTTTAGTTATTCCACCTTTTTTGTGAATAAAATACACGCCGCCTAAAACCATGAAAAAATTTATTGTTATCAAAACAATAACCCAGTTTCTGAGTTTTTTTGACATATTACAAAACTCCAAAGCAATCTGTTGTTTACTACGATATTTACGATATTTCGGTGTTGTAGGGGCGAACCTTTCTTATCGCCCTTTTTGTTATTTCTGGTATAACTTCGTTGCGGGGGAAGCACGAAAAGTAAAAGAGTCATTCATGATTCTTGATGAGAAAGTCAGGTTTAATGAAATCATTTGAAATCAATATAGAATTTTTCCATTATCTAAGAATTGACTAGACGTTTCATCGGATTGAAAAGGCATCCCCTGCTTTGAAGTTATAATCAGTTTTATTTGTTTTATTTAATTAATGCTCTGAAAAACTTCAGAAATCACTTTCTCTAATGCCTAATTCCTCATTCAAAAATGTGACTCACTATCATTAGACCTTGTCCCTTATCAGTTCAAGTTTTTGCGTACAAAAACTTGAACCTCGAAAACTCATTGAAATGCAATAGCACTTTCATCAATAGTTCGGCTTCCGGGACAACTCTATTAACTAACCTCTGCTCAAAATAACAGTCTCTGGATAGACACTATATATAAGGCACAAGAGCCTGTTTCCAAATCAAATAGCCTGCCCCGTTTAAATGTAGCCCGTCTATCGTGTACTGTTTGTTTAATTGTCCGTATTTAACAAAAAGTGGATAAAGATCAACGTATTGAGTATGGTGTTTGTCAACAAGTTGACGTAACCCTTTGTTGATCTCTTGAATAGTCTGATTATTCACCTTTTTGAGTTTCGGGCCTAATACCATAGCCCCTAAAAAATTATTGACCGGCAAAAGACTTTGGATATAAATTGCTGTCTTGGGGGTATGATTTCTTATAGTTGTGACCAGATTGTCATAAGAAATAAGAATCTCGGCCACCGATTTTCCGCCTTTTAAATCGTTAATGCCTATCATCAGAAAGATTTTTTCAGGCTTGCCTTCGACAATCTCATCTAACCTAGATAATACACCACTCAAAGAATCACCACCTATACCCCGATTCTTGATTCTCAAATTTTGAAACATTTCAGACCATTCACAGGGTCTAGTTAGACTATCACCGACAAAAATAATTGAACGGTTGGAATGAGGTAATGCTTTAAACAGGCTATATTTGCTTTGATAGGAAGCATGGTATGCACTCAACTTGTACTCATTGTGAATAAGTTCAGAGATTTTCAGTTGAATATAGGTCAATCCACCTCTTTTATGAATGACATACCCCCCTATCATCAGTATTGAAATATCTAGGGTAAGAAACAAAATAATCAGGTATTTTAGTTTTTTTGACATTGTTATCTAAACAGTGTGTGCGTCAAAATTTTCTAATCGAATCCATTCTTAATGGATAACTTTTTTACCATCGGTTAAACTGGACTTTCAACGGGTTATAACGGATGAAAGAGAAAATTTGAAATCATTGTTGAAAAGTATTAACAGTTGTTAAATAGACAAAATAGATAAAATTTTTGTTAACTCAATTCAAATCAATCCTAAAAAACAGAACTGACACGCCAAAATCAGTGAAAAAATCCCTAAAAATACAGTGAATTAAAATCACCAAGCATTGCGGTTTGAATGAATTAAGGTCGTTCTTGACATAATAACGAATGAACTCAGTACTAAAATACGGTGTTGTCTTTCCAGCTTTCCATTATAAACGAGAAATTTGTTGATTGTAATGGATCAACGAAAAATAATTCATTTTTTCGGGTTATAACGGATTTGGGGAAGCGGTTCATTTTGTGGCCCTTAAGCATATCGAAGGGTCTTACATCTGGTATGGAACAGAATTTACTTTTATTTTTTAAGCTTTTAAATCGTTGAGGTCAATCCGCTATTGTCATTAAAAAACAATGAGTTATAGCGTTTCCCTATTGAATGAAGTACAAATCATTATCGTTCCAAATTTATTTTGCTGCCCTCTTTTCAAACCAAATTTATTTTGCGGCCCTCTTTTCAAACCAAATTTATTTTGCGGTTCGATTTTCTTGATATAACAGTACGTCATGAGATCGGGAAACGCTATATTTAATGATGCAGTACAGAAACGATTGACTTATTACCTATTACCTATTATCAATAGATCGAAAACTAAAACTCAGTCAAGATTTTGAGGTGATTTGGAAACTAACCAAAAAGCTTTTATCAACCGCTTTTTTATTTATACTTAGCACTGTCACAAAGCGCCACAATGGAGCTTTTAAAAAAGAGATGTCGATGTCAGGTGGATTAGTCATTCAATGATGAATTATTTAATTCATTCATTCATCATTCATCATTCATCATTCATCATTCGTCTGTGAAGTTCAATCTATGACGGTGCTGAGTATATATATGAAGTTTTATATCATTAATAGAGTTGTGAGGTACCTATTATTTTCTAAACCAATGAACTACTGAATTACTGAATTACTGAACTCATGAACTCATTTTTCGATCTACTGATTATGCATTACCTAGGTGCCCCCAAATCTATTATAACCCGATCTTCTTTTTAACATTTTGTTGCCCCCTACATTTTTGAAAAAAAACGCTTAAGCAATCCTTTTTTTAATTTAGCCCCCGTTTCATATTCTTCAAGGAGTTCCGCAAAATAACCGCCCCCTCGAAAGACTTCAACCCGATTAAGTACCGAGCCAACCACGGGCGGATTTAAACGCTCCAATAATTGTGCCGCTCGCTTGAGTTCACCCGGCATAACGACGGAAGCTTCAACTACCAGTAAGACACCGCCTGCCATTTCGCCTAATAATTCTGCATCTGCTGATAACAACAGAGGCGGGGTATCCATCAATATCAGATCGTAATGGGCATTGAGTTGTTTAAGCACAGAGCGCAATTTACCATAAGTGGCTAAATGACGCTTAGGTGTGTCACCAACAGGCAAGCGATCCGGTAAATCTGCCGTGGCAGGTACGATCAACATTTCTGGTGATAGAACCCTATCACTGTCTTGGTTTAATAAGGTTGTCAATCCTTGAGAAGAGGTTGCGCCACCATAACGGGGATCGGGTTGAAACGCATTCAGTTCCACCGCTAAGGTATTCACCCCTAACTCACTTAGCAAATGGGCTAATTCTAAAGTCAGCGTTGTGGTGCCACCACCCGGTTTAACCGAAGTGATAACAAAACCAGTCGTTTCATGAGTATGCCAATCGCGTTCTAATGCCAATGCCATACGACGCAGGTAATCCGTCGCCAATTGTTCAGTACTCCGGTTGTAACGTTCTAAAATCCAAGCCATGGGTGGAAAGCCCAGAATTTTATGCACTTCCCCCGGGGTGCGTATGCGCCGATCTAGCATATCTATCAGGATTGGCACTGCTATCCCTAAAGCAAGGGCTGCTATGACGAATATTAAAACAATTTTTTTGCGTCCACCTTTGATAGGAAAGCGCGGTGGTGTGGCAGACGTGTTTAAGCGTATAAATCCTGGGGCAGTCGCTTCAACTGTCAAAAAGTCAATGCGGTTATTGATTTTATCCAACTGTTTGTAAGTACGCAAAATCTCTTTATTGAGTACCAGTGCTTTATTATAGAGATTGGCATAGTGGATGGCTTTTGTACGTTGCAGTTCAATTTCGCTGGCCAAGGCTTGCTCAAGACGTTGCGTTTGATAAATTTCAGCTTGCGCTTTTTCCAATAAACGATCACGGATTTCTTGATACAAATCACGAGTTGCGCGTTCCATTTCTTGGTCGATTTGAGCAATTTCTCTTTCGGCACGACGCTTACTCGGATGTTTTGAAGTTAAACCTAAAGTTTGGGTCAACAATTCTGTACGTCGTTCAATCAATTTCATTTTATAACTGGTGAGTACCCTATCATTAGCAACCATTTCTCTGACAAGTGTCTCTAACGTTGTTTTTCCATGGAGTTGTTGTTTTTTCAAAGCGGCTAAACGGGTTTCTGCCTCAACGCGCTGGCGACGTGCGAGCGTAAAAGCAGAGGTATTCTCAATTAAAATGTCATCATAAGGATTGAGGCGGTTTTCTTGAAAGGTTGTCACACCCAGTTCTTCAGCAATTGCCATACGCTGTTTCTGCTTTTCTGAAATAAAACGTTTTAATTCCTCCTGATGTTTGTTCAATTGTTCAATCCTAGCATCACTATCATAAAATATCTCTGCTTTCGCTTTTTTCAAATAAACTTCTACAATACTATTGACGACAATATCCAATCCTTTTGCACTCGAACCCGTGAGTTGAACAGTAATAAATGGGTTATTACGTTTACTTTTGACTTCCAAGGCTTTTTTTAAACGGCTCTGAGCTTGCTTGTCAGTTTCATCGGGAAGTAACCAATTTTGTCGTATTTCGGGCCGTTGTAACGCTTCTTGCAAAACATCGCTGCGCCCGATCATGTTAGTCTGTTGCTTGATATATAATATGTAATTATTACGATTTAAATCCATCCCTCTTTCTGAATCAAGCGTGGGGATAAACTTGGGTGACACAAGAACCACCGCTTGTGCCATGTAAACCGATTGACCTGTTTTCAACGCAACCGGCACACCAAGCGCACTGACTATAACAAAAATAAGTAATGCCAGCCATTTGTATTTTAAAAGGCTAACTAGGGGTTTGAATCGACCGGTAGAAATAGAGTGTTCTTCTGTAGATGAAGCTGTAGATACAGGAGGTGGCATATTTAATTATCAGTTATCAGTTATCAGTTATCAGTTATCAGTTATCAGTTATCAGTTATCATATCTAATTATCAGTTATCACGGATAGAACGCTGATTATACTTGGCATTGTCATAAGGTCGCGATTACTTTAATTTAAAGAGCCAACAGCTCAAGTCACCTAAAGGTGACTAACAGGGCCTCGTCAAAGTCCGATATAAGTTATTGATTTAGTGACAAAAGACGGATATATTTATCAAAAATATATTATAAATCAGTAAGTTATAATTTATGGTTTCATGTAGAGTCTAAAATGAACAAAAAAATTCAAATAATCAAAAAGTTAGTATCAACTTTGACGGGGCCCTGAGGTGACTAACCCAATACGAAAATTATAACGGTGGACAGTATAAACTGATTTCGGTGCAAGAATTATAATGATTATCACTTAAAAACCATCAGTATAATTGAATAAAATATTAAGGTAGTTGACAATTTAAAAGATTTTCATCTGTTTTTGGAAGTATTTTCACTGCATTTATTAACCCTATTTAGGCCATTATCAAAACTTAACTTATAAAAACAAACTGTCAACTATTTTGAAGGGTGCCTTTTACAATACATTCGCCAAATTGTAAAAATTGTCAATTTCAAGCATAAGTCAATTTTTAACTTATTGCATTTTGCTAAAAATC
>Ga0233403_10001113_pt1 | contig 12615 bp, 4 predicted proteins | sample Na_oxic_1_MG_FD_179866 | JGI IMG/M metagenome (GOLD analysis project Ga0233403, IMG submission 179866) | Seawater microbial communities from Saanich Inlet, British Columbia, Canada - Na_oxic_1_MG | ecosystem: Environmental > Aquatic > Marine > Inlet | place: Canada: British Columbia | collected...
AGATAGAATGGCTTAAATCATTGAAGACAATGTTTAAAGGGTTTGATTTTAAACACAATTCTCAATTTGATGAGTACCGGCCAGATTATTTGATTGAGGAGTTAAAGTTATGTCTTGAGCTTAACGGCTATGATAACCACGCTGGTTACGACCCGGATGCTGAACGTGCCAGAGAACAGGCGATTTTAGACGAAGGTTATGGAATCCTGCGTTTCCATCATCAAGTTGACTGGGAAGATTTAGCCAATGGCATTCTGCACTCTAAAGTGGGAACCGTTGTCAAGCGATATGATATAGGTGAGGCTTATCGTGAGACTCCACTTACGGCCACACACTATGGACAAGCAGAGTTTGCTTTCGGTGTTTTTTGCGATGTATATGTTTTGAGTGATGGTAGCACAGTCTTTAGTGAACGCGGGGCTGCTGACTTGTTTGGCCTTGATCAAAAACGTCTAAATCGCATGAGGTCAAACTGGCCTCCAAAAACCCTAGAATCGTTTGTAGGTAAGGGATTCCACATGACAGTGAACTCGGTCAAAGTGGTGGCTGATAACTGCCCTTATAAAGGCAGGGAAATTACAGTTTATGATAGCAAGAGTATTGAGACTATCATACGTGGTTATACGTTGGCTGCAGCGAGTAACGCACTACGGGCCAACCAAAAACACATTGGTAAGAGGTGTTCGATCTTGGCTTGTGCTTTGGTAAAATCTGCTATAACCACTGTTATCCAACAAGTGTGCCATTTTACTCCCCAACTCCAGCAGACTATTCAGCAGAATTATCAAGATGTTACTAAGTCGATTTTGGATTTAGGATTTAAGTGTTCGGCTGGTAATAAAATTGCTATCAAGACGGATATGACTAAGTTTCTTGAAGTTCCATTAAGTACGCTTAATTATCATCTGGGCAAACATCGTGATGTAATTGAACCAATTCAGCTTGATAGTACCACGATTCAGTCGCTGGGTTCTAATGCACGCTGCATGAATGGTTATCATTTGGATGATGTGGGTAAAATAGTGTTAGGCATGGATTCGGTGATTGGAATTGATTTGAAAGAACAGATATTTGGTAAACATAGCTCTTTGGATAAGTTGGAACACGAGGGCGAGATCGAATGGCCGCAGTCGTTGGCTAGAGTTTTTGCTGGGTTTACCTTGCAGCAAGAATGTGTTATCGCTGGAAATACGGTTAATTTTGTGGTAAAAGAACTTAACTTGATTTTGGAATTTGAGAATAAGCAATCAGTGGAACGAGCGCCGCTTTTGTTAAGTCAAGGTTATCATGTCGTTCATTTTAAGCAACCATGGGAAATCTTTCTGAATAGACTTTGGTATAGCATAAGTGCAGAAAAACTAAAGTGATTCCGATTTCTCAGAAGAAATCACCGTCTGCGAGGTTATGGGAGAGTTGACAGTTGTTTCGGGAAATCGCTTTGCGGATTTCCCGAAACCAACCTTTCCTCGTTTCTAGTTTCTAGTTTCTATGTTCCAATGCGACAATTCACCGGACACTGGCGCGTCTCGACTGGGTTCTAACAAAGGCGCGTGGGAACCAGAAGTAAACTACTCAGTCAACGTGATTTCAATCACCTCTTCTAGCGAATAAACAATCAAACCATCATTCAGTCTATAACCAAAGTTGACTTGCACATCTCCAACGATATCAAGTGGTTTGTTCCAAATGGGTACGGAAACAACTGGCGCTAAGGCGGTTCGAGATTGGAAAGGCACTAATGATGAGATTGCACCATCCCAAGGCTTGGGCGTACCTGATTTGTCTAACATATAGAAGCTTGGCGATGTCGCTCCCGGTGCAGTGTGGGCAGCGACGACTAAAATATCGGCCCGTTTTCCAATGTGTCTCACATCGGTTAGCACATTACCGTGAATTTCAACGTTTTGATGCGGGTTTCTCTTGAGCGTGAGTTTCTTACTATAGCGTTTTTTACCACTACCTTCAGTGCCCATTCTAGCGCCGCCTTCTAATCTGGCCCAAGTTGAAAGTGGTTTGCCTTGTTTGTCAAGGGCCGACAGGCCTTTAAGCTTGGGTAGCACCGTGATGCTGTGAGTTTTCATATAGGTGGTGTGAACTTCAAAAGTGACGCTGTCTTCTAGGGTAACGCCTTCTTCAAATTTCACATTGTTGCCGATAACCAGATTGCTCAGATGGCTGTTCGCACGAATGGTGACGTTTTCTAATTTGGTGTACGTGTTTTGGAAACGAGTACCGCTAATCTGACCGGTTACGGTGACTTTTCGCACGACTTGAGTGCGGAACTCAACATTGGTGAATGTCACATCCACACCAATCGTCACGTTTTCCTGAATGATCACATTGGAAACCTGGCTTTTATCTCTGATATGCACTCTGTCCAAAATAGCGGGTTTTTCGATATCGCCTATAATCATGCCGCCTAGACGATCACGGTTTGTATGAGAACCCAGCTTTGGTTTTCTGCTACCTACAATCTGAGTATCAGGGGCTAAACGAATATCTTCGATGACACCCCCGACTAGACTGGCGAGTTTGATTTCACCGCCAATAGTTCCGACAACGGAGCCCTCTGCATTTTTACCCGTGATTGAGGCCCCAACAAACTCAACGTCTTCTATTAGGCCTTCATTCTGGGTATAACCGGAAACTTGGCCCCCTTTCAAATGACCCTTGGGGGTAATGGTTGTGTTGGCAACCAGGCCTTTACTGGTCAGTGGGTGATCTAAAATCCCGTTTGAGAGACTATCCTCTTCTCCGATTGTTTGGTAGCGAATGTTTTGTGTATGAGCATGACATACGCCAATCAACTTGCCAGAGGAAGTATTACACTGATTAACCGGGGCACTGCTAACGACGGTATTCGTGGGTAGCGCAAATTCATCTGGTTCCAGAACGACTGGTTCTTCAATCGGTGCGATGTCAAACTGGGCTGTACACCGTTTCGCGGCATCCATTTCTACCATGAAATGGCCTTCATCACCGCGACAGTCACCGAACCAGCCTCCAAAAATTGAACCCGGTTTGGTGTTCGTAATCAAATTGATTGCTGTGCCACTTAAATAATCTTGGCTACAATCATTACCGCAGCTAATACCGTCTTTATTGGAAGCGACGCTTCCTTGGCCTTCACCGGTTAAGATAACGGTTAGATTGTATTTGAGGGTTTCTGGGATTGGCGCATCGGGTAGCGTTTGTACTTCATAGACACCCATATCGACAACATCGCCAATGAGGCGCGTTCTGCCTTCAAAGTCAACATCCACTCTTTCAGTGGTATTGCCATCACCAAACCCGCCAGTACATTCTGCATCGGCTAAGTCTTGTGGAATCAGCTTGTTATCCCCGGCGTTGATGGCAGGTGAGCCCGCTTTGAGGTGGAAATCGCCCATCGTGGTGTGGGTGGTTATGGGATCGATCACGGGTTCGGTAAACAAGGGATCGGTTGCCAGATTATGGTTACCCAAACCAGTCCAACCGCCTTGGACAATGGAATTATTTACCGTAGTGGCACTACCAGAATCTTCTTCCAGTTGGGGAACGCTTGCAGCGTTGAGGTTGTTATTAATATTCGCCCACAAGATACTGTTATTAATAATGGTTTTGCTGCCAGTTTCGTTGCTGATTCCACTGCCTTTGGGGGCCATATTGCCACTGATGGTAGCATGGCTCAGGGTTGGGGAACTGCTATGGTTTAACATCGCACCACCAGTCTCGGTTGCCACGTTGCCACTGAGAATGACATGACTGATAAGTGGTGTACTCTGGTTCAAATTGACGATGCCAGCACCCTTTTCGGCTTCATTATCACGGACAGTACTATGACTTAGCACCGGAGAACTATTGACATTAAGTATACCGCCACCAAGTTTTGCGGTATTGCCACCAAAATTAACTTGGCCCATTATCGGCGCAGCGTAGTTTCGATTGAGCATTCCACCCCCTTGATTGCTTGCGGTGTTACCGGTGATGAAAACGTGGCTCAAAGTGGGGCCGCTATTATCATTTAACATTGCCCCGCCGTCTTGAGCTTCGTTGTTGTCAATCATGCTTTCTTTTACGAACGGCTGGCTGTTATTGGCGTTATACAGTCCACCACCGTAAATGGCTGAATTATCTCGGATAAAGAGATGTTTCAGGGTGGGGCTGCCATTATCATTATAGATGCCACCGCCACAAGCTTCTGGGCAAGTGTCGCCTTGATTGGCATTACCCCTTTCGATGATGACACCTTTGAGCAGAGCAGTTGCATCGGTATTGCTGCCATTCACGACGTTGTAGCTATTGTCGCTGTTATCATTTTCGATGCCAATATCGCCACTGAGAATCGTTGGATGGGTGGCACTATTACGTTGATTTTGTTCGGTTTCATAGCCGGCAAAGCCACCGTAAATAGAAACACCGTTTAGCAATTGGAAACTGGCATTGCGTGAGCCATCGGTGGATGGGTAATAAGTGCCTTTCGCAATCCAAACGGCTATCACGTTGGGAGAGTCAGTGCCAATGTTTTGTAAAGCGGTTTGCAAGCTAGTAGCTGCATTGGGCCAAGTACAGCCCGTGTCTTCACCGGTTGCCGCTTGATTGACATAGAGCCGAGTTATCTCTGGGCAAGTTGTGATATCCGGCACTTGAGGCGTAACTGGGGCTGGCGTGGTATCCGGCACTTGAGGCGTAACTGGGGATTTTGTGGTATCTGGTGGCGTAACTGGGGATGGCGTTACTTTTACCGGTTCTTGAACCGGTGGGGGTAGCAACTTAAATACCGCAATACAAGTACCACCAAACGTCGTGGTATATTCGCCATTTTTACAATTATCACCGCGCCACTCCACAAATTCGGAACCCGGATCGGCGGTTGCCTCGAATCGATACCAACCAATTTGAATTTGGGTTGGACAGGTTTCACTGGAATGACAGGAAAACGGGCCACTACTATTCTCTGATGCGCTAACTGAACCACTGCCATCACCTGCAAATTCAACGATTGAGCCGCCAGTTGGGGTTGTTATTATGGTAGAACCAGGAGAAGTCGTGCTTGGCGGTGGTGTCGGCGTTGGAGTGGGGGTTGGTACTGGAGTCGGCGTTGGAGCGACATCATTATCGGTGATATTCACAGATAAACTGGCTGCTCTCGTGCCTTCAACCACAAACAAGGCGTTATTATAATTGCGGCCAGAACTTGCCGCACTGAGACTAATGGTGCTGCTATGGCTATTTTCTACTGTCGTGTCATCAACCGCAGTTATCGTTACTGTTTGAGCAGTGTTCCAATCAGTGGTCGTGAAAGAAAGCGTCGATGCTGTAGCCGCACCCTGACCCAAATCAATTTGAGCATCCGGTGTCACTGTAATCGTCACAGCTTGAATAGGTTGTGTACCGAGTTTCACCTCGAAACTATCAGTGGCACCGCCTTCTACTACACTTGTACTGCCAGAAGTTTGGGTTATTTTGACATAAGGTTCGTTGTCGGTGATTGAAGCGGTAACGCTATTGACATTAAGAGCGTTTGTATAATCACCTCCATCACCGGTAGTGATACTATGGGATATCGTACAACTATGGTCGCCGTCAAGAATGCGATTTTCCGTAGCGGTGACGTTGATAGTTGTTGCGGTCGTATTTGAAAGAGCGATGCTTGATTGATCAACACTACATTGCCCAGAAGGGGTGGCTGTAATTGTAACCGAGCCCGCTGGGTTGGTATTGAGTTTTAGGGTATAGCTACCTTGCGCCCCTTCAGTAATCGCACCTGAAATTGCTCCCACAGTGACACCCACCACATCATCATCAACCACAGTGACGGTAGCAGTACCATCAGTATAATTCGATGCTGAAGCCGTGATAGTCGGCGTTTGATTGCCATCTATATCAGCATCATTAATGCCGGTTATGGTGAAATCCGCAGAATTTTGCCCCGTCAGGATAGTCGCCGAGGCCGGCACCGTCGCTTCACCGGTATTATCGCTGACTAAATTAACCGTCAAGTCACTGGTCACATTCGTTGGAACTGATACTGTTCCGCTTGTCGTCGTCCCGGCTTCGCTGACCGAGCCGGAAATGGTGAGAGTCATTTGCTCTTTTACGGTTATCGTGAAGGTTTGCACTGCTGATTCATTCACGCCGCTATTGGCAGTACCACCATCATCTTGAATTTTCACCGAAACGGTTGCAACGCCTGATGTTCCATTAGGTGTGTAAGTTAAATCGCCGTTAGGCGCGATTGCCGGGGCAGTTGAGAAGATATTATCGCCCGACGTGGTGACGTTAAAGCTGAGCGTTTGAGCACTTTCATTAGTTGCGCCTTTGTCCAAACTCGTGGCCCAACCGGTGTCGGTTTGCGCGGTAGTTGTCCCGGCATCAACGGATTGGTCGGCCCCTTTGGTAAAGCTGGGTACGTCATTAACCGCCGTGACATTAATCGTCATGGTATAGGCAGAGGCACTTGGCTCGGTTCCATCATGCACTTTGAACTGAAAGGAGGAGTACGATGTCCCATTGCCATTTTCTGCGGGTTTAAATTTGAGTTTGTTGGCATCAAGCTCAGCTTTGGTAATGTCATCATCATTGGCAAGAGCTTCACCGCTGTCTACGTTTCCATCCGTGTTCGCATCAAGAAAGAGTGTTCCGGGGCTTGGTATGGCAGTGACGAGGATTTTGTTGAGGGTATCCCCATCCGCATCATTGAATCCAAACACATTTTCTGAGAATGATAAGGTAGAGTCTTCATCAAGTGTTTGCGTGGCATATGATGCCGTTGGCGGAGTATTCGTACTCGTAGGAGGGCAACTTAGATCAGTAGATAAACCCGCCGTATTCTGGTTAGGTGTTTGATCAGCAACCCCATAAGAAGTTATTCCTCCTTTACCCTGAATAAAGTTGCCATTCCAAGCTGCAGTGACCGATAAGTCAAAACGAACCCATCCATAAAGATTAAGACTTGAATTATGAACGTACATGCTGTTCTTAAACTTGGTATTCCAGCTACGAACGGCAACAGTCGTACTGGAGGTTTTCGATTTGTACCGACGTTTCGAACTAGTGCAGGAAAGCAGAAATATCGAGACCACCCAGCCATCAAAAGCCATCAAAAGCCAACAGCTAAAGCAGTTGTCTAAAAGCTCAAGTCACCTAAAGGTGACTAACCTGTAGTTTTTTAACGAAAAAACGGGTTTTGACTTCCAAAAAAGCGCAAAAAATAAAATAATTATAAAAATAAAATATTTTACAAAAAAATACAATATAGTATTGTGTGGAGGTAGTCACCTTTAGGTGACTTAAGCTTTTAGACAACTGCTTTAGCTGTTGGCTGAGGGGGTCTCGATATTTCCGCTTTCTTGCACTAGTCGAATTTGAAGCCAGTGTAAACGTCCCAGAAATGGTATAGGAACCCTGCTTCTTGAATTTAGGCTTAAGAAGGTTGAAAGAGCCAGCGACAGTGAACGCATTATTGCTTCCAGAGCCAAAACAAGCGCTACCCCACGATCCGCCAGTCGGGTATCCGTCTCCGTGTTTATAAACTACCGCGTGCGAATCAAAAGCGGCGGTACTCAGAACAGAAGCGACCCCCAACGCAAGGAATTTAGCTTCTAACGGAAGTTTATTAGAATCAGCTTGACGCGGAACATTATGAAATTCCTCGGTCTCCGTCAACTGAGCTTGTAAACGATCTCTTGCTTGCCAAAGCGAGATAGTCTCCCCAACGCGATATTCAGAAGTGCCTTGCTCGTAAAGCCGGTGGATGCGTGCATCACGGCGTTGCAGTGAAATTTTGCCCAGAGTCAAAGACTCAGGCGTAAAATGATAACCCAATAAATCAAACCCACGCTGACTCCGCCCGATATTATCATCAGCTTTGGGTAATTTCTGTTGATTCAGGATTTGACTAACCTTTGAAACCGCAGAACTCAACTTCCAGCGTGTAGGAACGATAACCACAAAATCATCCATAAAGCGCGCATAAAACCACTCTTGGCCCTCAAATGCCTCATCCAAGGGCTGCAAATACAAGGCCGCCATCAAGGGCGACAAGGGGCAGCCCAAGCTAATGCCCCGCTCGATATCATAATAATTGCCGCCATCGTAAACCGTGCGTTTCAGATACTGCCAACATAAGCGCAAGAGATATTGCTCATTAGGCATTAACGATTGCAATTGGTTATACAAAACAACATGGTCCATAAGGGCATAATAACCCTTGACATCGGTCTTCAACACCCATGAATCAGGATGAGTTTGCACAAATTCCCGCGTTTTACGCACGGCTTTTTTAATCCCACTGCGGCCTTCTAAATGATGGCAACAAGTGGGAAAATCGGCACTGAGATGGTTTTTTAACACCACACTCATCGCCTTAAGCACGAGACGATCCTGTGAGTGCCACACTTCCAAAGTTTCAGGTTCGCCTAATTTATGGGTTGTTTCTACCTTGGTTAAGGGCTGAAAACAATATTCACCGGATTTGAGCTTATTGCCTAACTCGGTTAAATCGGGCCTATACTGTGGGCATTGTGAATGCAGCCAATCGGCAGCGGCTTGTAAAGTGTCATTTGAGCAAAGTTGCTCAAGTAAGGGTTGTTGTGAAGACATGATATTATCTCCTTATCTTCATGAGTTGATAAAAAAATTGAGCGTTTTTGAGGTTTTGAAAAACTTTAAAGGGTGTTTTTATGGATGGCGTATTATAACAAAGTAGAAAAAAAGTGATGAGTCAAATTCAAAATGGGATAGAACGCTGATTATCATGATTGTCATGATTAACGCTGATTAAAAAAGGGGATAGCACAGTGATTGTGCTGATTATTTCGTTATCCCCAATTCATTTCCCAGTACCGATTTGAAGCTTTCCCATTTTCAAATCTCAGTGCCCTAATGTTGATAAAGTGTGAAATCATGATCAAACCACAGTACATAAAAGATTTCATTAATACGATAGCCAACCATAGGTTTTTTACCGCTAAATCGAAAAGCCAGAAAAGCTTTAAAGTCTTCGGTAATATTCTTAGGAAGTGCTGTTTTTATACTGGATTTGGCTATTTTTTCAAATCCAAGTCCGTGACGAGGTAAGTTCTTGAGGTCTCGCCACGGTATATTTCTTCTTTTAAAGATGGATTCAGCAAAAGCGGCTTTATCTTTTTGAGAGAGATTAGAAAAACAATAATGACCTTGCTCAAGTCTTTCTAAAGAGAAAATAGGGGGCTTATTGTCATAATCAATCGTTTCCAGACTGGCAAGTTTTTTTCCTGTATTTTTATTAGGTTGGGGTATGCTCTTTTTCTTAGGCATTTACTTAACCCGTGTCTTAAAATAATCTGCCATTTCACCTAGCGAAATTTCGTTCACATGGCATTCGTTATTTGCCCAAGGGGGTTCATCATGAGTCATATTTCTTAGCTTCCAAGCACTAAATTGACCAAAAACCTCATACACTTCATCTAAAAAGGCTAACTGCGATTGATTAAAAATTGAGGTGGGTTCAAAATCTTTCGGACCCGGAATCAGATTGCCACCCTGATTTTTATATTGATGATAAACTTCTGGACAAACGGGCCCATGTCGCCATGCTTCAATGGGTGAATCGAATAAGGGTTCTTCAAATAAGGCTAAGTGAAAACCTTGAGCGTAATAAAGCAATTTTTGCAATTTCAGATGACCTATTCCGCTTTCTTCTTCATTATCCCCTTTTAGGAGAAAATATTTTGCGACATCAAAAACATTAACCATTTTTTAAGCCCTCAACATTGAAGTGTTCTCGAACCAAACTACGGCGGTTGTGTTCAATTTTATATTCTATCTCAAAGTCAAGCCGAAGTGAGAGGTGAAATCTAAAAAGGGATAGAACGCAGATTATCATGATTGTCATGATTTACACTGATTAAAAAAAAGATAAAACACTGATTGTGCTGATTCTCATGATTAACGCAGATTCTTTGTTGAAAACGATTTATTTTGCCAGAAAAGATCAGTGTCAATCAGTTTTTCACGCAAAAACTTTTGCGCGCAAAAACTTTTGCGTGAAAATCAGTTCAATCAGCGTTCTATCATTGCACAAACTCAACTCCTCCAACTACACTTACTCACTCAAGCTGATTTGAATCACTTCTTGCGAATAAACAATCAAACCATCATTCAGTCTATAACCAAAGTTGACTTGCACTTCTCCAACGATATCAAGTGGTTTGTTCCAAATGGGTACGGAAACAACTGGCGCTAAGGCGGTTCGAGATTGGAAGGGCACTAATGATGATAGCGCACCATCCCAAGGCAGCGGCCTACCATTGCTGTCTAGCATGTAAAAGCTTGGCGATGTCGTTCCTGGTGGTGTGTGGGCCGCGACGACCAAAATATCGGCCCGTTTTCCAATGTGTCTCACATCGGTTAGCACATTACCCTGAATGTCTACTTGTTGCCCAGTTTTGAGCGTGAGCGGATTATGATAGCCACGGCTCCCATCAGTTTCTATTCTCGCGCCACCTTGTAATCTCGCCCAAGTTGAAACTCGCTTGCCTTGTTTGTCAATGGCTGTGAGGCCTTTAAGTTTGGGTAGCACCGTGATGTTGTGGGTTTTCATATAGGCGCTGTGAACTTCAAAAGTGACGCTATCCTCTAGCGTAACCCCTTCTTCAAATATCACTTTGTCGCCGATAACCAGATTGCTCAGATGGCTGTTCGCACGAATGGTGACGTTTTCTAATTTGGTGTACGTTTCTTTGAAACGAGTACCGTTAATACGGCCTGTCAATGTGACTTTCCGTACAACTTTCGTGCGGAACTCTACATTGCTGAAAGTGACACCCTTGCCATAAGTGACGTTTTCCGTAATAATCACATTGGAAACGACACTCTTGCTTTTGATATGCACTCTTTTCAAAATAGCGGGTTTTTCACTTGAGCCGATAATGGTTCCGCCAAGAAGATTACGGTTCGGTTCAGAACCCAGCTTTGGTTTTCTGCTACCCACAATCTGAGTATCAGGGGCTAAACGAACATCAGAAACGACACCACCGACTTGACTGGCCAGGGTGATTTTACCAGAAAGCGTTCCTGTTATTTCACCAGCCGCATTTTTGCCCGTGAGAGAGGCCCCGACAAATTCAATGTCTTCTATTAGGCCTTCATTCTGGGTATAACCGGATACGAAGCCACCTTTCAAATGACCCTTGGGGGTAAGGGTTATGTTGGCAACCAGGCCTTTACTGGTCAGTGGGTGATCTAAAGTCCCTTTGGATAAACTATCCTTTTCTCCGATCTCTTCGTAGCTAATCGTTTTTCCTGCATGAGCCTGACAGATGCCAGTCAACTTGTTAGAAGGATTACACTGATTAACCGGGGCAGTGCTAACGACGGTATTCGTGGGTAGCGCAAATTCATCGGGTTCCAGAACTACCGGTTCTTCAATCCGTGTGAGATCAAAGTGGGCTACACACTCTTTTCCTCTATCCATTTCTACCTGGCCGTCATCACTGGTACAATCACCAAACCAGCCTCCAAAAATGGAACCCGGTTCGCTGATCGTAATCAACTTGACTGTTGTGCCACTTAAATAATCTTGGCTACAATCATTACCGCAGTTAATCCCGTCTTTATTGGAAACAACGCTTCCTTGGCCATCACCGCTTAGGATAACGCTTAGGGTGTATTTGACTGTTTCTGGGATTGGCGCATCGGGTAGCGTTTGTACTTCATAGACACCCAGATCGACTACATCGCCAATGATGCGCGTCCGGCCTTCAAAGTCAACATCCACTATTTCAGTCGTATTGCCATCACCAAAGCCGTCAGTACATTCGGCATCGGCTAAGTCTTGAGGAATCAACTGATTATCCCCGGCGTTGATGGCTGGTGAGCCGGCTTTTAGCTGGAAATCGCCCATCGTGGTGTGGGTGCTTATTGGATCACGCCAGGAATCGGCAAACATGGGATCGGTTACCAGATTATTCTGACCCAAACCAGTCCAACCGTCTTGGATGATGGAATGATTGATCGTTGTGACACTGCCAGAATCGTCTTCTAATTGCGAAACGCTTGCCGGGTTGGGCATCTTATCAATATTCGTCCATAAGATACTGTTATTGATAAGGGTTTGACTGCCATTTTCGTTGCGGATTCCACTGCCCTTGGGGGCCAGATTGCCACTGAGGCTGGATTGGCTCAGGGTTGGGGAACTATTACGATTTAACATCGCACCCCCTATTTCGGTTGCCACGTTGCCACTGAGAATGACATGACTGATAAGTGGTGTACTCTGGTTCAAATTGACGATGCCAGCACCCTTTTCTGCTTCATTATCGCGGACAAGACTATGACTTAGCACACCAGAACTGAAATCGTTAAGCATGCCGCCACCCAGAATGGCCGTATTGCCACCAAAATTAACCTGCCCCATTATTGGCTGTGCTTGGTTTCGGTTGAGCATTCCACCCCCTTGATGACTCGCCGTGTTACCCGTGATGAAAACGTGGCTCAAAGTGGGCTGGCTATTATCATTGAAGAGGCCACCACCGTCTTGAGCTTTGTTATTATTGATCAAACTTTCTTTGATCAGTGGCTGGCTGTGATTGCCGTTATAAAGGCCGCCACCGTAAATGGCTGAATTATATCGTAAAAAGAGATGTTTCAGGG
>Ga0233403_10001114_pt1 | contig 12598 bp, 10 predicted proteins | sample Na_oxic_1_MG_FD_179866 | JGI IMG/M metagenome (GOLD analysis project Ga0233403, IMG submission 179866) | Seawater microbial communities from Saanich Inlet, British Columbia, Canada - Na_oxic_1_MG | ecosystem: Environmental > Aquatic > Marine > Inlet | place: Canada: British Columbia | collected...
GTGGACTAAACCATAGGTGTTGATACTGCTGCCTGGATGAATACCGACTTTGCCGGTGATGCGATTAGCAACAATTGAACGCCCACCGTCGGCATTCCAAGCCCAATGGACTTCATTGTATCGACCGGCTGTCATACCGCCTCCGGAACCACGTGCCTGCATAGAGGTGTAAATCCAAGGATCAATGAGTCCTTTAGCATCTCGATAGGCACTGCGTAATTTGCCATATCTAAAGCTAAAAGTTGATGTTCTCAAACCGGCCCAAGCTTCCAACCCAGGGCCCATACCATCGTTAGCCGTTGTGTGAAAAGTCGTCCGATAACGCGCATAAGGCGTTAAAGTATTTCCGGGTTTTTTATCAAAATCAAAATCGAACCCCATCATATTAGGGCCATCATTGAGAATGTTACCAAACCTATCAAGTGTCAGCGTTTGGCGATCCATGTCGTCGGAGGTTGCCTGAAAAATCTGGTCTTTCCCTATGTCGCCTTGAATGAGATTTTCATCGCCATTAGCATATTCCACACTGGCGATTTCAGCACCCAATTGACCATAGAATTTGATATCGGCCTGGGCTGTTATGGGTAATATCAATGCTGTGGTGATAGTCAATGTCAGCATTTTTTTATTCATAAAAGTTGTCCTCGTTAAACATTTTTTATCCTATTAGAATTGTCCGACAATAAAAATTTTAGCGGCTTAGACAGCAGAATACGAAAAATTATCCCTACCCATCCCTCCTTAATCCATTTGGAGGAAGTTCCCCACAAACAGATTGAAGCGGGGTCGTTAGAGGGGATTTTCGTTCTATGTATACTGTAAACGGCTTAGAGTTTTCAGGAAATCGCCACGATAATAGACGAAACAACCGCTCCAAAAAGTTCAAATTTCATCCGTTCAATAGGTACACAGAAATTTTTTTAACATTTTAATGGAGAATTAATTTGTTGCATTAATACAACAGTAGATAATTTTGCAACATTTTACTTTTTTATGCAATACCAATATCCATCTCCAAAAATAAAGAACCGGTAGAAACATTGAGAGCGGTTGTGGTTTCGGACAACTCTAATTTACAAATTATTTAATCTATCTATAATAATATTTTATCATTTACAAGTTTGAGCCTCTTGATTAAAAAATAGGCGATTGGGTAAAGCTTGCCCGTGTCCAGGTTTAAAACCGCGTTGCAAAGTTGTCCAAGTATAATGTTGGGCTTTATAAACTGCCGTTACCATATCAATGCCTTGAGCCAAAAATCCGGCTAAACTAGCGGCGAATGTACAACCAGAACCATGATAACTGTGAGGTAAACGGGTCCAAGTCCATGATTGTATTTGCTGTCCATGACTATATAATGTGTTTTTTACCAGTGGTGTGTCTTCATGAGTGCCAGTAATACAAACGTGTTGACAACCATAGTCCATTAATCGGGTAGCAGCCGCATCAAGTGAATTGGTTATGCCGGTTAAAGCACTCGCTTCTGGACTATTTGGGGTAATAATTTGAGTGAGTGGTAATAATTTTTTGATCATGGCATCACGTACTTTATCTTGTGTGAGTGAATAACCACCACCAGCCACTAAAACGGGATCGACTACAACGGGTAAATGAGGATGTTTGAGTAATAGGTGTTGGACAGCTTCAATAATTTCTATACTACCGAGTAAACCGATTTTACAAGCGGCTATTGGCAAATCGGCTAACACCGCCTCTGCTTGAGCGGCAACTAATGTGCTAGAAAGTGGCTTATTTTCAAATACATTGCGCGTATCTTGCGTAGTAATACTGGTTATTATGGGGGCCGTATGACAGCTTTGACTGGCAAGTGCTTGAATATCAGCACAAATACCGGCACCACCGGTCGGATCATGACCAGCAAATACCAATACAATCGGAGGTTGTGTATAATTCATTGGGAATTGGGCTAAATTGATTGTTTTAATGATAGAGTTATGCAGAAAAATTTTGCTATAAGAGATAGTTAAAGGGATAAGGCTGTCAATAATAATATATCTGATGAGATTTTTGGTTCCTACAAAAACTATTTCTTTAAGAAATAGCTTATGTTATAGCGTTTCCCGATTTAGCGAAGGACAACCACCCCTCGCTCCTTTCATAAGGAGGGGATGGGGGAGGACTGCAAACGGGAAACGCTATAATCACACGCAACCTATTTTCTGCTACGTTCCAAAAACTTCAAAGGTTTTGACAAAAAACAAAAATGTTTTTTCTGAAAACAGATAACATCAACAAAAATATTTTAATGTCATCTTTTATTTAAAGTCGTAAAAAAACACGGTTCCATCAAGATTTAATATCAACAACCATTTAATTTATTTAAGGGGTTTTTACATGTCTGATAGTTTTAAAACTTACAAATGTATTATTTGTGGTTTTGTTTATGATGAAAAGGAAGGAATACCGGATGAAGATATTAAGCCGGGTACGCGCTGGGAAGACGTACGAGAAGATTGGCTTTGTCCAGAATGTGGCGTGGGTAAATCTGATTTTGAAATGGTTGAAGTTTGATTAATGCTTGGGAAAAGAAAAAAGTTCAATGACTTTAGGCGATTTCCAAATAAATATATTGAGAATCGTTAGCGGTATAATCTTTTCTGGAAATCGCCTTAAATAAGCTTTTCCCAATTTTCTCTATTGTTATTCGTTATTAACTTTGAAATAATGATACAAAGTAGATGATACGAACTATCTAATTTTAGTGATGCCTTAATATCGGCGATTTTATTTAAACAAACGACTGATTTCACGTTAAATCAAAATAACGAGAAATCTATAAAAGGGAATAATAATGAGTGTCTTCAAGACAATGCTTATAGTTCCACTGCTTTCAGTGGTTATGCTGTTGTATTTAGTGTTCGCTTATGGATTTGGGGTGAATTTTGATTTAGGTTCAGAACCCTTCTTTGCTATGCCTTTGCCATCGGGTGCCGAATGGGCCCCCACTTGGAGTGGTATATTTATTTTGTTTGGTGTCGTCATCTTATTTTTTGAACTGCTCAAATCGACCAAAACCTCAACTGCCGCTCAAATTGAGCATCTGCTCTCAATAATGGTATTTGTAGTTGGTTTAATGTTGTTCCTCTTTCTTGAAAAAGCTGGCACATCTACTTTTTTAATTATCACATTGATGGCTTTACTTGATGCTGGCGCGGGTATATTTATTTCTATCTCGTCGGCACGGCGTGATCTAACAATGGGAGGCATGGGGGGCTGATAATTTAAAAACAGTTTCCCTTTCAAACGCAATAAAGATAAAAAGTGCGGACGTTGCAAAAAATCATTTACGCACTACCAACAAATGCTATTTCTTTAGGCGATTTCCAAAAATGAATATACCGGGTATCGTTTTGAGCTATCGAAAGCAACCGTAAATACTGCCTTCGACAAGCTCAGGCAACGGTATAATCTTTTTTGGAAATCACCTTAAGAAATAGTATTTGTTGGCAGGTACCAAAATTGCTATCTGACTCGCCCTCAAATTGAGTGTGATTAAAAGTACGGTTTTCGTCAAAATCCATTTTGGACTCCTTTCCTGAAAAACAGTTTTTGGCGTCCAAAATAAATTTTGGACAACAATTTTTTTGGTAACTCCCTTTTAATCGCCCCCCTATTTCTTCTTAGTGCAAAGTATCATATCGTTGTACTTTGCACCCCATCTTTTATCATGCACACACCTGATCCTATCGTTTTTCATATTTTCGTGATTTTTACCGGTTCTGCTATATTAGCAACGCTAGCATTGTATGCACGTCAAGCTTTGTTAGTCGGTTATATTATCTGGGGAATTATACTTGGGCCCTCTGCATTTGCTATTATCGAAGATACTGAACTCATTAATAATATCGCTCAAATTGGCATTATTTTCTTATTATTTTTACTGGGTTTAAATTTACAGCCTCAAGATTTATTACATACCGTCAAAAAAACCACTGTTGTTACCCTTGTCAGTTCACTTATTTTTGCCATACTCGGATTTGCTATTGGACAGATTTTTAGCTTTGGATTTTGGGAAAGTGTGTTGATTGGCGCATCAGTCATGTTTTCCAGCACGATTATTGGACTAAAATTATTACCCACTACTGTTTTACATCATAAACACGCCGGCGAAGTAATGGTGAGTATTCTATTATTACAAGACTTAATCGCCATCGTAGTCCTACTTATTTTGCAAGGCGGGGGAACTTCATTAATTGATGTGGTGCTATTAGTTTTAGGTTTACCATTACTGATTGGTTTTGCCCTATTATTTGAACGCTTTGTATTAGTCAAATTAATTAGCCGTTTTGATAAAATTCAAGAATATATTTTTTTAATCACAATCGGTTGGTGCTTGGGAATGGCTGAATTGGCAACGTATTTAAGTTTATCGCATGAAATTGGGGCATTTATCGGTGGCATTGTGTTAGCAACAAGCCCGATTGCTCGCTTTATTGCTGAAAGCTTAAAGCCGGTACGAGACTTTTTTTTAGTCATCTTTTTCTTTGCATTAGGAGCTAGTCTTGATCTCAATATTGTGTATACCGTGCTAATACCCTCTCTCATATTGGCAGCTACTATGCTCACCATAAAGCCTTTTCTTTTTAAATATTTAATGGTTAAAGTCGGAGAACAAACTGACTTATCTTTAGAAATGGGTTTTCGATTAGGACAAATCAGTGAATTTTCACTTCTGATTGCAGTGGTTGCGTTAAACACCGGTGTTATTAGCGATAAAGCTTCTTATCTCATTCAATCTGCCACGATTATGACTTTTATTGTCTCCTCTTATTTCATTGTCCTCAAATATCCAACACCAATTGCTGTCTCAGATCGTTTGCGTCGAGATTAAAAGGAGAAAGGAGAAAGGGGGCAGGTTTCAGGGGGCAGGTTTCAGGGAGATAGGTATCAGGAAACAGAGGACAGGAGAAAGAAATCAGTTGATTAGAGAATATTGGTCCAAAATAAATTTTGGACTCCAATAAAATTTTGTAAACATAATCAAAAAATTATACTATAATCGAATTGTTTCCCCTGTTCCCTGAAACCTGCCCCCTTTCTCCTGTTCCATTTCTCCTTTTTTTAGTGATAAGTGATTTGTGTTTGAGATGAATTCTTTTCTGGAGGAATGGGTGTTATCAACCATAATCGTTTTAAGTAAGTTGGGGAAATTTGCTCTATTACTGAACGCAATAAAGTGAGAGAACGATGTATTGAAAGATTACCATGTACGGTACCTAATAACGGCATTCCAATAGATTGTAATTGGTGTTGCTCAGAAATTTGTACAATATGATGAAATGCTTGTTCTATCCATTCTTCTCGCCAACTGGGTTCCTGATCAAAATCGTGGATAATAGCCAATAATTGAACCGGAAATTTACCCTTCACTAATACATGCCCTGGGGTTAACGGTTGCGTTTCCAGTGCTTGATTCATTAAATTTTCTGTGCTTTCAACCGGTTTTTTTATTTCATGAGTTTGTCCCAAAATCAGTGCCGTATCCTGCTCATAAACAAAAGCTTCTACATCAAAAGGTGGACTCTTTTCAGACGCTAAAATGATTTGAATATCTGTAAACCATCGCAAATATAGAAATCGACTTAAATGCTCGTTTAACATATTTTATTAACTCATTGATATATTTGCTGTGTATTAAGCTAACCTTTGATAGAGTTCTTGATTTTTATCTAAAACATATTTCATCGCTTCATTGAAAGTTGCTTGAGGTTGTACCAATAATTCTTCTAAACTAATACTGGCTAATTGTTCTGGAGAAATCTGCAAAAAATTAGCTTGTTCTTGTAATTTGATGAGACTTTCATCAGATAGGTTGATTGTTAGGACTGACATAAAAATGTTCTATGAGAAATGAAATTATTGTAAAAGACATGGACAAAAACCTTCGAGGTTTTAAAAACCTCGAAGGTTTTGCCCCAAATTTCACTGAATAACGCAATGGTATCCACTCCTGGTTTCTTTAAAACCAGAACACTAAACTATTTTTTGATTTTATCTGAATTATCAATAATTTCTGTTTTAACTACTTTACCAGCTTGAACGCTGATAATGATGTCTTGCTCATAAATGGAAGCGTAACCCATGTGAACATAAGACAGTTCTTTTCCTCTCGGCACGCGAAGTTTCCCGGTAAACCATGAGGCTTCGATTTTACCTTGATGTTCTGGGAAGAGTGTATCAAGACCTACTTCTGTACCATTCAGCCAAGCTTTGATGTCTCGTAAATAAAGCGTATCCCCATCAATTTTCCAAGTAGCTACATAGCCACGCCAATTGCCGGTACTATGACTGTTAAACGAAGGACGCGGATTATCCTCGTTGTAGTAAGATTCCAAGGGATTTGAAAACAGCGCAAAACGTTCACCTTCATAGATAAGAATGTCGGGGGCTTGTGCTGTGGCTAAGGCATTTCCTGAAGTAATACCTAAAAGACCGACTAAAAAACTCAGCCTGAGTATTTTTGTTGTGAGTGTTTTCATCTGGATACCTCTTTTAATGTATGATGAATTGAATAAAACCCAAAGTTAAAGCTTTCCAAAATTTAATTCTTTGGGCTTCTGTTTTTCCCCTTTCCCCTTTTTCTGGTCCTTGATACCGATTAAAACAGTTGAAAACTTAACTCGAAATGAATGCCATCATCTTGTAAATCATCATCTTCTTGCTCAGGAACCTCAGTGAGCGCATGGCCCCAAAACAATTCAGCCTGTATGGTTTCACTTGGATACCAACGCAATCCTAAACCGATGCTGAAAATATCATCATCGAAATTATTAAAATCACTATCATCGTTTTTCCCTCTGCCATAATCTATGAATGGAATCAGATAAACCAGCCCATCATCAGGCACTCTACTGATATTTGGTATCTGCCACCGAGTGATTGGAACTTGCCATTCCAACGAAGCTAAGAAAATATTATCACGACTCAAGTAATTTTCCCGATAGCCTCGTACCGTATCAGCCCCACCAATCGCATATTTAGCCAAAGATAACAAACTATCATTCGTATAATGAATCGCCGTCCAAAAAAATAAACGACTGTCTAAAGTTTGCAAATACTCAGTCCAGCTAAAATTACCAAATATCGAAAAGAATTTACTATCCGGGCTACCATCTTCGTGGATAGTCGAATCTAACGCATCTAGCCCAAAGTTTAAAGAAGAAGAAGTTGAAATCACGCGCCCCCGATTTAACCGTACCCACTGGTGACCAATTTTTAGCAATGTTAGCTGACTTTCACCATCTTGTACGCCCGGCGAAAAAGAAAAGGGACGACCCAGCAAAAACGTTTTACTGCTAACTTTTTGCAATTTGGAAAAAAACATCAGGTATTGTTGCTCAGTTTGATAAAACAGATGGTGTAATGACAGTGAAATATTTTCCACTTCCGATTCAACATCTAATTGATCAAATGGATATTCTACGACAGAAGCATTACTTCGGGCAAAGTTGATTGAGAGTGTGGTATTACGATTGATAAGCGGTATATTGTAGTCGATAGAGTAATCCTCAATACCTTCGGTGCGTCCATAACAAAGATTGATAACATCATTTAGCCCTAACAGATTGTAATGAATGAAACTGATTTCACCTCGATAAGCCCCAACACTAGGAGAACGATGATTGTTCACATTAAAGTTAAATAGATAGGGACGTGTTTCGGTTAGTGTGATTTGTGAGGTTTCCTCAACACGTTGAAAGGTCGGTCTTATTCGATTGGCAATCGGTTCACACCGAGGGTTTTGAGGCAAGACTTGTAAACGTTTCATCAAAGCCGAATGACGAAAAACGGGATTGTTTACATCACTATATTCCTCAACAATATTCAGAGAAATAACACCATTTTTAACGGTTTGATCTGAAATACTGACATAGGCATTGAGATAACCGTGATCAATGTAGTGTTGAGTCAGGATATTTTTGACGGTTTGCAATTCTGCTGGCGTGATGTCACGATTCTCATAATCACGGATAAGAGCTTTCAACGCTTCTGTTGAAAAGACGGTATTGCCGCTCAATCGAAATTGCTGGACAAATATTTTCTCTGAGGAAACCTGGTCCGTTTTAGCCAAGTGATTGGAATCTAGCGCATAAGCTACTTGATAACCAAGGAGAAATACCGTGATAAAGTATCTGGCAAACCAGATAATATTTGGGTAGTAAAGATTTTGAATTTTCATAGCATGTTACCTTCTTAATATTATGGTAAAACCTTCGAGGTTTGATCTCACTTCGCTCGTGACTTCATTTCAAAACCTCGAAAGTTTTTTCCCTTTAATTGGTAGTGTTTATCTCAACACACTGCGAATCCATCACCCATTGCTCTGCCACCTCCAAAACCGATTCATTTTCGGGAGACAAAATCCCATAAAGACAATATTCGCCAGTAGCTAAATCCGCCGGTAAGGTAAAATCCAGTAGCGTGACTCGCTCATTTTGCCCTAAGGTTAAATCCCATGGCGTGACTGGCTCATTTGCAGACCACTTTTGGGGCTGGTTAAGTGGGACAAATTGGTTGGTGTTTTCCAACGCCATAAAATCCGTGCCATTGGGCAATAGCACGGCTGCATATAAATCATAGCCCTCGCTGAAAGTTTCAGTCAATTCCGCTTTGAAGTGTTCACTGGGGCGATAATTCTCTTTTTCAAGGATAATTTGTACGGTGGTTAGTTGATTAGCCTCCAGAGAAAGCGTCTGCAAATTAGGCAATTCACTGAAATCAGGTATTTCGCCGGTCAATTGGTTATCATCAAGAGAAAGCCGGTACAAATTAGGCAAACCACTAAAATTAGGAATATTGCCGGTCAGTTGATTAGAACTAAGAGAAAGCTTTTGCAAATTAGGCAAACCACTAAAATCAGGTATTTCGCCCATCAGTTGATTGTTATAGAGAGAAAATCCCTGCAAATTGGACAAACCACTGAAATCAGAGAGCGTACCTGTTAATGGGTTGTTACTAAGAGAAAGTGTCTGTAAATTGGGTAAACCACTGAAATTAGGAATATTTCCATTGAGCCCATTGCGATTTAGATAAATTGTTACTACCCCGTTGTTTTCACAAGTAATCCCATACCAATTACAAGGCATATTAGTGAGATTCCAATTATCATTATGGATCCAATTGGGACCATTCGTGCTGTGGTAAAGTTGCAACAAGGACTCGCATTCCATCTGAGAAATTTCCGTGACAGCACGACAATCGCTGGTACCCGTTAGTTGATTACCTTTGAGATTAAGCGTCTGCAAATTAGGCAAACTACTAAAATCGGGAACTGCTCCAGTCAGTTGATTGTAACTAAGATAAAGCGTCTGCAAATTGGGTAAACCATTGAAATTGGGTATTTCCCCTGTTAGTTGATTCCCACCCCAAGGAGAGTAGTTACCCAGATTGAGTACTTGTAAATTGGGCAAACCACTAAAATTGGGTATTTCGCCAATGAGTTGATTACTACTAAGATTAAGTATCTGCAAATTGGGTAAACCACTAAAATTGGGGATTTCGCCAATGAGTTGATTACTACTAAGACTAAGTGTCTGCAAATTGGGTAAACCACTAAAATTAGGTATTTCGCCAATTAGTTGATTATTACTAAGAGAAAGTGTCTGCAAATTGGGTAAACTGCTGAAATTAGGAATATTTCCATTGAGTATATTACCATGTAGATAAATTTTTACTACCCCATTGTTTTCACAAGTAATCCCATACCAATTACAAGGTATATTGGTGACATTCCAACCCTTATTGTTGTTCCAATGAAGGCCGTTTGTGCTGTTGTAAAGTTGCAATAACGATTCACACTCCACTTGAGAAATCACTTTGACAGCACTGCAATCAGTGGTACCTGTTAATTGATTACCTGTATAATCAAATTCCCGCAAATTAGGCAAATCATTGAAATTAGGGATTACACCCATCAGTTGATTGTTACTAAGAAAAAGCCTCTGTAAATTTGGCAAACCACTGAAATCAGGAATTGCCCCCGTCAGTTGATTGTTACTAAGAGAAAGCGTTTGCAAATTGGACAAACCATTGAAATCAGGGATTTTGCCCGTTAGTTGATTATCCCAAAGATAAAGCGTCTGTAAATTGGGCAAACTACTAAAATTGGGGATTTCTCCGGTTAGTTGATTGGCTCTAAGTTCAAGCTTCTGCAAATTATGCAAATCACTGAAATCAGGTATTTCACCCGTCAGTTTATTGTTAGAGAGAGAAAGACCCTGCAAATTGGGCAAACCACTAAAATCAGGTATTTCACCCGTCAGTTTATTGTTAGAGAGAGAAAGACTCTGCAAATTGGGCAAACCACTAAAATCAGGTATTTCACCGGTCAGTTTATTTTTAGAGAGAGAAAGACTCTGCAAATTGGGCAGGCTTTTGAAATTAGGAATGATTCCTACCAGATTATGATCATAATAATCACTACAAAGAGCACCGCTGCTACTAGTCGGACCGGGGCTAATACCTTCTAATTTGATTGCCACTACACTGTTGTTTTCACAACTAATACCATGCCAACTACAAGGAGTATTGGTGACATTCCAACCCTCATTGTTCTTCCAATTGGGTCCATCAGTGCTGTGGTAAAGTTGCAACAATGACTCGCATTCAATCTGAGAGATTTGGGTGACCACATTGCAATCAGTGATGTTCGTTAGTTGATTACCTCTGATAGAAACGTGTATCAAATTAGGCAAATCATTGAAATTAGGTATTTCACCGGTTAACTGGTTATTCTCAAGAGAAAGCCTCTGCAAATTAGGCAAACCACTAAAATTGGGGATTTCGCCAGTCAGTTGATTGTTAGAGAGAGAAAGATTCTGCAAATTGGGCAACCCACTAAAATCAGGTATTTCACCCGTCAGTTTATTTATAGAGAGAGAAAGAATCTGCAAATTGGGCAGACTTTTGAAATTAGGAATGGTTCCTACCAAATTCTTACTATAATAACTACGACTACAATAACCACTACTATAAGGAGAAGGGCTAGTGCCTGCTAATCTGATTGCCATTACACTGTTGTTTTCACAAGTAATCCCATGCCAACTACAAGGCGTATTGGTGACATTCCAACCTTCATTATTTTTCCAATTAGCACCAGCAGTGCTGTGATAAAGTTGCAACAAGGACTCGCATTCTATTTGCGAAATTTCCGTGACGGCAGTGCAATCTGTCGCGGCGTATGTGTTTAGGCATCCCAACAACAATCCCAAGATCAGGATAATTGACGGGTTTCCTTGCGGATTGAGAGTTTTCATCTTATTTATATCTCCTCCAAAAATATCAGATAGTCTAAAGTATGACAGGTTTTTTAAAATATCTGTCAGATTTTTCTCCTTAATTGGTGGTGTCTATCTTAACACATTGCGAATTCATCACCCATTCCTCAGCCACTTCCAAAACCGATTCATTTTCGGGAGACAAAATCCCATACAGACAATATTCACCAGTAGCTAAATCTGCTGGCAAAGTCAAATATAGCAGCGTGATTGGCCCTTCATTTTGCACTCTTGAAGCTAAACTTTTGGGGCTGGTTAAGTGGGACAAATTGGTTGGTGTTTTCCAACGCCATAAAATCCGTGCCATTGGGCAATAACACGGCTGCATATAAGTCATAGCCCTCACTGAAAGTTTCAATCAATTTCGCTTTGAAGTATTCACCTAGGTGATAGCTTTGTTTTTCAAGGAGGACTTGTACGGTGGTTAATTGATTACCTTCAAGAGAAAGCGTTTGCAAATTAGGCATGGCACTGAAATTGGGTATTTTGCCGGTCAGTTGATTGCCATCAAGCTCAAGCTCTTGTAAATTAGGCAACCCATTGAAATCAGGAATTGGACCAGTCAATTGATTGCCATCAAGGTAAAGTTCTTGCAAATTAGGCACGCCACTAAAATTAGGGATTGCGCCCGTCAAATGGTTATCAGCAAGAGAAAGCGTCTGTAAATTAGGCAATCCTTTGAAATTGGGAATCGTTCCGACTAGATTATTATCCGGAACGTAATTAAAATAATGCATAGAGAAACCTGTACTAGGTCTGTAATTTTCAAACCTTTTATATTCGTATGACAAATCAATTGCAACGACACTATTGTTTTCACAAGTAACACCATACCAGTCACAAGGTTCAAGGTAGCTATTCCAACCAGTATTAGTTTTCCAATTGGAACCATTAGTGCTGTGATAAAGTTGCAACAATGATTCGCATTCTATCTGAGAAATTTCGGTAACAACCTTGCATAAGGTATCGGTTAGTTGATTACCTTCGAGATTGAGTACCGATAAATTAGACTGTTCTTTGAAATCAGGTAGATCACCGGTGAGCTGATTGCTAGAAAGAGAAAGCGTTTGCAAATTGAGCTGGCTCCTGAAATTAGGAATTGGGCCAGTAAATTGATTATTGCTCAGATCAAGCTCTTTCAAATTGGGTAAACCACTGAAGTTAGGAATCGGGCCCATCAATTGATTGTCCTGAAGCTCAAGCACCTGCAAATTGGGCAAACCACTAAAATCCGAGATAGGTCCAGTCAATTGATTATTATTCAGATCAAGGTCTTTCAAATTGGGCAAACCACTGAAATC
>Ga0233403_10001115_pt1 | contig 12597 bp, 8 predicted proteins | sample Na_oxic_1_MG_FD_179866 | JGI IMG/M metagenome (GOLD analysis project Ga0233403, IMG submission 179866) | Seawater microbial communities from Saanich Inlet, British Columbia, Canada - Na_oxic_1_MG | ecosystem: Environmental > Aquatic > Marine > Inlet | place: Canada: British Columbia | collected...
CATTATGTTACCGGTGGTGTTGATCAAGCCTATCTTGATCATATTGAGTGTTCTCGTAATGATGTTGCGAAAAAGAAACGCAATGGTGAAGAAACCGAAAATATTGGTTTATATAATGTTGTTTAATAGTTAACTACATGGATTGCATATAAACAAGGATAAGGCCTAACTTTTATGTTTCGATGTATGCTCAGCATTGTGAGGTTTTTTGCTGCCATAGGTTTCACAGTTCCATAGTTTCACAGTTCCATAGTTAGTTTCACAGTTCCATAGGTTTCACCTATGGCTATTCATGTTTTACCCCTTCGGGGTTAGAAATTTCCAAAGATGTACAAACCCCGAAGGGGTTAAATGTGAATAGCCACCGATGAAATCGGTGGAACATAAATCGGGGCAATTTATAATATTTCATACAACAATACCTTCGCCAATTTGATATTTGATATTTGTTGATATTTGTTTCGGGAATGGAGCGAAGCGGATTTCCCGAAACTATTATAACGGATTTGGGGGAGGGCTTAAAAATTGGGAGTTTGACGAAATTTTGTGGAACCCAAATTGTCAGGAGAAATCCGATTTTTTGAAAAAATCGGATTTCTTGAACCCCCACCTAAAATGCCTCCCCAAAATCCGTTACAATCAGGGTTTATCCTTGTTTATATGCAATCCATGTAGTTAATTGTTGGTGTTTAAAAAAAACTTGAACGTCGAGTATCATAATTACTGAATCAAAGTTATTCAAAAGGTTTGCTTTTTAAACTGATTTATATAGACTTTCAGAAAAATGTTTGGAGCCAAACCTCAGAGGTTTCCAAAACCTCTGAGGTTTTTCGTGAAATTATTTATCTGAACGTCTATAATTCATAATTCATATAATCTCCTATCTACAAATAGAAAAGGTATATAAAAATGATAGATTGGAACGAATTTGGTTTTAATACCCGTGCTGTGCGAGCCGGGCAAGTGCGTAGTGATGAAGGTGAGCATAGTGAAGCAATTTTTCCCACTTCTAGCTTCGTATTTAAGAGAGCTGCCCAAGCTGCGGCACGATTTGCCAATAAGGAGCCCGGTAATATTTACTCGCGCTTTACCAATCCAACGGTGCGTAATTTTGAAGAACGCCTTGCTGCCCTTGAAGGGGGAGAATGTTGTATGGCAACCTCATCAGGTATGGCAGCTATCTTAAGTACTTGTTTGGGTTTACTAAGAGCCGGCGATCATATCGTTGCCTCGCAAAGCATTTTTGGCTCGACAGTAACATTGTTTAATAACATTTTGGCAAAATTTGATATAAAAACTACGTTTGTTAACTTAACTAGTTTAGAAAGTTGGGAAGTGGCTATCCAACCTAATACTAAATTATTGTTTTTAGAGACTCCTTCCAATCCTTTGACTGAAATTGGCGATATAGCGGCTATAGCTAAAATAGCACATACCCATAATTGCTTATTAGTAGTTGACAATTGTTTTTGTACTCCGGCACTCCAAAAACCGTTATCTTTGGGAGCCGATCTCGTAATTCATTCCGCTACCAAATTTTTAGATGGACAAGGGCGATGTGTAGGTGGCGCAATTGTTGGGTCTAAAAGATTTGTTGGGGGCGACATTTTTGCTATACTCCGTTCCGGTGGTCCCACTATGAGTCCATTCAATGCGTGGGTATTTCTCAAAGGCTTAGAAACGCTTGATTTGCGGATGCAAAAACATTGTGACAATGCTGAAATTTTGGCACAATGGTTGGAGGAACAAGAGGCTGTGGAACAAATTTATTACCCGGGTTTACTTTCTCATCCTCAACACGAATTAGCCGAAAAGCAACAAAGTCGCTTTGGTAGTTTGGTAGCTTTTGAAGTTAAGGGTGGGCGCGACGCGGCTTGGCATGTACTTGATTCGACCCAGATCATGTCGATCACAGCCAATCTTGGCGATACAAAAACCACCATTACGCATCCGGCAACAACTACTCACGCACGCATAACACCTGAGCAACGCCAAGCTGCTGGTATTAGTGATGGTTTGATTCGCATCTCGGTTGGTTTAGAAAACGTTGAAGATTTACAGGCTGATTTATCACGGGGATTAAATTAATTTTACTTGCCGACTGTACTTGATTCCATGAAGATTTGAGTGAAGAGTACAACGAATTTTTTTTTAACCACAACGAATTTATACATAAGGTTTATTAGCGAACCGGAGTGCAAAGCGTACTTTGCACACTCCAGTTCGTGCAAAGCTTTGGACTCCAAAAACTATTAAAACTTTTGGCGAAAGTACTTAGTTAATTAATCAAAAAAAGGAATTCCTCATGTCAAAAAAAACCAGTATCATTGGAAAAATCATATTTGTCCTATTAATTCTCGGATTGTGTTTTGCGTTATTTGGGCCACGCATATATCCAAAATTAGAATCCTCTAAAGGGCCAGTAACCGATGCTTCGACAGTATGGCAAGCGTATGATGAAGCGGAAAGATCACAAGTTGCTGAAACAGCAATTGACGAAGAAATGCCTAGATATCGTGTCCCTAAACAGTCCACCACTGAGCCAGCAGCAATTCCACAAAAAACCACTGTAGCCGGAGTGGATGGGCCTAGTGAACCAACCAATCGTGAAAATTACGCTCATCTTGAGGAGAACCCAACAAAGCGAGTTAGTGAGCATCCCATTTCAACCTTTAGTATTGATGTCGATACTGGGAGTTATACCAATGTGAGACGGATGCTTAATCAAGGACAATTACCCCGACATGATGCGGTGCGTGTTGAAGAGATGATTAATTATTTTGCATACAATTATCCACCACCAGAAACACTTGAGCCACCGTTTAGCGTGACGACAGAAATTGCCCCAACCCCTTGGAATAACAAAACCCATTTACTCCATATTGGCATTAAAGGATTTACAATTCCCAAAGATAAATTGCCACCGGCTAATTTAGTGTTTTTGGTTGATGTGTCTGGCTCAATGAAAAGCCGTGATAAATTGGACTTGCTGAAAACGGCTTTGAAACTACTCAGTAACCAGTTGACTGAAAAGGACAAAGTTTCTTTAGTCGTCTATGCGGGTGCCTCGGGTTTAGTGTTAGAACCAACGCCCGGTAATCAACATGGCAAAATTCAAGCGGCTTTAAGTCGTCTATCCGCCGGTGGTTCAACCAATGGTGGGGCTGGCATACAATTAGCCTACGCCGTGGCACAACAGGGTTTCATTTCGGGCGGTATTAACCGGGTTTTATTGGCAACCGATGGCGATTTTAATGTTGGCACCGTGAATTTTAACGCCCTGAAAAATCTGATTGAAGAAAAACGTAAAAGTGGGATTTCCTTAACTACACTTGGTTTTGGTACTGGCAATTATAATGATCACTTGATGGAACAACTCGCTGATGCTGGCAATGGCAATTATGCCTATATCGACACTCTTAACGAAGCCCAAAAAGTACTCGTCGATGAAATGGCTTCGACTATGAAGACGATAGCAAAAGACGTTAAAATCCAGATTGAGTTTAACCCGGCTTTGGTGGCGGAATATCGTCTAATTGGCTACGAAAACCGTAAGTTAAAACGTGAAGACTTCAGCAATGACAAGATTGATGCCGGGGAAATTGGGGCTGGACATACGGTAACTGCCTTATATGAAATCGCTTTAATCGGCAGTGATGGACAACGTTTAGAAAATCTGCGTTATGGCGAGAAGTCTCCAAAAGATGAAGTGCCTTACAGTGATGAGTTAGCCTTTTTACGTTTACGTTATAAAGCCCCCGGTGGTGACACCAGTAAATTGCTAGAATGGTCTCTTTTGCAAAAAGCCATAATTGCCGGAAACAATAGCAGTAATCGGTTTCGTTTTTCTGCCTCAGTCGCGGCTTTTGGTCAACAATTGCGAGGCGGTAAGTATCTTGAGCAGTTTTCTTATAATGACATACTAAGCTTGGCTCAAGGCTCACGAGATAAGGATTTGTTTGGCTATCGGGGAGAGTTTATTAAGCTGGTTAAATTGGCGCAATCGTTAAGCCAGAATCCGTAATCCAATATCAGTAGATCGAAAACTTTTTAATAAATTTAATATGGGCGAACACGTAGGTTCGCCCCTACAATCATTTAAACGTGCGGTATTTGTAGGGGCATACCTATGTGTCTGCCCTTAAACTACGCAAATAAATAATGGTTTTTCGATCTACTGAATATCCATAAGTACCGAAGCACAAATTTTCAAGCATTTTGAACTTCAGAAGTTCGGTGGGTTTCGCTATCGCTCTACCCACCCTACATTTGACAACTTTTGACTTGTGTATAACGATGAAAATAAGAGGATAAAATAAAGTGAAACAATGGTATGAAGAATTGTTTGAAAACTACGGAATGAAATATGAAAAGGAAAATTTTGCTCAAGGAACCATTGGGGAATGTGATTTTATTGAAAGAGAAATCAAATATAACCACAGAGCAAAAATTTTGGATGTCGGCTGTGGAACCGGAAGACATTCAATCGAATTGTCCAAAAGGGGATATTTCGTTACCGGGATTGATTTATCAGAGTCGATGTTGAAACGGGCAAGAGACAAAGCCGCCGCGCAAAATCTGACAGTTGATTTTCAACAACATGATGCCAGAATGCTTCCTTATTTCAATGTATTTGATTTGGCTATTATGCTGTGTGAAGGTGCGTTCTCATTAATGGAAACCGATGAGATGAATTTTCAAATTCTTGAGAATATTGCCGGTGCCTTAAAACCAAAAGGGAAATTAATCTTTACGACTTTGAATGGCTTATTTCCATTATTTCATTCTGTCAAAGAATTTATGGCTGCGAATACAAAAGAAGAAAATGCGATATGCAGCAATAACTCATTTGACTTGATGACATTTCGGGGTTACAACACTATTTCTGTTGTGGATGACTTTGGCAATAAGAAGGAACTAGAATGTAACGAAAGGTATTATGTCCCATCCGAAATAACTTGGTTGCTGAAAAGCCTTAATTTCAAAACCATTGATATATTTGGAGCAACACTGGGTGCTTTTACAAGGAATGATAAATTGACAACTGAAGATTATGAAATGCTGGTAATAGCAGACAAACAATAAAATGCTATTTTGTTTAAACCGACAATATCTTCGCCAATTGTTTTAAAAATAAAATTGCTATTATTTAATCAATACCTTCGCCAATTAGATAATTAGATAATTGTTTCGGGAATGGAGCGAAGCGGATTTCCCGAAACTCTTACGTTATATAGGTTTCGGGAAATCGTACCTCATTCCCGAAACAACAAATTTTGGCATTGGCGAAGGTATTGATTTAATAATTATTTAATTTTAAATTAGTTACTGTATTTTTGAACCAAACTGAGCTTCTTTTGAATATTATTGATTTTTAAGCATTTATTATCAATAATTGAGATTAATGGTCAAGCTTTTGGCGAAGGTATTGAACCGACAAACTCATTTTAAATTTTCTACTTAAATTTAAATTGTTTTTTGTAGAGCCAATGTTCAAATTTTCTAAATTTTAAGGTAACCTTTATGACAGCTTACGCATTTTGGAATAACAAAGGTGGTGTTGGCAAAAGTTTTTTATGTTTCGTTGCCGCATCAGAATATGCACATCGTCATCCCAAAACTGATGTCTATGTGGTTGACTTATGCCCCCAAGCTAATCTCTCAGAAATACTGTTGGGTGGATACTCAAACCATTCTTCTGACAATCTTGATTTTCCGATTACTCGTCTTATCAAAAAAACACCTAGAGCAACGGTAGCAGGTTATCTTGAAGCCCGACTTAATTCACCATTTAGCATGATTGCTGATATTGAGCCGTTTTTGTGTCAACCGAACCATTTTAACAGCAAAATCCCCGAGAATTTATGGTTGGTTTGTGGTGATAGCCTACTGGAGATTTTATCTGAAGCAATTCGCCAAACGTCACAACTTTCTATCCCGGTAGACGCTTGGAAACAAGTTATCAATTGGATAAAAGATTTGATGGGGAGTTGCATCAAAAAAAGTGGTGATCGTGATACACTATTTTTTTTAGATTGCAATCCGAGCTTTGCGGTTTATACACAATTAGCGTTGGTAGCAGCTAACGACGTTATTGTACCTTTTACCGCCGATGATAGTTCCCGGCGCGGCATTGAAAACGTCATTGCCCTACTCTACGGTGTCGGCGATGCACATACCGCATCTTATGCGAAAATCAATTTTGCCAAACGCGCCAAAGAAGAAAATGTTGATGTTGCTAAACTCCATACGTTTGTAAGTAATCGACAAACGTTGTCTAAGGGTAACCCCAGTAAAGCATTTAAAGCTATGAATTCTGCGATCAAAAAAACGATGAATAATATCTATCAAAACCATCGGAATTTATTTGCTAATCCCAAAGACGAACCGAGCGAAAAATTTGTTATTATCCCCGACTATCACAGTGCTTGTGTGGTTGCTAGTACAACCGCTACACCTTTGCACAAACTTAAGGCAGGCCCTCATAATTTATTTGGAGAACGTGTTCAAATTAATCCGGAACCTCTCAAAAGGTATAGTGAAGCATTAACAGAATTTATTTCCCATTTGTAGGGAGATAGCCAATGCCATCACCTGCTGCAATTAAGTATTTTGACGAGATACAAAAGGCCGAAATTCTCCGAAAAGTAGCTAACGATCCGCGTTTAAAACCGGTTTCTCGTGTAGAAGAAGGTAGTTCAGTAAAAGAACTGATGACACTTAAGTGGATACTATCCATTTTAGGGGTAGTATCCGTAAAATCACTACATGTACCGGATTACCCAGAAAAACAAATTTATTACCATGCATCTTTGGCTGCGAATGTTGCAGCGTGGGATGCTTACATTAATAATATAGTCCGAGAGTTTTTTAACGTGACTTCCGATCCATCTATACCTAAATTTCATGCTTTACATACTGTTGCAAAGAAGATAGCTGAAAAGGCCCTTAAAAAATTCAATACGCCCAATTGGGAAAATACTCGAAACTTGTTAGTTCAGCATACCGGATATGACCCAATTAATGATTGGATATGGTCAACTCACAATATGGGTGTTCAACAAGTGCAAGAAAGACTTAACCAAATTTTAAAAGTGCGTCACAGTTTTGCACATGGTTTTGCAATACCGGCTTTTTCATGGACACAATCAAATGCTGGCGTAGTTCGACTGACTAGCTTGGCATTAATTGAAAATGAGGCATTTTTTAAAAATCTTGTGAAACAAACAGATAAAGGAATGAAACACTATATTGATATTATCTATGGTACTAATTTAACTTGGTAATTTATTTAAATTTTCTGGTTCCCACGCCCCGGTGCTCATCGTTATACATAAGTATTTAAATACCTGAAATATAAAGATATTATGTAGGGTGGATAAAGCGACAGCGTATCCACCCTACAATTCCTATAATTTCGACTTATGTATAACGATGGACGTGCCTTTTTCTGGTTCCCACGCGCCGGCGTGGGAACCAGAAATATTTATAGGATTATTATTTTATGATAAAAGAAACCCGTATAGAAAATTATAAATCTATCCAAAAACTCAAGCTTGAACTTGGGCGTGTTACTGTCTTGATTGGTGAAAATGGCTGTGGCAAAAGCAATATTTTAGAAGCGATTGCATTAAGTGCTGCTGCTGCCGGTGATAAATTGGATAATGAATTTTTGGCTCCAAGGGGGATTCGAGAAACAGAACCGCAATTGATGCGAGCGGCTTTTGATAAGGAAAATATGACGCCGGAAATAAAAATATCTTTTGGAAAAGAAATCTATTCTGATTATGTGCTTCAAAACCAGAATGAGCCTTATGCTAAATGGACTAATGAAACGTCTCATTCGGATGATTCTATTTTAGAGCAACTAGCGTCAATTGAGGTGCCTTCTAAAAAAGCTTTAAGAAAAGCTATTGAAGATTTTAAAAAAGCATCTAAACAAGTTGGACAATCTTTAGCGGATGAAAAAAATTATCTCCAAAAATTTATTATCTATTCTCCAGAGTACTACTGTTTACGCAATTTTAAGGAAGAAGGACAAATTCGACCACTAGGGATTAATGGCGAAGGTTTATTTAAACTATTGCAAGTTTTAAGCTTAGACAAAAATAAAGATAAGTTAAATGAGATCAAAGAAAAACTCAAACTCATGGGATGGTTTAAAGATTTCCAAGTGCCTAACAACTTATTTATCGGTGAAAGAGCTATCCAAATTGAAGATCGTTATTTAGATCGAAAAATCACTTTTGATCAAAGAAGTACCAATGAAGGATTTTTGTTTTTGCTATTTTATTTTTGCCTTTTTATTAGCGAAGAAACACCGCCATTTTTTGCTATTGATAATATTGATGCGTCTTTTAATCCCAAATTGTGTCGGCGGTTAATCAAAGAACTAGTTAACTTGGCTAATAAATATGATAAACAGGTCATTTTCACGACACATAATCCGGCGATTTTAGATGGTTTAAACTTAAATGATGATGAGCAAAGATTATTTGTTGTATCTCGTAATCGTTCCGGTTATACCAAAGCAAAGCGATTTTTAAAGCCTGAAACGCCAGAGGGAGAAGAACCGATCACATTATCGGAGGCATTTATAAGAGGATACCTTGGAGCCTAAAAGTTTTTAATTATGGTAACGATTGGATTAATCACAGAAGGCATTACCGATCAAATCGTCATTGAAAATATCTGGTTACTTTGATCAAAATGAAGATGATATAGAATTCAAGGAATTGCAACCATTAAGAGATGATACTGATGAGAATAAAGCCAAAAATTATGGCGGTTGGGACAAAGTGATAGAGTATTGCGGTTCAAGCAAATTCAAAGGGGCATTGCGATTCCATGACTATATCATTGTCCAGATAGATACTGATGTATCAGATAAACCTGATGGCTACGGTATTCCTCATTATGAAAATGGTAAAGAACTGAGTACAGAACAATTGATTGAAAAATTCATAAAAAATTCATAGATTTAATAGGCAAAGATATTTATGAGAAACATCAGAGCAAAATAATATTTGCCATCTCAGTGCATTCTATTGAATGCTGGTTATTGCCACTTTATTACACTGACAAGAAAAAATCTAAGGTAAAAAGTTGTTTAAATACCTTAAACCAAGCTCTTCAGAAAAAAGAAAAGTTTACAATTGATGCTAAAAATCCGGAATATTATGAAATTGTTTCGGAAAAATATTGTAAACATAAAATATTAATGAAGTGCTATAAAGAAAATCCAAGCCTAAAAATCTTCATAGAAAAAGTTGAAAAGAGAAATATTATCATAGATGAAGATGATTTTTAAAGCCATAGTATTTATTTTGACCGGAAAATTTTGGTGAATGAAACATTAAGGGGCAAAAGATGCACTCTACGTTTGCTCTAACTTAAACTGACTCAAATGATACCAGTTACGGAAAATACGATGCCGAGCATCGAGGCAGGCATTCCCAAATAGAATTTGGGAACGAGAAAACCTTTAGATTTGGAAGAACGTTGGAATCCAAACCTTCAGATTTGGAATTTTGGAATCCAAACCTTCAGATTTGGAATTTTGGAATCCAAACCTTCAGATTTGGAAGAACGTTGGAATCCAAATCTGAAGGTTTGGACTCCAACAAATCCTTATTTCTTTCGAGCCACCCGCCCCAATACCGTAAACCCTGCCCAAAAAACATGGCTTTTAAATGGATAATCACCGACAACAGCCGGCGATTTATAGTATTCAACCGAAAAGCAGCATTCATCTTCCTCATCATTCAAGTTTAATTCCGTTGCTAACGTTTTTAAATCTGATTTTTTCATTTCCCGCAGTTTTTGCCGTGCTTGGCTGACGACTTGATGCCAAGGTAAACTCTCATTTTCTGTGGCGATGGTGTAAAAGTGGTAGGTGAAACAAGTTGCGGCGACACCGTCACAGGGCCATAAGGTGCCGACGACGGTTTTGGCTCCGGCGGCTGCTAAACTGGGGCCAATCCCAAGTGGGGTTAAAAGGCCCTCGGTGTCTTGGCCACTGAGATTGGATTCACAGGCGGAGAGCATTACTAATTCGGCTCGGGTACGCACGGCACTATTTAACCATAAGGGTAGCTGAATCTTTTTGTCGTCTTCAAGGCTCAAGTAACTGCGGGTAGGGTTGTCTCGATAATATATGCCATGAGTGGATAAATGGGCATGGTTACTGTGTTCGAGTTGATAGAGTGCGTCAAAGATGGAGGGACAAGGAGCGTCCAATTCGGTTTCTAGATGGTGGGCAACCCAATGGCCCTCTTTACGCATACATTGCGCCTCGCCACTAGGATCGCAAACAACCCAAGATGTAGGGTGGGTAGAAACGGAGTGGAAACCCACCGCTCGTGCTTCGTTACAACCCACCACGCCGGATTTTAACCAATGCGCGACACTAATTTCTCGGACTAATTTTTCTTCTAATTGGGGCAAGATTTCCCAAGGTAATTGTCCCAAAGGAGCTGGGAAGATCACGGTGATTTGGTGGAAATCGGTAGCCCAAGTATTTAAGGTATTGGCGAAAATTTGCACCGGTGGGCTGTCCATGATTTTTTCCCATGCTTGCGCTTGGCTCGCCAGATTGCCACCGCGTCTATATTCCGCTTTCAGTTTATCCAAGCCACGAGTCCATTGTTCGATAATGCCGGTTTGGGTTTGTTCGGACCAAAGGTGTTCAAGGGCGCATTCATCCGGTAAGTCTTTTAAAATCAAGGAATTTTTGTCTAACCACAAGATGCGGAGGCGTTTGTTGACCGGATCGAAGAAGGGTTGGATTAAGACTTCGTTTGGTTGTAAGTGGGCCTGACAAGTTTCAACAACGGGCGGTTTTTCGAGCCATTTATCTAAGGTTTTTAACCAAGTCACTAAGGGTGGCCAGAAATCTTGCTCAGTCGGTTGATAGCCTTCATTTAACCAACGTATGCTACTTTCTAAATCTTGCCATAACTGTTTGCCTAATGTTTCCAGCCAGTTTTCGTCCAAGTGCAGGCTTAAACTGTTTAAACCAACTCGGGTTCGTTCTAAAATCTTCCAGATAATTGCGTAATCGGTTTGCGGTAGGCTTTCTTGTAATAATACTTTCGCCCATTCATGCACTGCTGTTTCTAATTCAGAATGACGCGGGTTACGATAAAGAGTGACGGCTCGGGTGAAGCGATGTTTTAAAGTATTGAAAATGTTTAGGATTTCAATATCGTTCGGTTTTTCGGGGATTTGTTGTTTTAGCCAGTTTGACACCGCATTTTCCAGTTGGGTTTCAACATCACCTAAGATAACGGCACTGAGGGCTAATTGGTAAGCGGCATGGGTGTATTGGTAAGGTGGTGCATCTTGGTCTTTACATTTGCTAACTAAGTTGCCACTAAACTTGGGATTATCAAGGCGAGTGAAAATTTGCGCTATTTGGGGTGCGGTGCTTTGAGCTGTTTCCCAAACTGTTTGTAAGTGTTTTGCTAAGGTTGGCGAGGTCTCGGTTAGGAGTTCGCGGAGCCAAGTTTGTAATTCGGGTTGCGGTTTGTTTTCTTGTTGCCAAGCAATATTTAAGCGGCGCACGGTTTCTGTACTTTGGTTTCTTAAATCCCAATACCATTTTGATAATACTGGTTTATTCGGGTTGGTAGCCCAAGGTTGCCAATGATTCGGGGCATAAGCGGTTCGCAACGTTGCGACTTTTTGCCAAGGTGGAGCGGCTTGCCATTTTTGCAAGAGGGTGTGGGGAGAATGGCCGGTTTGGAGCGTGTCGCTGGCGAATAACATGCCTAAAGCAATCGCTGGTAAATCTTCTAAAGGTTTGGGGTTTGCCGGGGCCAGTTGTTTAAGAATAGCGTCTTTGAGCCAAGTGACTAGCGCGTATTCAGTCTGTTTAATGGTTCGGTGCCAGTCATCAGCATTTTGGGCTAATTCTGCTTGTTGTTGAATCAGTAGTTGAGTATCCTGTAACTTATAGTTTAACCACCACCGCAAGGGATATAACCACCACGCATGGAGTGTGTCTAAGCGGTGTTGAAGGCTATGTTGTTCATTTTGCTGGGCTAGGGCCGTCTCCACCCATGACGATTCTGCTAAACGGCTATAATGGTGATAAACCGTGTGTAATTTTTGGTTATCCGCCGCTTGTTCTAAAGCGTATAAACCTTCACTGATAGCCAGTAGGGTTTCGGTGGAAACAAAGGCAAAGTGACGATGGGGACGTTGCGGACTATGCCAGTTTAATAAAACCGTGTGGAGTAAGTCTTGGAAGGCGGCGGTGAAATCCGGGTAGGCCGGGGCGGTTTGTAAATGGGCTTGCCAGTTGCGTAGCTTTATTGCCCGTTCCTCTGCTTTAGCGAGACTTATCCAAGACCAGAGACATAATGCGGGTAAGTGCTGGATTTCTAAGCCTTTTTGTCCGCTATTGTGGAAGACGGTTGATATACCATCATACAGTCTTAACACTTCTTCGCGCACCCCAGCCGCAATTTCGCCTTGGGTTAAGAACTGTTCGGCGTGTTTGAGGCCGCGTTGGTAAGAGTCTAATGCCCTCTCAGCATCATTGAAAGGCGCGATTCCCAGCGTAACTCCAGCGTTGACGTACAGTTTTAGCAC
>Ga0233403_10001116_pt1 | contig 12594 bp, 13 predicted proteins | sample Na_oxic_1_MG_FD_179866 | JGI IMG/M metagenome (GOLD analysis project Ga0233403, IMG submission 179866) | Seawater microbial communities from Saanich Inlet, British Columbia, Canada - Na_oxic_1_MG | ecosystem: Environmental > Aquatic > Marine > Inlet | place: Canada: British Columbia | collected...
TGACTTTTTTCACATCAATCCAGCCATCATCATCTTGATAACCCTCTTTTATAGGACCGAAATTCTTTATTTTAATTCTGCTCATTTTATATAGAAAAACTTTTTAAATTGACAGGGGAAAAGGGGGGAAAAGGGGTCAGTACCCTTTTTAGCTAAAAAAGTTTAAGTTAAGTCAAGTTTGGCATTGATATTTATCAATTTTCATCTTTATGACCAGACACGGTGCTGGGATTTAAAATAGGATTGATTCAAATAAAGAATGTGCGATTTTTTGGTATTATACCATTGAGACGGGCAAAAAGTCCCAAGTTGTTTGACTTGAGACTTTACATATTTGGAGACGGGTTCGACTACTTCCTATCGTATGTCCAACCTACAAGTTAAAAATAACTTCAATCAAGGAGAATTGCCGTTATGATGTTTGGGGGGCCGGTAAAATAATTCGAGCTTGGTCCTTTTTTCACTATAAAAAAAAGGGTACTGACCCCTTTTTACTACAGACCCAAAGTCAGGGCCCCTGATAAAACGACTAAAAATAACTTCTTCTTAAAATTTAACATCAATTCTCCTTTATAAATAATTTGTTATGTCACATTTTGCCTATAAGCGAGTAATCAAAGGACACCAAACGTTATGCTCAGAACCCCCGCCTTTGTATAATACCTAAAAATGGCAATTAACATTTCAAAAAATTAACTTATAGTGATCGACACCATACTTGCCACACGAAAATTTAAAAAAATATCTGTATTATCAATTAGTTATTGAAAAAATCGTGTGTAAAGTATGCTGTCGATCACTATTAACGCATTAAATTTACTCGAAAAATTTTGGAGATTTCCTTGAAATTTTGTTCACCATTTGGTGAGTAAAATTTAAAAGAATTGAGTTTAAATAATCTTTAAAATTCAATATGTTAATATAAATGACGAACTTTTGAATTGCCATTTTTAGGTAATACATTTAAATTGATTGATATTGAAAATAATTAAGAAGAATGATTAACCAACTAACGATTGCCATAACCGGCAGCCAAAAGCACAGCAAAGCGGTGCTCTTGGCTGTCCGAGTTGATGGCGTTGTTAGGCTGTATGGGAACTACCATCCATGAAGCGAATTTGAGGTATATTCTCCTCCTGGAAGAAAAGCCCATTTCATATTATTTGAGTCTTCTACTACTTGCCACAATTCATGCGGTCTGGTCTTAACAATTGCTAAGCCGTCCGAATAGTATGTCGTCCCGCTGCCACTAGCGCCTACACTTCCGCCAAAGCCAGCAATGGTGAGTCCCAGACTTCCTCCACCACCAGATGTTGATTGTGTTACGCCTATTCGATCTGGTATTTCGGCATCTTTCATGTATGCAACCATAATATACCAGTCATTATCTCCAAAATGATCTTGGTTCACATACCGCGCTTGGCCAGGTTGAATATCTGGGTCCTTCTGATCAAATTTTAAACCATCTGCCCGATACCCTACCATATGAACAACATGGTGCATGGAATTAACAAAAACAGCCATTACATTACTCCTTTTACTCGATGTTCAAGTTAGAGTTTACTAATATTCTAATACTTATAAATAATATTAAAAATCAATTATTTACAAATTAATTAATTTGGGGGATAAATTGTTCAATGGTTCAAAACAGATGACAAACACGTTTCAATTTAACAAATATTTGATTTTAATAATATTTTACTCATTCACGGTAAAAATTATAGAGTCATCTACTGTCATAAATCGCTCTGAACCGCACAAACGGAAAAATAGGGGACAGACCACATTTATTTTTGAAGCAACTTTAGACTATCAAAATGGAAGTTTTCCTTGTTCTTCTTCCGAATGTCAAACGTGCTTTTTGTGGTATTTCCTATGTAAACCATGCAGCCAACTTGGCTACGATATCAACATAATCAACAACATAAGCCAACTCACACAGCTATCTTAAAAATTACCTCCTTTAGTTAGTGAATGAAACGAAATTATCACCTTTGAGCAGCCACGCAAAGCGATAATTTCCATTTATTACCAAATAGCCAAACTCAACGTCGGCTATCGCAAAGGTTGTATCCCGTGAGTCGTGCAGAGGCAAAAATATCTTTCACCACGAAATTCTTGCCCGTCAATACTCACGATACAAGTATTCTCTTTCCAGAGGTTGTAACCCACGAGCCACTCTCCGTCTCTACCTTTTCCGTATCTATCTTTCCTAGTCGTACAAATGCTGATTGGTTTTCTTTGTTTATGATCAATACCGCCCATGATCACATACATTTCCACTTCTTTGCAAGTCATCGGGCAATCCAGTCGTTGATGAGCAGCTAACCAATTTGTCGCTCTAATATCGCTTTTTGCTACAACTACCGGCGACAGACCCAAAGTCAGGGCCCCTGATAAAACGACTAAAGATAACTTCTTCTTAAAATTTAACATCAATTCTCCTTTATAAATAATTGGTTATGTCACATTCTACCAATAAGCGAGTACTCAAAGGACACCAAACGTTATGCTCAGAACCCCCAGTTATCAGTTATCAGTTATCAGTGTTCAAAACCTTGAGATTTGTTATGTTCAAGGCTAACAGATTTATCTGACAAACTATAGGTATTGAAATATTATTTTTTATCTGGTCAATTGTTAATAAATGGGTTAATTTCCCCGAGCTTATCATTTCGACTGTTAAACATAAATATTTTTTAAAAAGCGTTTATATAATAATCTCTATGAACTCATGCATTGATGTCACTCGGTTAAAATTCTTTCATCAATCTCTCATTGAGCTATTGAATTAAATTCTTAAAATAATTGGGATATGAATAAAACTAATTCCTTTGAAACACACAGTCGCATTTTTCAGTCAAGCGAATTTATTGGCTGAATGCTCTTATGTGAACCACGCAGTCAACTTGGCTACGATATTAATAGAGTCATCAGTATAAGCTAACTCACACAGCTTTTTTAAAAAATCACCTATATGGCTAAAGCTTTAACTTTGAAATAGGCTATCAAAAGATGAAGCTTTGGATTCCAATGCTTATCAAATTGAGATCACACTGTTGTTTACTATTTTTATACTCAAGCGTATCTCGGTTGGGAAAAAAAGTCGTGATATTTTAATCCATTTCCATGTCATTTTATTTAAATGCGGACTCCTTTTTCAATCAAATCATTAGTCATTATTTGCCCAACTTTCCCTTTCAACACGATTTTCTACCAAAAAATCTAAATTCTTCATATCTCCATCATTTGAGGCCAAGATGAGATCATATCTTCTCGCTGTCGCAGCAATTAGTAAATCCATGGTGGCTATTGATTTTCCTAATTTGCTCAGTTCCGCTTTAACTTTTACAAAAATGTCCCACACCTCGTCATCCACCTTTAATTCAGGAATTGCTTTCTTTAGTTTCTCAATTCTAGCCAAATTTTTAGTTTTACTTTGAGATTTTTCAGCACCGACACAAATCAGCGACGGTTGCTTGGATTCAATACCTCTGGATGTCGTTGCAATAAAATATTAAGAGCGTACTCAACTTGATTGGAATCCAATGGTACATGGGATGGAATTTTTAAATGACAATAGAGGTCTCTTTTCATCAATAGGAAGTTTTTGGGTTTTCTTGTGATAGATCATCACTGTTTTTGGTAATCTTAAAAATTACCTCCTTTAGTGAGTGAATGAATACAAAGAACATCACCTATGAGCCACGCGGCCCACTTAGCGATAATTTCAATAAACCAAATAGTCAAACGCTGACTATCGGAAGGGTTGTCCTGGATTGTTAGTACATAGACAATAAAAACGACCGGTACCTTGATATTCCTGACCATCAACACCAATGACGCACGTTTTCTCTTCCCAACGGTTGTAGCCCACAAGCCACTCTCCTCGTTTATCCTTCTGAGTCAGACAAATGCTTATTGGTTTATTGTTTTTATCAAGACTTTTGAACATTACTACTGAGGTCACCGGATTTTTGCGGCAAGCCGAAGGACAATCCAAATTCGCCTTCTTATAAGAAACTGGCAACCATTGCATTTTTAAAGAATCAGCTTGGACTACAGGTGAAAGACCCAAAGTCAGTGCCCCTGATAAAACGACTAATGACAACTTCTTCTTAAATTTTAACATCAATTCTCCTTTATAAATAATTGGTTATTTTACATTTTGCCTATAAGCGAGTACTCAAAGGACACCAAACGTTATGCTCAGAACCCCCAGTTATCAGTTATCAGTTATCAGTTATCAGTTATCAGTGTTCAAAACCTTGAGATTTGTTATGTTCAAGGCTAACAGTTGAAATGATAAGCCCGGGGAAATTAACCAATTTATTAACAGTTGACAAAATAAAAAATAATATTTCAATACTTATGGTTTGTCAGATAAATTTGTGGTGTGTAAATAAGTTATGTGTCTACCATAGCGAGTATCTCATTCTTAACAAATAACAGGTTTTTGTAGATGGCTTTTAAATCTTCTATTTTAGTGGAATCGAAATTCTGCGAGATAAAATATTGATATTTATGATGTTCTAATTTTTCCAAGATAACAAAATGCCAATGGGCCCCGACAATATAAGCCCCTTTTATAAATTTCCAGTCATTTAATTCAACCGCCGTAATCAGTTCGGCTAACAGTTGTGGTCTTGGATTGCCATACTCTTCATGTCTTTTAAATTCTTGAATAAAAAAATAGGGTTTTTTGCTCTCGACTAACCCTTCGCTGACGACAAAATCGACGTTACCCTTTAAGATAAATTGATCAGTTGCATAGCTCATAGGGAGTTCATAAAAACCGCGTATTTCCTTATCTCTATTAAAAAACTTAATTTTGTTAAGCAATGGACTTATCAAATAGACTTTCAAATCTTCTTCATTATAGTCTTCTATTAAATTACTGTTTTGTTCGATTAATTGTTGTAAATAGTTAACTATCTCTTCGGTTAAGTAAATATCATTATTAAACCATTTATCGAAAATCTTTAGACTTAACTTTTTTTCAATCTCAAATAACTTTTTTAATTCAGTATCTCTGATTTGACTATACCGGTAAGTAGGAATTTGATTTTCATCGAGGCCCTTTAGGATATTAACTTCTTTCCTTAATTCTTCTATTTCTTTTAACAGTTTTAATTCTATTTCACTATTCATAAAATGTCCTTAATTGTCTGAATCAGAATTTTCAAAATTAAAGAATTTTCAGAATTAATTAAAGAATTTTCAGAATTAATAATTATTTCGGAAAGCTATTATTTTGTTAATTCTAAAATTCTGAAAATTCTGATTCAGACCAAAAATTATTATTTATACCGACTTAACGCAGGCTATCCCAAAGGTTGCATTCCTCGGTTGTTATGGCATAAACAATAATATCTTTCACTGTGAACGACTTTATCACCAATAGCAACCGTACAACTTTTCTGTTCCCAGCGGTTGTTGCCTACGAGCCATTTGTCGCTTTGATTATCTTTTGCGGCACAAATACTTATTGGTAAAACCTTATTAGAACCTTTAATACGTTCAACGTCAGCAAACATTGGGTACGGTATCACCCGGTTTGCTCGACAAGTCGTTGGGCAATCTAGTTTTTTAGAAGCAAATATCCAATTCATCGTTGTGTTGGCATTTGCTACGGACGAAAGGCCCAAAGTCAGGGCCCCTGATAAAACGACTAAAGATAACTTCTTCTTAAAATTTAACATAAATTTTCCTTTATAAATAATTGGTTATGTCACATTTTGCCGATAAGCGAGTACTCAAAGGACACCAAACCAATATCTTTGAGGGGAACGTCTTCATTATCTCCTTTTAATGTATCCCGCGCGATCTACGGGTGGCATTTCTTGGTCTGTACATAAGCAAAGATAAACTTCACCCCAAGTCTCGCCACCACGAAAGCCAGTATAGCACCGGTCACGTTGATAGTCTATGTTATAGCCGATTCGCCATCCCGAAAGCAAGGTGGCACAAATATAATACACACTCTCACTACCACGGGCCTTCGTTGCTCTGGGGTTAATGCCGCCCGGTACTGCAAATTTATAGGCCGCGTTTTCTTTATTATATTTATCGGCCGCTTTTTCTTGACAAACGGTAGGACAAAACCCGTTGAACGTTTCAACCCACTTCATATCGGCCCTAGCAACATCTGCAAGACTCAAGCTTAGTACACTCATGCTCAAGATGTTGGTAAAAGTATTTAACCTCACACATTTCTCCTTATCAGTTATTTGTTATCCGTTATCCAGCCACCAGCCAACGACAATCATAAACAACAGCCCCGACCCAATTCAAGAATTTTTGCCGTCTTATAACGATAGTACGACATTAAATGAAGGTCACACTCCCATCGAGGTTTTTCGATAACCAATGATTCTTCATTATTTCCTTTTAATGTATCCCGCGCGATCTACGGGTGGCATCTCTTTGTCTGTACATAAGCAAAGATAAACTTCACCCCAAGTCTCGCCACCACGAAAGCCAGTATAGCACCGGTCACGTTGATAGTCTATGTTATAGCCGATTCGCCATCCAGCAAAACCAATATCAGTAGCACAAATATAATACACACTCTCACTACCACGGGCCTTCGTTGCTCTGGGGTTAATGCCGCCGGGCACCGCAAATTTATAGGCCGCGTTTTCTTTATTATATTTATCGGCCGCTTTTTCTTGACAAACGGTAGGACAATACCCCCTTAGCGATTCAACCCACTTCATATCGGCCCTAGCAACATCTGCAAGACTCAAGCTTAGTACACTCATGCTCAAGAGGTTGGTCAAAGTATTTAACTTCATACATTTATCCTTATCAGTTATCAGTTATCAGTTATTCAGTTATCCGTTAATGGCAATCATCAATAATTGTCTTGACCTAAGTCAAAAATTTTTGCCGTCTTATAAGATAGTATGACATCAAATGAAGATCACACTCCCATCGAGGTTTTTCGATAACCAATGATTCTTCATTATTTCCTTTTAATGTATCCCGCGCGATCTACGGGTGGCATTTCTTGGTCTGTACATAAGCAAAGATAAACTTCACCCCAAGTCTCGCCACCACGAAAGCCAGTATAGCACCGGTCACGTTGATAGTCTATGTTATAGCCGATTCGCCATCCAGAAAGATGGGCGGCACAAATATAATACACACTCTCACTACCACGGGCCTTCGTTGCTCTGGGGTTAATGCCGCCGGGCACCGCAAATTTATAGGCCGCGTTTTCTTTATTATATTTATCGGCCGCTTTTTCTTGACAAACGGTAGGACAAAACCCGTTGAACGTTTCAAACCACTTCATGTCGGCTTGGGCAACTTCTGCAAGTCCCAAGCTTAGTACACTCATGATTAAGAGGTTGGTCAAAGTATTTAACTTCATACATTTATCCTTATCCGTTATCAGTTATCAGTTATCAGTTATCAGTTAATGGCAATCATCAATAATTGTCTTGACCTAAGTCAATAATTTTTGCCGTCTTATATCGATATACTGAACACGGGCAGAATTTAAACTTTTATGTCGGGGGCCGGTAACGGGTTTTTAAAGCCCACCAACCTCGATTATAAAAGTTAAATTTGTTCCCGTGCTGAGTATAATGAAAAATTTTGGGGCGCTGGTTGTTAGTGCATAGACAATAATATTGCTGCCCATGATAAACCTCATCGCCATAAGCCGTGGTGCAAGTACTTTCTCCCAAAATATTAAAACCGGGCTTCGCCCTCTTTTTGAGTTTATGAAAAACGAACTACCAAAATTTTTATCTCAATTCTTATAGCAATAACTGTGCCAAATTATTCAAACCCTATCATTTTAGAGGAGTTACAAAGAATACTTTCAAAAATACTCGCCAATATTGAGCGCAAATTCTTCATTTTCCGCGTCAATTTACGCGCAATTACGTGCAATTACGTGCAATAAATATTCTTAAATAATAGTCATAAAGATTAATTAATATTGATATCTACTCCAAACGTTCAAAACGGGGGCAACCGGTAGGGGCAATCCCTTGTGGTTGCCCCCTTTGTGGTTGCCCCTTTTTAAAATCCGAAAACTTGAACGTTTAAAGTATAAATAGGTACGCAAAAGTTTATTAACATTTTGTTCACTCATCTGGGGCCAATTTGATAGAAAATGTTAAAAGATTTATGAGTACCTACTTAGTCATTAGAAATTATTAAATGGAAAATTGGAAATGAAATGATTCCCTATTCTTTCTGGAACAATTCACAATTCACAATTCTTTCTGGCATTAGGGTAAGCGATAACGCGTGGCGCGGCCGATACCCTCACGCACTAACACACCATCAGTCCTCATGTTTTTCAGCAGATAACAAGCCCGATGACAACTAACCCCAAGTAATTGTCGGCATAACGCATTGTTGATATAACCCAGTCTTTGAACTAATGCGAGCATTTTGCCGGAATCCGTCTGAAGCGCGTGTTCAGCTTGAACGGATTTTAAAACGTCGGTGGGCGTTCGAGGTTGGGGTGCTTGCTTTAAAGGGGTGGGCGGTGTAAGCGTTTGAATTTGCTGACTGTCTGGGATGAACGGGGTTTCAATCAAATTCAGATGTTCGGGCCCAACAATTGTGTTGCCATCACAAAGGAAAAACGCTTGTTCAATAAGGTATTTTAACTCTCGCACATTGCCGGGAAAAGGATAACTTTCAAGGGCCTTCAATGCCGGTTGACTTAATTCTTTTTGCATGAGTCCGAAGCGATCACTGAACTGCTTGAGAAAATGCGTGGCCAGTAACGCAATGTCTTGTTTACGCGAGCGTAGTGGTGGAATCCTGAGAGTACAACCGGCCAGCCGAAAATAAAGGTCCTGACGAAAGGTACCGGCCCGAATCATTTCCAATAAATTCGCATTGGTTGCGGCGATGACCCGGATATTGATCGGCTTGGAGTGCGTACTACCTACCGGCTGGATCTCTGAGTGTTCTAACGCACGCAGAAGTTTAGCCTGTAAAAACCAGGGCATTTCACCGATTTCATCCAAAAATAAGGTACCCCCGTGGGCGGCTTCAAAATACCCCTTGCGATCCTTCACCGCCCCAGTAAAAGCCCCCCGCACAGACCCAAACCATTCGGATTCTGCTAACTCTGAAGGGATTGCTGAGCAATTGACGGGCACAAAAGGGCCGCTCGCATACGCACTGCCCTTGTGAAGGGCCTTTGCAACTAATTCTTTGCCAGTGCCACATTCTCCTTGAATAAGCATCGGCAGAGGGCTATTTGAAAAACGACGAATCTGTTTGAAAAGCTCATTAATTTGGCTACTTTGCCCGATCAAAGTGGGCCCGTCGTCACACGGTTGGGCCGGTACTTGATAATCGGATTTGGCTTCGGCTGTGTTTTGAATGGACAGCAGGTGCTTAATCTTAAGCTTGAGTTGTTCATTCTCTTGTTTGAGTTGTTCATTTTCTGGTACGAGTGTTTCCGATTGGCCGATTTGTGCGAGATGGACGTGGATAGATATCAAGACTTCATCACTTTGAAAAGGTTTGGTGATCATGCCCACACGGCCGGCCGCCAAAACTTCTCTATAATCAATGCGCTGTGTCAGCGTTTTGATAAACAAAATCGGCACGGCCTGGGCGTTCTGATGCTGTTTCAAACGAGAACAAATTTCAAAACCATCCTTCCCCGGCAATTGGCTATTTAACAAGATCATTGAAGGTACCGATTGCTCTATCAGGGCCAAGGCTTGTTCTCCAGTGTGAGCAATAATCACCTTCCACCCAAACGGTTCAATTAGCGAAGTTAATTGCGTTAAACTGTCTTGCTCCGGTTCTACAATCAGAATAGAAGCATTTAATTGGCTTGTGTTCATATAAGCACCCAATCTGTTGAATTTGTCGAACTCACAACGAAATGCAGCGCATCTGCTGACTCTTTAATTAAAGTTCAGGTATTTTATTTGAGGCGCGATACCCAAGTTTTTTCAAAAACGGGGTAGGCCCTACAAACCCGTAGTGGTCTTATAAATCAATGACTTGTGTGATTTGCTTTATAGCGTTTCCCGATTGGATAAATACCATGAAATGGTGGGCAAGCGGGCGCTCAAGTCCGTTCCTTTGACGAAAACCTGGGCGCCCGCTTACCCACCCTACCGGGAAATGCTATATACTGCACGCGGGCACAATTTTTCACGCAAAAGTTTTGCGTGAAAAACTTTTAAAAGCTTTCCCAATGGCAGAAAGTACAAAGGCAAATTGATAAAAATCTTAAAAAGCACAACTCCGAAGGGGTTGAATGTGAAACTTCGTTCTTCGCTACGCGAGATCATAGCCCCAGGTGGTAACCTGGGGTTCCAGGCCATGCCGTTTTAATCACACCCTAGCGACGCTAAGTTGTCTAGATTAGATTTAAACGCTAAAGACGCTAAAGATGTTTTTTCGACTTTTTGCGCCTCTTGCGTTAAATGTTTAGCACAACGGATGACGGGGATAAACGGATAAATCATAATAAGAGCAATGAATTAGAACCATGAATTATTAGTTGTAAGGGGTTGATTGAGTTTTTAATTTGTACTCTTTTTATCAATTCAAAGCCTTCTCAAATTCAGCAATCACCCAAAAATCAATCCGTTTATCGGCCCGTCATCCGTTGTACTAACTCTTTTCTCCCTTTTTGCCCTTCTTTTTACCTTAATCTCACGCTTTTCGCAGCATAGCCCCAAATTGTTCTAAAATCCCTCAGCAATTGTAATTGTCTCATTTGACCTCCTTATTATATTAATATAATTAATCATATTAATAAGGTAACATTTATCAGTCGGCCACACTTTATATGTCAAATTAAAAGTGTTAACATAAATTTTTTAAGGCAACCACTTATAATTATTGTAACTAACTAAAAATAAGGGTTTAAAAAACCGGTTGCCATTGTTAAATTATTTGTCTTAACAGCTTTATTTGCACTCTCAAAAGGTAAAAAAAGGAGTTTTCCATTCGTTCCTACTATTAAAACTTTTACGTTTGACGGACTTATAAAATATTTTTGTTCGATTATAAAAACTTTTCCAGACAACCGGAAAGGGGCAAAAAAAACCAAATACCGTATGGAAGATGCCGTACTCGGTGCATTTTCAGTCTTTTTCACACCAAGTCCCTCTTTTCGGTCTCATCAACGTACAATGCAAAATAACAAAGGTTTAAGCAATGCTCAAACTTTATTTTCCATGAAAAGCATTCCCACGCCTAACTGGATCAGAAAATTACTGGAGCCCGTGGCACCAAAAGAGGTATTCCCTATTTTTTCGGATGTTTTTAAGGGATTAAAAGAAATGGGATATTTAGAACTTTCAATTTCTCAATAACGATCGGTTAATCGCATTGGATGGCGTACAATATCACTCTTCTCAAACAATTCATTGCGATTGTTGTAATACCAAACATCATAAAAATGGAAAAACCACCTATTTTCATTCGGCGATTACACCGGTTATTGTCAATCCTGATAGCCATCTCGTTATTTCATGAGAGCCCGAATTTATCACGCCTCAAGATGGACACGATAAACCAGATTGCGAAAATGCGGCGGCATCACTCGGGCTTTTAGCATACGGCAAGCGTTATAAAGATATAGGAGCCACAGTATGGGGAGATGATTTATCTAGTTGTCAACCCTTGTGTCAACCCATTTTGGCTGAAAAATTGAATTTTATCTGGGTGTGCAAGCCAGATTCTCAGAAAAATTTATATGAATGGCTGGAGAGTTTACCAATCACCGGACACTTAAATACAGTGGAAACCAAACACCGTAACGGAAAAACAACAACAACTTATACATCTCGTTTCGCCAACAATGTACCGAGACAAAATGGTGATGATGCTTTGGAGGTAAATTGGTGCGAACTTATCATGACTGACAACTTTGGGCCGGTTATTTATCACAATTCTTTTGTAACCAATCAGACAATTACTGATTCTAATGTTGCCGATATTGTGAAAGCGGGTAGAAGTCGATGGAAAATCGAAAATGAAAACCATAATAATTTAAAAACCAAGGGATCTAATTTTGAACCTAATTTCGGACCTGGCAAGAAATACCGGTCTTCATTATTGATGACTCTTAATATTTGAGCCTTTTTGTTTCATACTCTACTTGAATTGATGGATTCAAAATATCAATTAATTCGTAGTCAATTACCCACTCGCAAAACGTTTTTTGATGATATTCGGGCGTTAACACGCTATCTTTGCTTTGACAATTGGGACGATCTGCTTAATTTTATGATACCGGGATTAGAACTTAATTTACCTGATGAACGAGTGCGACTTGATACGAGTTAACATATTGAATAAAAAGATTAGATTATTATGAGGATTTGAACAAATACCCAATAGCTGGGAAGGAAGTTCTTTGTCCAAAATTGGTCTTCAAGTAGAAAATCATGGCTTTAATAACTAAACGCTTCTGTTTTCACCGAAGCTTTTTTCCAAGCGTCTTCTATTTTGGGGGAAAAGGAATCAAAAAAATCTACCAAACGGATAAAATTGTCGTTTTGAAGAGAGACAATTACAATTGCTGGGTATTAAACCAAAAAATCCGAAAACTTGAACGTTTGGAGTATAATCAAAAAA
>Ga0233403_10001117_pt1 | contig 12591 bp, 11 predicted proteins | sample Na_oxic_1_MG_FD_179866 | JGI IMG/M metagenome (GOLD analysis project Ga0233403, IMG submission 179866) | Seawater microbial communities from Saanich Inlet, British Columbia, Canada - Na_oxic_1_MG | ecosystem: Environmental > Aquatic > Marine > Inlet | place: Canada: British Columbia | collected...
ATCAGGTGCGGGTAAGCACTATTAATATTGAACGTCAACGTATTTCCGACACCGTAAAAGTACGTTTGACGTTAAAGAATTAACTTGACAATGTTACAATCAGAATATTTTTACCATTGTTTGTAACTACTCAGCTTTGATTCTTTTACCAAAGGCAACCACAAATGCCCCTACATGCCACCTTCATTGTAGGGGCAATCCCTTGTGGTTGCCCTAGTATATTATTATTTGGGAGTTGCCTTATGAAAAATCTTAACTTGACTTTTTGCGGGGTTTGCAACCCCGAAACGTTTGATGCCCTTTTTGCGAGAGGATCATTATGAAAAATCTTAACTTGACAATTGTTTTTAATGCCTTATTAGTCGCAAATATTGTTTATGCGAATTCTCTTGAGACACCTAATCTCAATCTTTTGGTAACCGGTTTGAATGTTTCCGCTATGTGGAATCGCATTGATAGTGCATCAGGATATAAGTTGTATTATGCTCCCTATCCGCAAGCAAAACCCATAGAAAATATTGATATGGGCTCTCAACTTGGATTTTCAGTTACATTACCAACCGGTTCTGCGTTTTATGTTGCAGCGACTGCGTACAATTCCGGCGGGGAGAGTGGATATTCTAATATTGAGCATTTTGTTTTAAATGCTAAGAATGTTGCCCCTTCAAATGAACATAAAACCGATAGGATGTTAATTGTTATTTCCGCTCCTTCTATTCATGATCGATATTATAGGGAGTCTTTCGAGAAAATAATAAATTTTGATATTCAGTATGCAAAATCTATTATGGGTAAAGATAATGTAGTTGTTCTAGCAGATAAAGACACTTTGCCCCACTTCAAAAATAAACTTCCAAAAGATGTTCTTCTTGAAGCTGAAGTGGAAGATATTTGGATGCGGGATTTTGCTACCGTACATCCTTCAAAAATGGTTAAATTTGCTTATGATCGTCCAAAGGAGCCTTCAATAGAACCAAGCTTCCTCAACTTTACCGCCGAAAACCAGCTATTGTTTAAAAGTAGCCCTCTAAAAGTGGATGGCGGTAATGTGGTGGATAATAACAAAGGCAAAGTTATACTCACTGACAAAGTTTTGGAGCGTAATCTAAACCTTTCATATTCCCAAGTGATTTCAAAGTTAAAAACCGAACTAGATGCCACTGAAATAGCCATCATCCCAATGGACGATGAATATCTCGGACATTCAGACGGCATGGTAATGTTTATAGATGACAACACCGTTATTATGAATGATTACAATGAAGCCCCTGATTTTAAAGCAGATGTTTTAGCGGCATTACGAAAAGGATTGCCGACGGTTAAAATTCATGAAATTGAGGGAAGCGGATACGGCGAACTGTATGGAAATTATGCCTCGGCTTGCGGAATTTATGTGAATTCCGTTGTCACTTACAATTACATTTATACACCTATTTTTGGAGACACTGCCAAAGATAACGCGGCGGTACAGAAGATTCAATCTCTCACCAATAAAACCGTTGTCACAGTCAATGCCCAGAATGTCTGTTTTTTAGGTGGAAATACCAGATGCTTAAGTTGGCAAATAACCGGTGAAAATGCTCAAAAGATAATCGAAGCCGCGAAAAAATATTAGCCGGGTTGGTTAGCTCAATGCCATTAAGTTAAGGGCAACCACAAGGGATTGCCCCTACAAATCAATGTGTTATATAGGGGCATACATAAGTGGTTGCCCGGCAAAGTTTATAAAGTAAAACGTTTTCAACCGAACAGTGACACGGTGCCAGCCTTACCGGCTTGACACGTTCCGTTGATTTACGTTTTTGCATCATTCAGTAGTTTCATATGATCCCTTACTGCTTCTGCCAAACCGCCTTGAGTAAGAAACTCATCATATATACAAACCCTATATGCACGATTCATTTGATATGCACATTGTTCATACGACATTTTACCTTCACCGGTTCCAAGACCAGAGCACAAAATACTTGATATTTTTTGACACTGTCTACTTTTATTAAATGCCAGCACTGCCTGAATAACACCTTTAAATGCCAAGTAAGCGTTTACGGTTTTCTCAACATTCATTGGTACCCGCATTGTAGGCGCACTAATCAAATATTTGATATTTTTATTGCCAGTCTCTATCACCACTGCCTGCCCAACTGGAATTTCACCAAAATACTCTTTTTCAAGTGTATCTCTTAACTTCCTTTCTAAATCCCAACCAAAATATTCACTGTACTTTAAATCAAGACCACCATCCATATAACCAAAGCTATTTGCTGGACTAACTATTGCGTCCGCTTTGAATGATAAAATATCACCATCTGAAATCCGGACTTCTTCTATATCATCAAAATACTTTTTCCATGCGTAATACAGCCCAATATCAAAAGCAACCAGATGAAAATAAAGTTTATTCATATTTTTGTAATAGTCAGATTGACGTTGAACATAATGTAGGGTGGATAAAGCGATAGCGTATCCACCTTACTTTGCTACCGTTTTTTAAATTTTTGATACTTGTCATAGTAGGCAAAACCTAAAACAATGAAAAAGTAAACAAAGAATAAAATATTGCTTATTATTGCAAGCGAACTTAACGAAAATAAGATAGCACTTGAATAATAAAGTGAATGCTCTTTTTTCTTATATGATTTTAAACAAAGAAAAGTGCTTACCACAATAAACAGTATTGAAGCATAAAAGAATAATATGCGTTTATTGTCATCAAATAGTGGAAAAAGAACTGCTTTCATTTCAGGACTTTTGGAAGCTTCCTGATTTAGAGTCAAAAAATTAACAACCCCAATGAAGTATGATGGAGTGTCGTATACTCCATCGTTCATAGCCTCAGAATATGATGAATATAAATTCAACAACAAAGCCGTAATCGCCATAATTGCCGCAATAAAACCTATTTTATTACTTAATATTTTCATTATCTAGCCTTTTACAATATTGCTTGTTATCTTAACATGATGTATTTGTCGATGGCTATAGACGTTCAGAAAAATAGTTTTCCAATAAGGGCGAACGGGCAGACACATAGGTCTGCCCCTACGCGTTATTATATATACGATTTCATGTAGGGGCGAACATAAGTGTTTGCCCTGTGAATTTATTTTTCTGAACATCTATATATCAACATTGTAATGGTGCAACAGACGTTACTGAGCCAATAGCGTTTAGTATGAAATTAATAATCTCTGTTGTTATTCTTGCTCTATTAAATACTATGTCACACAAGAATGCAAACACAACACCTAAATATGTCAAATAACCCCAACCAAAGTAAGTATTGTAGATAATTGTAAAGAACCAGTTTTGTTCAAAAATATAAAAATATGAACATATTAGAGTTGATACAACGAGCAAAATACTTGGCAAAAATAGGTGAGTAATAGCTTTTGGTTTCATGAATGAAACTAATAATAGAACAAAGAAAACCACAAAATTACTGCCGGTAAATATGCGGAAATCAGTCTTTATCTTTGTACTCACTTCCATATACTTCGTTTTCATAAAATCAAGCAATATTGCATTTGTTTTTTCTAATGAAACAATACGGTTTTCAGTGTTTTCTTTAATTCTTTTGGCGTATTTTTTACGGCAATCGCAGTCGAGGTTTCTCATTTCTGCAATAACAGCAGCTAATTTATTGTGTGCATTAAGCTTTAGCTTTTCTTTCAGCTTCTTAATTTCATTTTCGTTATCCTTCATTAGTTTTGAGGTAAATTTCAATACTGAATTATCTTTATGGTTTTTTAGCTTGAAGCTTTCTACCTTTTCGTTTGTCTTTTCCTCGACTTTGTTTTTAATAAAGTCTTTTCCGGCTTCCTCAACAAAACTAGGCATTGAATAAGTAAATACAAAACCACAGCCAAAAAGTAGGATGCCTAGAATTGCTATTATTCTTAGTGTGATATTCATCGTTTTTTTTTGCATCTAACGGGCGAAGAAAAAATTGGGGACAGACCACATTTTATGTTTTCCCCCCAACGGAGGCTATGTGTTTGTTCGCTGTAAGTACACTTGAGGGGCAAGGAATATTTTCATTTTGATAGTCAAAGGAGCTTCGATAATAAATGTGGTCTGTCCCCTATTATTGAGTTCCTTTCACCCGGCAAGAAGGGCTTGGCGTTGTTCTACATCCTTTAAGATACCTTAAACTCATTTTCAAGCTTTTCTATTGCCTTTATCGCTCTCTCAATTTCTGATTTAAAAACATTGATAGTTTCTGAATGACTGAGTGGATTTAAAAGAAAACGTCGAGAAAAATTAATATCATGAATCAGTACATTGTCAGTTATATAAGGATTTTTGTTACGATCCTTTCCTTTTATAATGGCGTTCCAAAAATATTGAATTTGCGGATTCTTCGGATCGTGATATGTGACAAGGAGCTTGTTTTTAAGACAAAAGTCTTTTACCATGCTTTCAAAAGCGGTTCGCAGGTAAATCGCACAAGCTTTGTAATCGTTGGCTTGAAAATATTCTTTAGCCTTATCAAGGTATGGATTGTCGCTATTATCACGGCTGATCACCACAATTTCGTGTTTATCAATGTTATGACAATAAAGATGTGCATAGCCCCATTTTTGTTTAGGTTGAGTGCTTTCTTTGACAATTTCGTACCACTGTTTATCGTAGGTCAACAAAAATATCTGATAATCTGAAAATTCAGATTCCAGAATCTCAAGTATAGGCAAACGATTGGACATATCAAGACCAATCAGGACATCATCCAGTGCCAAATTTTTTAAACGGCTACTGGGACTTTGCAAGAGAGAAGCAAAATAAATTGACAGTGCTATTGCCGACAATTTGGCTTCATTTAAAAACAAATGATGCTTAGGAATAGCTTTGTTAAAGAGTGTAACTTTGAGAATAACTTCTTTGTTTTTAAGCGTTTTATTCTCTTTGTGGTAGGAAATACCCGTAAAATCGAAGTCAAGTCTAATCTCATAACCGAATCGCTTGAGCATATCCACCGCTTTCACTTTTAATTCGGCTAATTTATGGGTAAAGCCTTCATTGAATTTTTGAATGATGTCATTCGATGCTTGAATTTGTTCCTTGGTTTTTCGAGTTGACGCTGCGCGTCGAACAGCAGTCCAGTCATCGGCAAAATTTTGTTTACTGAAATCATTGATACTATTGGCTAATAGCGTGTTTACCAATAAATTGAAGAGGTTAACGGTGGGGCTGGTACGATGTAAAAAGTAGGTTTCCAACAATCCTTTATAGTCAAAAAAACCTTTTGCCTTGTTAGCATCCATGATAGATAGATCGTTGGTTTCATTAATCGTTTTTGACCATTCATAAGTCACTGGACTTACAGACTGATCTGGTTTAATGTGAAGTTTTACATACCCCTTGTCATTGGGAATAAAAATATTCTGATGTTTTTCAAAAGCATGACCTTTGACGCTGGCTTCTAAAAAGAGTTTTAAGGCCATAAATAATGATGTTTTGCCACTACCGTTGTCACCATACACCAGCAAATTATGTCGATTTTGGTGTAGTTCAATGTTGTAAGTGCCATAAAAGCCTTTAAAGTTTTTTATCTCAATACTCGTGATTCGCATAATAAGGTTTTCCCTCAATCATTCTGATGATGGGCAGGCTATCCAAAAAGAAAAGGTTATGACGAATTGTGTGTTCTTTGTCAAACAGACGCTCGAAAATCGTTCTGAGGGTAGTCATTTTGTCCCCACTCATTTTACCCAATGGTGGCAAGTTTTCTTTGGCAAGAACATTAAGAAAGTATTTTTCCCCTTGGTGTAAGTCTTCTGGAAAATAAAGTTCGTAAACCATGCCATCAATAATTTGTTCAAAAAAACTGACCATTAAACGATCTTGTACCTCTCTCAAGTCCAAGTTTTTGCTACGATAAAATGGCTGTTGTTTGAGGTATATGATATAGTCAACAAAGGTGATCAAGCATTGTTGTGTTACTTTATCCGTTGTAACAATCGGGAGTTGACCAATGCTTTTTCCACTTGGTGGTTCGATTACTTTATGTCGAAACATGAGTAAAGACGAATTGAGAAGGGCTAAGAGATATTTCAAAGAAATATCTTTGTTGATATCAAAAATCACCATGGTATCAGCTATCCCGATATATTCAAAGTTGTTATCATAAGCAAAACCATTTTGAACCGATTTGGATGAACACCACAGTTTATCCAAATGATAATACTTTTTGTACGTTGGAGAAGCATAATTCCACCACTTTAATGAAGCTTTTTTAGCCGAACGGTTGGCTAATTGCGTTCTGTGGTTTAATAAATATTGTTGTATCGAAGTTGATAACTGTTCAAATTCATTAATCTGTTCAAGATAGAGAATATACTCAGTAGGCATGGTGATAGTATATTTCTCTATTTTATTACCATTGATTCGTTTTTTAAGAAATGCTTTTGGAAATTTTAACGGTTTATCTCTGAAGACGAAGATATCATTTGCACCGCTTTGCATTCCTCTCCCGATTTTAACGAGAGTTTCGAGTTGGCTATGATTCGCATCAATTTTTTGAGTTACAGATTTCATTACCTCTTTTGAATTATTCTTAGAATACATCATGTTACCTCTTTCAAGAAACATTGATTTACAGAGAAACAGAATGAAAATTAGCGAACGTAGGGTGGGTAGAGGAACGAAACCCACCTTAACCCTAGTAAAAAGTTATTAAGAGCCGAGTCAATTTTAACCACTCGGATTTCCCGACTCAATGCGGAAGTTAATCATACACCAAATTACCAAAAAAAAGCAACCACCCCCAATTTAAAAAAATGTGCATTTTTTGGTTAATGTCTAATTAGCTATATTTAATTTCATCGACTATCATACTCAAACCATAATAAGTTAATCAAATTGATAATTAAATTTTATAATTAAATAGGGGAATAAGGCGTTGCCCGCCAAGCTCAATTTAATCCTGGTTTTCATTTTCACCTGACATTCTCTAATGTTAGCAAGTCCATTTTCCAGCTCAACAATTAGCCGTCGATGGTTAAGCGAACGTAGGGTGGGCTTCATTACACAATATTCTCGTTCGCCACGCTCAAACCCACCGCAATCGTTCAATCAATGAAATTTGTTAGCTGCCATTTATCTAATTGACTCCAACATGCGAGGAACCATGCTTTTGACAGAACCGCTAGCAACTTCGACATTAAAACCTTCTGCGATACACTCAAATGTTGTGTCATGGAAAGAAAAAACGAAATGTTTCATATTTTCCATAAAGCGTTCTTTATCATGATAAGGATGAACTGAATTCATTTTTTCTAGCTTTCTGAGCCATGAAGAATTTTGAACTTCAAAAACACCGTAGGGCTCCAAACCACGATTGCTTAAAGGATGTCCTTCAAACGCTTCATCATTAGGAGGACCGAACATATGTGCATAATACCTATTGAATTTTACTATTGTAACCGGTTCACCTGTAGTATCAATCCCAACCACCTTCACTGATGTACCATCCCATTCTTGTGGAGTATTCTGTAAATAATATGTTATCAACACATCATGTTCTCCAGCGAGGACAATGGGATTTGGTGCTCCCACAGATGATTGAGGCACATCCCTTAATTTAATTACTTTGTCTAGGTTATCTATTTTGTACATTGTTTTATGTCGCACCGGGTAACCAGATGGTGTCACCACCACCGGTTTCCTCAGAACCGCTCACGCTACTTTCACCGCTGACAGCTCAAAAGCACAGTCCGTGCCGTTGTTAGGCCAGCGCGTAGAAGACATACTGTTCATGCTACGCCAACCCCGTAAACAGTTTGGCTAGATTGGTAGATCGCTCTTGGTCCCCTAATAAATCAAACAACACCGGAACAAGCTTTTCTTTGAAGGAAACGAGAGTCTCTCGTGCCGAGTCAATAGCAGCTTTTAACTCCGACACTTTAAGGACTTCAATAATAGGATCGCAGTTTCTATATTCTGAATTCTCTCTGAGTATAACTTGTACCCCTTGCCGACGAACTTCCATCATAGCGTGTCCCATAGATAGGCAATGCCATTCAGTTCCCTGCCACTCAGCAATCTCTTGCCAATCATTAATGTCACCCAGGTCACAACAACAATGAGGTGTAAAGAGAACGTTCTCCGCCTTCCGCAAAATATAACCACCATTCAATGGCATAAAGCACTCGGCATCGTCATCCACTTCTTCGTCATCGGAATTAGGAAAACCAACAACCCCGGAGCCACTGAGGACTAATAGCATGAGCCGTCTTAATAATTGGGGTTCTTGAAGTATCGATACCGGAATGTACCAAGAGCTAGGGTAACTTGGCTGAATTCCGAATCCATTAAGGTAATCGGCCCAATATTCAACCCAGCGTTCTGTAGGGATTATCTTATGAACCGGTTCTCCGGCCCAATCCAATGGCTCAAACTCTACTGTCGGTTCTAAAAGTAGCATATGTCGGTGTACATACCAGTTTAACGTCAAATTCAGCCGCCGATGGAGAACGGCTGCAATTTTTGTTGGACGATTATAATGTTGGTGCCATATGGGTGATAATAGATGATATTGCTCTTTTATTCAAGAAGTTACCTAATATCAAAGAATTCCTCAAATAAGCTCTAAACGAGGTTTTAACGACATCTTTTACAATATCGTAGACTTCTGGATTACTTAGAATTTCTTTGGTTGGGTTTCTGTACTTTGGTGAAGGAACTACTACTGATACAATAGCTATGGCCCCTTCAAATATATCTTCTTTTTTTACCCAATAATAAACATCATCATTTTTCATTTGAAACTCTTTAAAGTAATCCTTAGATTCTTCCATTATTGCGTCAACAAATCCATCAATATGTTTTCCCTCTCTAGTTCTAACGGTATTAGCATATCCCCAAATGATTTGACTAAAGTCTTCGCACCAAACCAATGCCACTTCAACCTCAATATTATCTTTTATGGCCTTTTCATAATAAGGTTTATCTACTTGATTCATGCCACCACATAATTCTGAGACAAGATCTATTATCCCCATTTTATAGAGATAGCTGGTATATAAGCTAGATGGACCAGATCTGACAAACAATTCTAAACCGGGTATCAACGCAACTATTTCTTTTGCTCTTCGTTTTATGAGGTCTACTGAAAAACTCACTCCGGTATCAAATATTTTACTATCATATCTAAATTGAATTTTTGTTCCATCTATTTTGTTACTGGTTTTTTTATACTCCTCTTCTCGCCATGGCTTTATTAGAATTCCACATTCATATTCAATTGACCAATAATGATTTTCCCTCCATACTTCTAAGTGGAATCTTTCTGATAAAGCGTTAACTACAACTAGCCACATCCAATCATTATTTGCTTGCTCATACCAAAAATCACTTAACAATGTTTCGATACAAAGCAAACTATGTTCAGAATTTATTGGAAATGAAGTACCATCAAAAAAGATAGCGCATTCACAATCAGATATTATATCTGCCCATATTTTTTTCACATTCCTTTTTTTTGCTTTAATAATAGGGCCATGCATAGCCTCAAAAAATAGGTGGTGCAATGAAATAATGTCAGTTCCGCCAATATACATGCCAGGTCTTTTTCTGACAGCATCTATTCCCCTTAATACTTTAATTTTACTGGAATCATATATTATTTCTGTCATTTTTCTTCTCGTCTAACGACCAATTTTGGTGAATTACGGTGGTTTTTATTCATTAATAAGGGTTGACACATAGGTCAACCCCTACAATTTTGGGTTAATTATGGGGGTTTTTATTCACCAATAAGGGTTGACACATAGGTCAACCCCTACAATTTTTGGTTAATTATGGGGGTTTTTATTCACCAATAAGGGTTGACACATAGGTCAACCCCTACAATTTTTGGTTAATTATGGGGGTTTTTATTCATTAATAAGGGTTGACACATAGGTCAACCCCTACAATTTTTGGTGAATTACGGTGGTTTTTATTCATTAATAAGGGTTGACACATAGGTCAACCCCTACAATTTTTGGTGAATTATGGGGGGTTTTATTCGCCATTTTGGGTTGACACATAGGTCAACCCCTACAAATTTTTGGTGCTTGTAGGGGCGAACCTATGTGTTCGCCCCAAAATCAAACCTCAAATGGTTAGCTATCACTTGGAATGACTTGTTATGCTTTCTTGAAGGATTTTATTTTAACCAACTCACCTTCCTTATTAAGATTAAACACATCCAAATCATTTGCTAAAAAAAGATTTCCATTATAATAATCCATTGCCTCATGTTTTATGTCTTCAATGGAAGCCTTATCATTATTTATATCTTGGTATCGTGGACTAAAATGAGTCAATACTAGATTAGCAATTGAGATATCCGTTGCAAACTGAGCAATTACTTTTGCAGAACTATGTTGTGGGCCTTTCCCCACCTTCTCAGCTACATCTTCTGTATACGTTGCTTCGTGTATTAATACGTTGGCTCGCTTGGCACAGTCTGCGAGTAAGCTTGGATTATCATTATCTCCAGAGACTATAATTTTTCGTGGTTTTCTTCTGTCCAACAAGTAATCTCTGCTTTTCAATTTCTTCCCATTTGGAAGCAAAACATCCTTTCCTTTTTGCAAGTCGCCCCAAACCGGCCCAGCTTCAATACCATCTTCCTTCAGTTTGCAAATATTGAGCGAACGATTGATATTATTTTCAATGAAACCATAAGCAAATGATGGAACCCGGTGTGACAACTCAACGACTTCAATCTCAAATTCTTTGACATCAATTAACTCAGAAATAGTCTCAATATCTATAAAATTTATTTTATATGAAAGTATCATTTGAGTAGTTTTCTGTGTGCTTTCTACGAATTCCTTAATAGCACTTGGACCAATAATACTCAAAGAGCCGGTTCTGCCTGACATTGTTGCACTAGCGAGCAAACCGGGAAGACCATAACAGTGATCCCCATGTACATGCGTAATAAAAATAGCTTGTAAATTATTTAGGGATAAATTAGTAAGCAATATCTGATGTTGTGTACCTTCGCCACAATCTACAAGACACCACGATTTTGAACTTGCCATTTTAACTGCAACCCCAGATACATTTCTGGTTTTTGTAGGAGTTCCTGATGAGGTACCTAAAAATATAAATTCCATATCTCTCTTAGTGAAAAAAAATGCCTAAGCTATAGACGTTCATATAAATAATTGGTTGAAAAACCTCAGAGGTTTCCAAAACCTCTGAGGTTTGGTGAAAAACCTCAGAGGTTTCCAAAACCTCTGAGGTTTGGTTCCAATTATTTTTCTGAAAATCTATAAAAAAAATCTAAGTTTAGTACAACGGATTAGCTTCATTCCCGGATTGATTGTGGGTTAATTTCAACGTAACATGTTAACAAATAATTACTTTAAACTAAATCCGTTCAATCCCCAAATCCGTTGTACTTGAGATTAACGTTGTTTGTAGAGGCTTTGGATTTCAACGTCGGTGAGGGCGCGGTTGTAAATACGGAGTTCATCCATTAAGCCTTCAAACTGCTGAATGATTTCCCAACCGCCATTGACAGTATCTTGATCACCACCAAGCCATAAACCTTCAACTTTGAAGGGAGTCTTTGAACCAAACTCAAGAGTTTTCTTAAGTGAGCCATCTACATAAATTCTAGTTTGCTCAACTTCTGTCACAACTGTTAGGTTGTGCCATTGATTGTCATTGATAGTAATTCCGGTGCCAGTTTCCTTTCCATGATAATGAGGTATCAGTTCCCCTACTCTAAAAAAAATGAGATATTCATTATCTTTTGACTGATTTGCACCGGAAATTAAACCATAACCAGTATCTTTGGTTTTTATCCAAAAATTTACAGTTAACTCTGTTCCTTTAATAGCAGAAGCCGATAATTTAATTCGACTGTCTTTCCCATTAAAACTATAAGCATTACCAAATTTACCTATCACCGGTGTTGCATCATGAATTTCTCCATGATGTCCATGTTCACTGACATCATTGGCATTCCCATCAAATGGATAATAAGCCACCAAGCCATCAGCCAAAGATAAGCGCATTTTCAGGGCTTGTATTTCCGCTTGTTGAGTTTGGATTTGCTGCTGTTGAGCTTGACTAGCCGCTTGCAACGACCCAATACAAGCCAGCACTCTCTCAAAATCAGCAATTTCGGCAAGTTCATCACAAGGGTTGTCTTGCGCCCCCTTCGCCCACACTAGCGTCGGCATTAATAAGCAGATAAAAAGTAGTTTTTTTAGCATGTTATTTTCTTTGGGTTGAAGTTTTCTCCGCGTTCCCAACCTCCGGTTGGGAACGCACTGCCAAGAAGCTCTGCTTCGCGAATATCAAGTTTAAAAACGAGAGTTTCAGATTGTACGACGCAGAGCGTCGTGGCAGGCATTCCCAACCGGAGGTTGGGAACGAGGAATTTCCTTTGAGGTTGAAGTTTAGTACAACGATAAAATCTGTTTAATCCCCTAATCTGTTGTACTCTTGGGTTATGAACAAGCCGGTTCTTGGAATAAAATAACCTCCTTTTTCTTTGTTTTAGGATCGGTTTTTTGCAGGTAAAGCGGCATTTTCTCAGCAAAAACAATAGCAGAGCGTACACTGTGACCAATGTTTACTTGA